>Ga0224529_1000249_pt1 | contig 42526 bp, 25 predicted proteins | sample CBST50metaG_FD_179893 | JGI IMG/M metagenome (GOLD analysis project Ga0224529, IMG submission 179893) | Peat soil microbial communities from Stordalen Mire, Sweden - C.B.S.T50 | ecosystem: Environmental > Terrestrial > Soil > Wetlands > Peat | place: Sweden: Norrbotten County, Stordalen Mire...
TCCGATACCGTCCACGACTTGATCTGTGCCATCCTGAACCGTATCTTCACCCAACTTGCACCCTCTGCTTCCGGCTATTTGCCTGCACGTATCAGGTTCGACACTATTTACGGATAAGTTCTTAGAAAGGCCTCGTCTCTTTGAGAGTGCGCCCAGACTTCCGCTGGCAGAGCGATGGCTTGGGACGCCAGCGCATAGCCTGCTGCTGCCGACATCACTTTCAGCATCTGGCGCCGGCTCAGTGTGTCCATTCCGTATCGCTGCATTGTCGTCCCTCCGACCTTTTATGCCTGCGCAGGAACCTCGATTGCGCCAGTCCATTCAGCGTCCAAGGCCGGTCCAGAGTTCCCGCCTCCAGCTTGCGTTGCTGTGCGGGCGAAATGAGCCCTTGTTGGAGGCCTCAAATAGCCCCAACAATAGGAGTGGAGCTAGAAAGCAGCTTGGCGCAATCGATTGTGCATGGTCATTGTTACCACCGAAAACTTTTCTCTGTCAAGCCTGACAAAGCCGTCCGAATTGATGTATTTTTGCTCATGTTCTCTATCACGCATAGAAAGAACTTCGAGGCCCGCGAGAAGCGAATCGGCAGTGATTTCTATCTCCTCTCCTTGGGAGCCAGGATATGAACCGACTCCGTAATGAGATTGAAGTTTTCCTTCGCTGTCCCAGTTCCATGCGTTCTCTCATGTTGTCGAACATGGTCTACGCTCTTGTCTTGCCGCTGATCGAGATCTTCGCGGCGGCCTTTGTCATGCGGAACACTCACGCTGTTGACAGAGTGGTCATCTTTCAGTTGTCGGTCTATGCAGCTACGCCACTGGCCTTCTATCTGAACGGCAGTCTGATGGGCCGCATCAACGTCAAGCATTTGTATGCCGCCGGCATGCTGCTATCAGGCATAGTGTTGATGCTGATGATGCGGTCGGGCTCCCTGTCATCGATCGACATCGCCGCATCGGGTTTGACAATGGGGTTGGCTACCGGCTTCTTTTGGGCCAACCGTGGGTTCCTTGCCTTGGCCACCACCGACGACAACAACCGCAATTACTACTACGGCGTGAAACTATTCGTTGCCACTTTGGCCGCGGTTGTGGTTCCGGCCATGATCGGCTGGTTCATCGGCGGTACTGCTCTCTACGGATGGCTTGGCTGCGTAGCCAACCGCGCCTATCGCATCATTGCAGTCGTAGCTTTTGGCCTCACGATCATGGCAGCCGGCATCCCGAACGCGGCAACTTTCGCAATCCGCCGCATTCCCCTTTCGTCTTCTTCAAGTTTCATACGCTCTGGCGACAGATTCTGCAGTTGGCTCTACTCAAGGGCCTGGTCCAGGGATACATTTTGACCGCGCCGGCAATGCTCATCATGCTGCTGGTAGGCAAAGAAGGAACCCTGGGCGTAACGCAAGCTATTGGCAGTGTGTTTTCCGCTTGTATCTTGTATTCAGCCGGACGGATAGCAGCGCCCGAGCACCGCGAAATCGTTTTTTTCGCCGGGCTGTTGCTATTCTTCCTTGGCACGATTATCAATGCATTGCTTTTCAACGCCGTGGGCGTACTGATATTTGTCGGGTGCCTTCTGCTGGCCAAACCGCTGCTGGATCTTGGCTACAATCCGCTCGAATTACAGGTAGTGGATGTGGTCTCTCGCCAGGAGGGGCGCAGTGAGTACGCGTATCTTTTCAACCATAAGTTTGGGCTGTTTTCCGGGCGCCTGCTTGGTTGCGGACTGTTCTTGGCCATCGCTCATTGGGGCTCCGCAATTGCAGCGCTGAAATACTCATTGCCCATCGTTGCGCTGGTGCAGTTGATCTCCATTCCGCTTGCGCACAAGCTCGTTCAGGGGCTACAGCATTTACGATTCTGCTCTTTACAGAAACCTGGAAGTTGAGTGGATTTTTCCTTGAGAAAAAGCCGCTTCGCACGATCTTCAAAGGTCAACATATGAATCGAATATGCTCAAAAGGCTACGTTTGAAAATCCGCCCCTCGCACCGGAAGAAATGCGAAACTGTGCTGAAGATCATGCGTGAGGCAGCCGGCGGCGCATTTTCCCTCCCAGCAGAACAGAGAGGAAAGACGAAGCCGCGGCATTCATCGTGCGCTCGATCAACAGGCTTATGAAACACCAAACAGTTGTTATAGCTTCAGGCTGTAACTGCAATGCCATCGTCTGCTGTGTGGAATTCGGCGGTCGATTCCCGCAGAGCCCACCCAGCGATAAGCAGGCTGGGCGCCAGAGCAGGTGCGGCATCGCCCAGAGCGGCGAGCGTGGTAGAGCGAACTTCCTGGTCTGGCTGGGCAGCACGTGAGACGACGGCGCAGGGAAAGTCCGGAGGAAGGCCCTCGTCGAGCCACTGCTTTGCCAGCAAGCGCAAATCACGGCCGGGCATGTATATGACTCGAGTCGAGTCTTCCGGCCGCGGCAACGCAACCCGCTGCGATTGGCGGTCCAGTTGAGATTGCGCTCGATGGGCCGTGGAAAAGATCACATTGGATGCGCCGTTGCGGCTCGTGAGCGAGCGCCCGAGCGCTGCTGCCGCGGCAAAGGCGGCAGTGATGCCTGGGACGATCTCAAATGGAACTCCGGCTTCACCAAGCGCAGCTATCTCTTCGGCGGCACGGCCGAAGATCAGAGGATCGCCGCTCTTTAGGCGCACTACGATTCGATGCGCACAGGCGAGTTCTACCATCAGAGCGTTGATCTCATCCTGCGTGATTCTCTTCGTGCCGCATCGCTTGCCCACGTTGACGATTTCAGCGCCGGGCCGCGCGAGGCAAAGAATCGCATCGGGAACAAGGTCGTCGTGGAGGATAACACTCGCCGACTGAATGAGGCGCAGCGCCTTCACCGTGAGCAGGTCTGGATCCCCCGGACCTGCCCCCACAAGGTACACCTTTCCTGGCGAGTCGCAATTGTGCGCGCCGAGCGGGACAAGAGCCGTCTGGCGCGATGGGCAATGGGCGGCGTCGCAAATCTGGCGCTGAACAAGTTGATGCAGCAGTGATTTGCGCGCCTCGCCGGGCGGATGCGCAGTGAGAATTTCCCGGCGAAGTTGGCCCATGTTATCAAGCCACGGACCAATGTCTTCGGGCAGTTGCTCGTCGATCTCGCGGCGCAGCCTTTGCGCAACGGCGGGACTCTCTCCAGCGGTTGAAATGGCAATCTGCAACTGGCCGCGACTGACCACCGAGCCAAAATAGAAATCGCAATGTGGTGGGTCGTCCACGCTGTTTGTCAGGATGCCGCGCTCAACGGATCCCTGGTAGACTGCCGCGTTGACCTCGGCTGAATCGGTGGCGGCTATGACGAGAAAGTTGCCATCCAGGTCGGAGAGTTTGAACGAACGCTGTATCCATTCAAGCCTTCCATCGCTTGCAAGCTGTCGCACTTCAGGTCTTGCTTGGGGAGCAATAACGCGAAGCCGGAGGCCTGTCCTGAGCAGGCTGCCAACCTTTTCCAAGGCGACAGCGCCTGCGCCTACGACAAGGCCGGGGCGACCGTCGAGTTTGAGAAAGATGGGGAGAAGACTCATGGGATGATCCTCAATCGGCCACGCCATGCGGCGCCATGCCCGTAGCAATATCGCGCTCAACCGGCGCCAACACCTCACCCGCCAAATCGGCACGCAGTTCGTCATTGGAGTGGCGCGAAAACCAAGCGCGCAGGTTTTCACCTGAAGAACGGCCGGCTAGGTAGCGGCGGAGCAGGCGCTCAATTGATTCAGGCACCAGCGGCGCGGGGCAGCGATAGCCCACGGGGCGGGCAATGGACGAGTGCTGGCCCACCGCACCGCCGAGGCAGAAATAGTAGGCATCGGTCAGCTTGCCTTCATGCTTGATCTTCTTGCCCTCGATGCCGATGTCGGCAATCCAGTGCTGTCCGCAACTGTTAGGGCAGCCGGTAACATGCAGCCTGAGTTGTTGGTCAAACTCAGGCAAGCGCTCTTCGAGCTCATCCACGAGCCAACGCGTGAAACTCTTGGTCTCAGTGATGGCGAGCTTGCAGAATTCTGTTCCGGTGCAGGCTACCGCGCCGCGCCAGAAGGAAGATGCCTCGACATGCAGGCCAATCTGTTCCAGTTGGCGCGCCAATTCCGCGGTCTTATGGTTCGGAATATCTATGAACAGTAGGTTTTGCGAGACTGTGACCCGCAACGCGCCACTGCCGAAGCGCTCGGCAAGTTCGGCGGCGGTCTCAAGTTGCTCTCCGGTAAGCCGGCCGCGCAATACCGATGCGCCTACATAGCTCAGTTCCGGCTTGTGCTGCGGATGAATGCCCACGTGGTCGCGAAAGATGTCGTCCGGAACCTGTTCCGGAACACCGGGCAGCAGCTTGAAGTCGAGCCGCGACTGAAGCTCGGCAAGAAAGCTGTCCGCGGTCCATCCCTCCTTGAGAAAAAGATGTTTGAGCCGTGCGCGGTCACGGCTATCGCGCAGTCCCTGCTGCTCGCGAAATATCTCGGCAATGGCTCGCACCGTGCGCACGGCCTGATCGGGAAGGATGAAGGCGTCAAGACGGACGGCCAGGTGCGGATCGGCGGAGAGGCCGCCACCTACGCGCAACGAGTAACCCACTTCGCCGTTGTGCTTGACAGCAGTCAAGCCGACGTCGTTGATCTCCGGGTAAGTACACCACGAAGGGCAACTGGTGACGGATATCTTGAATTTGCGCGGCAAGTTATAGAACTCCGGATTGGCCGTGAGCAGACGCGAGATTTCCAGGGCAAGCGCAGAGCTATCGATAAGTTCATCGGCTCCTACCCCGGCCAGGGGGCAGCCGGTCACGTTTCGCACTACATCGCCGCACGCTCCCTTGGGCGAAAGTCCGATGGCATCAAGCGCATCCACCACCTCTGGGAGCGACTCAATGGTGAGCCAGTGCAGTTGAATGTTCTGACGGACAGTGATGTCAGTCAGATTACGCGCGTATTTGCGCGCGAGCCCGCCGATGACACGAAGCTGGCTTGACGAGATGATGCCGTTGGGGATGCCGATGCGCATCATGAAATAATCCGACGTGATGCCCTCGCCGCCCTTGCCGCCCGTTGCGCCCACCCCATCGCCTTGGGTGTAGATACCCCACCACTTGAAATAGGTTGAAGCCCAATCAGGCAGTACGCTTGCACGGCCCGCGCGGGCAAAGGCACGCACCTCGTCAAACGCCTCCCAGGGGTTCTTTTCGCGCTTGAGTCGCTCGGCCCGCTGAGCCCTGGTCTCTTTCTCTTGAACAGCTTGAGTCATGTTTTCCTTTTGGCAAAGACAAAAATCCCGCGGCAGCTAAAGCGGCATCGCGGGCATTTGGAAACCTTGGATTTCGATCCTAAGCTTAGACCCAGGTCACTCGTGCGCGCGAAGCGAAGTACAGCGGCGACAACAGGAGCGACCTTGCATAAACGGATAGTAGGGGCAGCCGCCACGAAAAGTCAAGGAGCGAATAGCGAATAATCTTGCGCGGAAGTTGGGAGCCTTTGCCGAAAAGCCGGCAATCTGAACGATTTTAATCGCAAACTGCCCTGTTGGAGAGGGGGCATACTCTTGCACGTCCGCCGCACCTGTGCTACTTTCGTTTTGTGATCGTTGCATCCAGCCATACACCGACCGTTTGTTGTGCCCTGTGGGCGCACGCGGCCCGTTGTTGTCCGCGCTAGATTCCGCAGCGATTTGCTGTCGGGCAGCCGCCCGATCGAGAGTCTCCACTCACAAACCCAAGATACCGAGCTTCCAAAATTGATCGTGACCCAGCACATGCCTGCATTGTCCATGCGCCCTTGTCCCCTCAAGGCTGGCGTCGCAATCTGTTCTTGTTGCCGCTGATTCCGCCGTACTCTTCCCAGTTCGCAGAGATTCATCGCAGTCAATTCCCGAGAGGTCCAGTCATGAATGTTTCGCAGCTTTCTACCCGTGTATGCCTGCTTATTATTCTCATCACATCGTTGACCGCAGCGGCGCCTATCCATGCGCAACTGGTTGGCGGCAGCATCGCAGGCGAAGTGGTTGACCCCAGCAACGCCGCAATCGATCAAGCTAAAGTGTTGATCCGCAATGCGGAGACCGGCAACGAACGCAGCATCGTCACTGGAAATGAAGGCACATTTACAGCGCCCTCAATTCCCGTGGGCGTCTACACCGTCTTTGTAGAGCGCGACGGGTTTGCGCCGCTCCAACGCACTGGCATCGCGCTGGAGGTAGGTCAAAGCGTTCACTTGCACTTGACGCTTGTCTTAGGAACCGTCGGCCAAACCGTGACGGTGGCCGATACGCCCGCGAGCGTGGACACTTCAACGCTGCAATCGCAGGGCGTGGTGGACGAACATCAGGTGAAGAAACTTCCATTGAATGGCCGCAGTTTCGATCAATTACTGGTACTGAACCCTGGAACGGTAAGTTATACGACGCAGCGCTCCGGCGGAGTGGGTACGTCAAACTCGTCGGTTGGCAATATGTTCTCAGTGTCGGGACGACGACCGCAAGACAATCTGTTTCTCTTGAATGGCATCGAGTACACCGGTGCTTCGCTGATCAACGTGACGCCCGGCGGCACAAGTGGCCAACTTCTGGGCGTGGAGGCTGTGCGCGAGTTCAACGTGGTGAGCGACACTTATGGCGCAAACTACGGCAAGCGCACCGGAGCGCAGGTGTCTATCATCACGGCATCGGGAACCAATCGGTTTCACGGTTCACTCTATGAGTTCCTGCGCAACAGCGCATTGGATGCGCGCAACTACTTCGATCAGGCGCAGATTCCATCCTTCCAGCGCAACAACTTCGGTGCTGCCTTCGGTGGCCCGGTACGTCGCGACAAACTCTTTGTCTTCGCAAACTACGAGGCCTATCGGCAGTCCCTTGGCCTCAGCGATGTCACCTTCGTTCCTGACGCTGCCGCCCGAGCTGCCGCAGTGGCTAGCGTCCAGCCGCTGTTGGCGCTTTGGCCCACTGGAACCACCGAACTGGGCAATGGCATCGCTGAAGCATTTTCCAATCCGCAGCAACACGTTCAAGAGGAATTTGGAACCACGCGCATCGACTCCAACCTCACGCAAAAGGATCTTCTCTTCGGCGTTTACACGGTGGACGACAGCGATGCAACCACCCCGTCGGCAAATCCATACTCATCCGTTTATGAACGGCTTCGAGAACAGGTTTTAAGCGCGCAAGAGCAGCATGTTTTCTCTGCCAGCCTGCTCAACACGCTTCGCTTCGGCTACTCCCGAGCAGACTTCCAATTCGACAGCCTGGTAGCAGGCTCCGTTCCCGGTTGGGTCGGGAACGGCCCCGTGGGCGCCATCGTCATCTCCGGAAGCACAGCGTCCAACGGCGCTTCGCAGATCACGCTTGCCGGGGCAAACACCGGCAGCAGCAACTCAACCGCGCGCAATCTATTCACTGTTGACGATCATGTTTACTGGACGCGTGGACGGCATCAGGTGGAAGCAGGAGTATGGCTGCAACGGTTGCAGTCCAATGATTTCCTGGCGCAAAACCAGTATGGGCAGGCATCGTTTTCAACGCTCACTGCCTTTGAGCAAGGCACGGTCTCCAAGTACACTATCGTTCCTGCGCCGACAGAGTTAGGATGGCGCTTGCTCTTCAGCGCCGGATTTATCGAAGATGCCTGGAAGGTAACGTCGCGGCTCGAAGTGAGGGCGGGCCTTCGCATCGAATCCTCGAATGGCTGGAACGAAGCGCAGGGACGAGCATCCAACTACGATTTCACCAATGGAGTTATCAACACCAGTCCAACAGTAAGCAGCTCGGCGCTCTCTGACAACCGTGCAAAGTTTATGCCTGAGCCGCGCATCGGCGTGGCATACGATCTTTTCGGCGACGGGAAGACAGCATTGAGAGGCAGTTTTGGCGTGCATCGCGCGCTGCTTGACACGCTGGACTACCGCCTCGATCAGACCGCGCCCTTCAACACAACGCTCTCCTACAGCCCTACAAAGACAACTCTGATATCGGTGGACGATTTGCCTGGACTTTCCACAAGCTCCGCTGCAGGCGGTCTGGTTTCTCCCAGCAATGTGCAACGCAATATCGAAACTCCAACCGTGCTGTCATGGACGGTGAAGATTGAGCGGGAAATAGCCCCCCGCACCACACTTACTGTCGGATATGTCGGATCGCATGGCTACCACCAGATCCTTTCGGAGGATGAGAACACGCCGGCAGCGGCAACTTGCCCCGCCGCGCCAGGCTGCGCTGCTGAAGATCTGCCGTCGGACACCATCTATTATCCAAGCACCGCACTGGCCAATCCAAACCTTGCCAATTCGACCTCGTGGGTTTCAGAGGGCATCAGCAATTACAACGGTCTGGAGGTGGATGTGCGCCACCAATACGCGCATGGGCTTCAGTTGCGCGGAGTTTACACGTGGTCGAAGAATCTGGATGATGGTTCGGCCTGGAACACCAGCGTCTCCGCCAACACACCTGCATTTGTTTCTTTCCCCGGCAATCCCAAGATGGATTACGGCCTGGCCGCAACCAACATCAGCCATGCGGCAGCCATCAACGGAACGTGGGAACTCCCAATTGGGAGCGGCCAGGCATTGCTCGGCAACGCGCCTCGAACTGCACAGGCGATCGCGGGGGGATGGAGCATCAGCGGCATAGCGACCTTGCAGAGCGGTTTTCCGTTCTCGCCACAGCTTGGCTACAACCCGACAGGAAACGGAGACTCGCGCAACCCTGCTCGCCCAAAGCTGAATCCGAACTTTCAAGGAACACATTACCCAAGGACTGCGGCTGCCTGGTTTAATCCAGATGCATACCTGGCTCCCGATCCTGGCACCTTTGGGAATGCAGGTCGCGATTCGTTGAGCGGCCCGGGGCTCAAAGATGTGGATCTCTCCCTGCTCAAGAACGCGACCCTGCGGGACCGTTTGCACGCGCAGTTCCGCGTGGAATATTTCAATGTCCTCAACCACACCAATTTCACCACGCCGAATGAGGTTGTATTCAGCACAGGCCCAACCCCGGCCAAGCCATCCACGGCAGCGGCGCTTTCTCCCACGGCAGGCGTAATCACCGCAACTGCAACCACGTCACGGCAACTCCAATTTGCCCTTAAGTTTCTCTTTTGAGGGGCGAGACGGAAGAAAAACCTGCAAGGCGGGCTGCAATTGCATTGTGCCCGCCGCAGTTGTTTGCTACTATCACTTCACACATGGTCCGTGCTTCCCAAAGCCGCTTTTGTTGTCGCCTGTCGAATATCTTCGACGGGTGTTTGTACTAGTCTCTGATTCTTTCCCTGCTATTTCATCAGAAGACACACCCGCACTGAATTGCCGGTGTGTGATCGCAATGCATCGGCCTTCAGCAACCCCCGCTGAACGAGGTCATACATGCCGACTGCAGAATTACAGGATTACGCTGAAGACTCCACCCCGAAAGCCACTAACCCTCCGCGCCTGAGCCACCTGCGCCTTCTTGAGGCCGAGAGCATCCACATTCTGCGTGAAGTTGCCTCCGAATTCGAGAGGCCGGTGATGTTGTATTCCATAGGAAAAGACTCATCAGTTATGCTGCGGCTGGCGCAGAAGGCGTTTTATCCGGCGCCGATTCCGTTTCCTCTGCTGCATGTGGACACTGGATTCAAATTCGCTGAAATGCTCACCTTCCGCGATGAGATGGCGCGCAGCGTGGGCGCCGAGTTGCTGGTGTGGCGCAACGAGAGCGCAATCGCCGCCGGCGCCAATCCCATTTCGCTCGGTACCAGGCGCTGCTGCGGACTGCTCAAGACGCAGGCGCTGCTCGATGCGCTGCGCCACTACAACTTTGACGCGGCCTTTGGCGGCGCACGCCGCGACGAAGAGAAGTCCCGCGCCAAGGAGCGCATCTATTCCTTCCGCGACAGTGCTGGGCAGTGGGATCCGAAGAACCAGAGGCCCGAGTTGTGGAACCTGTATAACGCGCGCATTCATCCAAGCGAGAGCATTCGCGTCTTCCCCCTCTCCAACTGGACGGAGATGGAGGTGTGGCAGTACATCCATGAGGAAAACATCCCGGTCGTGGATCTCTACTTTGCCAGGGAGCGCCCGATGTACGTGCGCGGCGACGCGCTGCTGCCTGTCGAGCAAGACTTTGTAGCGCGTTTGGGCGAACGGCCGCAACTCGTCAAATCGCGGCTCCGTTCGTTGGGATGCAGCCCATGCACCGGCGCAATCCGCTCTGACGCGGATACGATTCCCGCAATCATAGTCGAGCTTGTTTCGTTCCGATCGTCCGAGCGCGCCAACCGCGCTATCGACCACGACCAGGAAGGATCGATGGAGATCAAGAAGCGGGAGGGCTACTTCTAAATGTCATCAATCACAGTTCAAAGTTTTTCGATCGACGAGTTTCTAGCCGCGGAGCGCGAAAAGGATCTGCTGCGCTTTTCGACCGCGGGCAGCGTGGACGACGGTAAGTCCACGCTGATCGGCCGCCTGTTATACGACACCCAGTCCGTATACGAAGATCAGGTGCGATCAATTCAAGGCAAAGGAACCACCGCGCCGGGGCAGATCGATTTCGCGCTGCTGACTGACGGCCTGCGCGCGGAGCGTGAACAAGGCATCACTATCGATGTGGCTTATCGATACTTCTCGACTGCGCGGCGCAAGTTCATCATTGCCGACACGCCGGGCCATGAGCAATACACGCGGAACATGGCCACGGGCGCATCGACGGCCGACGCCGCGGTGGTGCTGATCGACGCGAGCAAAGGTGTACTGGAGCAGTCGCGGCGCCACGCCTATATTGCATCGCTGCTGCGCGTGCGCCACGTTCTGGTGGTAGTGAACAAGATGGATTTGATTGGCTACGACGAGGGACGCTTTCGCACCATTGAACGCGATTTTGCTCGTGTTCTGAACCAGATTGCAGAGGATACCGGTAGCCCGGTCGAGGTTGCCTTTGTTCCTGTCAGCGCGCTGGCTGGAGATAACATCGTCCATCGTTCAAAGGACATGGCCTGGTATGAGGGACCATCATTACTGGAACTGCTCGAGTTACTGCCATCCGCAGAAGAAACGCGAACGGCTCCTTTTCGCTTTCCCGTGCAGCGGGTATTACGTCCCGATCACACTTTTCGCGGCTTTGCGGGCCAGATTGCTTCAGGAACCGTTTGCAAAGGAGACAGCGTGACGGTGCTGCCTTCCGGCAAGAGGGCAACAATCGCGCGCATAGTCACTTACGATGGGGATCTTGCCAGGGCCCATGCGCCGCTTTCAGTAACACTGGTCATGGACCGTGAACTCGACATCAGCCGCGGCGACTTGATTGTTGCATCGAACGCCGAAGCCGTTGTGGCCAAGAGCATTCAAGCCGCGCTGGTTTGGATGGATCAACGCCCGCTCGAACGCAATCGGCGCTATCTGCTAAAGCACACAAGCCAGACTGTGCCGGCATTCGTCTCCGCGATCGAGTTTCGCACCGACATCGGCACTCTGGCACACGAACCAGCCGATACGCTGGAGATGAACGGCATCGGCGTGGCCACACTGCATCTGCTGCGCCCCATCGCCCTGGACCTTTATGGAGAGAATCGCAGCACAGGCGCATTCATCCTGATTGATGCTGAGACCAACAGCACGGTCGCCGCCGGCATGATCACCGCGGCCTCCCAAATTGCGCAGGCCGGCGGCCACATTCACATGGATGCATGGGGCCCTGTAACCGCCGGCGAAAGGGCCGCGCGATGGGGACACCGCGGCGCAGTTCTGGAACTGAATGGACCGGCGGAACTGATTGACTCGATCGAGCGTTCGCTGTTTTCGATTGGAGTTGTATCCAATCGCATTGAAACTGACGATGAAGCATTTCTTCTTCATCCCGGCCTGTTGAAACTCGTCACCACAATGCAGATTCAATCCGGACTGCTTGCACTGCTGGTTACTGTCAACGAAAGCACAACACTTATCGCGCGCGCAGCGGATCAGGAGCTTATTCTCGACGCAAACAACCCACTTCAGGCCGTATCTGCAGTCCACAGGCTGCTGCACGGAGCAGCTATCTTCATCTCTTCAGAAAAGGCAGGTTTGTAATGAATGCAATTGAAATTCAAGCACAGGTAAAGACCAGGCTGGACGAGGTGCGCGCGGCTTTGGATCGCGAAATCACCGGCAAGCGGGATGCTTGCCTTACTTGCAGCTTTCAGGCCGAAGACGTGTTGCTGACGAAACTGGCCATCGAGTTGGATGCGAAGATCCCCATTCTCTTTCTGGAGACGGGCTACCACTTTAAAGAAACTTATGCCTATCGGGATCGGATCGCAAGCGAATGGAAACTCAATCTGATCAACCTGCTGCCCGAACAATCGGTGGCTGAGCAGGAGGCGGATCACGGCCTTCTCTATCAATCCGCACCGGACCAGTGTTGCAGGCTGCGCAAGGTTGAGCCGCTCTTCAAAGCGGTTGCCGAGTATCGCGTGTGGATTACAGGCCTGAGGCGAGAGCAGGCAAAGAGCCGCACGGCGCTCGAAGAAGCGGCGCCTTTTACTTTGCCTGGTGGCAGGCAGGTGCTGAAACTGGCTCCCCTGGCAAAGTGGAGCACGCGCGACGTTTGGCATGCCTGTGAAGGGTTATCGATTCCATTGCTTCCGCTTTACGATCGTGGCTTTTCCTCCATTGGTTGTGAACCTTGTACTTCACTTCCCCTGAATCCGGATGATCCCCGTTCCGGACGCTGGGCTGGCCGCAAGGTTGAATGCGGCATTCACATTGAAGCAGCGCCGACGCGATAGGCATGTTCTTCTTAAGGAGTTTGGCTAAGCCGATGGCTCTCGCGGCGGCTCTTTGAGGAGATAAGTCAAGGCCCGTTTCCGGAAGATAACTGTCTGACGGAAATTGGTCGCAACAAATCCAGTGAACCACGGGAGGAACTTAATGCCATATCTCATAGGGTTCGTTATCGCCTTGTTTATCGCGCTCACCGGAGTTGGCGCGGGCACAGTTACTGTGCCCGTTCTGGTTTTGTTCTTGAATGTTCCGGCGCCCATTGCGGTGGGAATCGGCCTCACGTTCTCGGCTGCCGTCAAACTCATTCTTGTCCCTTCGCAAGTGCTGCGTCGCAATGTTGCCTGGCCCACTCTGGGGCTTATGCTTGTTGGCGGTGTGCCCGGTGTGCTAATCGGATCCCTATTCTTGAAGCAATTAGTCACTGCCGGATCGCAGAGCTTATTGAACGCACTCCTTGGTTCAATTCTGGTAAGTACGGCGAGCTGGCAAATTTTCTTTTCCTTCCACCCCATAAAAGAGAAGCCGGGCGCGAAAGACCGCAGTTCATTGCTGCCGTGGTTGATGCTCCCAGTGGGCGCCGAGGTCGGATTCTCCTCGGCCGGCGCGGGCGCACTGGGCAGTACGGCGCTTCTCAGCCTTACCCCTTTAATTCCGGCACAGGTGGTCGGCACAGATATCCTCTTCGGATTCATCCTCTCTTTGATAGGAAGCGGCGCGCATTGGTTTTCGCATCCACTCAGCCAGCCATTGCTTCTGCAATTGACTGCCGGTGGGCTTTTTGGCGCAATCGGTGGAACGCTTCTCAGCAGCCGCATCCCGCGCCGGCCATTGCGTCTTGCACTTTGGGCATGGCTGCTGATCCTCGGCGGCCAACTCCTCTTCAATAGCTACGCGGGATGGGCGGCATCGCAAAAAGACAGAGCAACAGTACTACGTGTTGCAAACTAATCTCTGACCGCATGCGGTTGCTTGAAACCAGCACAAAACTCCCTGCTCCCTATTCTTCCAGCAGTTTCTCCACTTCGGCATGCAGCGTTGCCGTGATGGCCGCTTCTGTCTCTTCGGGAGAAAACCGTATCGGCTGCCCCACGCGCACTTCAATCGTGCCGGAGCGGAACCAGCCTCTACGGCGCATCTTCAGTTCGCCCAGGCCGCGAATGGCGACAGGCAGCACCGCCGCTCCCGATTGCTTTGCGAGGATGCCGATTCCCGGACGGAAGCGCGCCAGCTTGCCCTCCGCGGAGCGCGTTCCCTCGGGAAAGATCAGCAGGTTGAATCCCCGGTCCAGCGCTTCGCCCGCGTGGGCAAAGCTCGGCTGGAAGTTCCTCTGCCGGGGCAAGGGAAAGACGTTGAAGAGCGCGGTCAGCAGCAGGTAAGCCAGCGGGCCGAAGGGATTGAAGCGCCCATATCCGGGGCCGTGCTCGGGATTGCGGAAGTGGCGATAATCCCAAAGCATCTCGCCCGACATGGCCACCGCCAACCGCCGCCGCACCGCGCCCGGCAAGACGTATTGCACCAGTGGCCCGTCGTAGGCGGTCACGTGGTTAGCCACAATCAGCATGGGCGCATCGGCGGCCGGTATCTCCGGCGCAAGCACACGAGGATTGGCCAGCAGCCACACCAGCGGGCGCATCGCACCCTCGACAAACGCCACCCGCAGCCATTGGAACGGCTTGAGCCACGGCCAACGGGGATAGACATACCGCGCCGGTGCGGGCGGCGGAGTCGAAGAGCCTGCGTTAAGCCCTTCTGCCGCGGGCGCCCCCTCCTTTCCGCTCTTTTCTGCGGAAAGCGTGGGAGCCGATGCCGCCAGCGCACCCTCCCCTTCTCCGGCCAGCAACCGCCGCAACTCTCCCACCGTCTGCACTTCCTCCAGCAACCCGCTCTCGGGAGCCATTCCCAGCCGCTCCTCGATGGTCGCGGCCAACTGCACCCGGCCCAGGCTGTCGAGGTGCAAATCTTCGCTCAGGCGCAGTTCGTCCCCCACGCCCGGCGGGTTCTCGCCGGAAATCTGCGCGATCAGCGCCAGCAGCCAGTCGGTGGAAACCGCATTGGCGCCCGAACCGGCGGTGGTTGCCGCGGATTGGATCTTCTCCAGCCAGGCCGCAACCACCTTGCGCCTGACCTTGCCGGTCGAGGTGCGAGGCAGGTCCGGCTCGGGCCAAAGCACCCAGCGGCGCAGGCGCTGAAACTCCGCCAGCCGCGCATTGGCGTGTTCAATGGCAGTCGCGGCCTGCTGCTCCGGTCCGCGAACGACCATCACGGCGCAGGGTTCCGTGCCTGCGGCGGTTTCAATGGCCACCACCGCGCAGGCCATTACGCCCGGCTCCTGTTCCACGGCCGCTTCCAGATCCTCCGGATGCAGGTTCACGCCCGCCGCGGTCACAATAACCTCGCTCTTGCGGCCCAGAAAGCGAAGTTCGCCAGTGGGTTCGGTCTCGGCCAGGTCGCCCGTGGCCAGCCACTCGTCGGTGCGCGGATGCAGCGCTCCGCCTGACCAGGTAGCGCTGGAAATGGATGCGCCGCGCACCAGCACTTCGCCGTCCGGACCCAGCTTCACCTCACACCCCGCCAGCGGCTTGCCGATGGTGCCCCTGGCCACGTGGAAGGGGTGGTTGAGCGTGATGAGCGCGGTGGTTTCAGTCATTCCGTAGCCCTGCACCAGCACAAAGCCCAGCGCATTCCAGAACTTCTCCAGCGGGCCGGGCAAGGCTCCGCCGCCTGAGATCAGCGCCCAGAACTTGAGCCCAAAGGCCGAGTGAACGCGGCGAAAGCGCCACCAGCGCTGCCAGGCGCGAATCCCCCCGGAGGCGGCGATCCGATCGGTCAGGCCGGGCTGGCTGGCCTCCAGATGAGTCTTCAGCAGCGCCATCACGCGCGGCACGGCGGCCAGCACCGAGATGCGCTCGCGGTGGATGGTCTCGACAATCCGCTGCGCCACAAGACGGCTCTCGAAGTGAAGCTCGGCGGTATAAATGGGCGGAATCCACAAGCCCATCGTCTGCCCGAAGACGTGGCTCAGCGGCAACGTATGCAAAATGCGCAGCGGATGGATCAGCCGCTCATAGCGCATGTAAGGCTGTGACGCATCCTCGATGGGCCCCACGCTGGCCAGCACGTTGCCGTGCGTGATCACAATGCCCTTGGGCTCGCCGGTGGTGCCCGAGGTGAAGAGTATCTGGAGCGGCGTCTCGGCAGAGAGCCCCGGAACCGGACCAGCTTCTTCGGCAGGAAGCGCGGTGAGCCAATCTTCAAAGGTCAATTGCGGAACTTCGGCAGGCAACTGGCCCAGCAGCAGCGCATCGCCCACAGCCAGTTTAGGCGCAACGTCGGCTGTCACGCGGGCGGCAAAATCCGGCGCTCCAAAAGCGTCCAGGGGAACGGCCAAAACGCCACGCAGCAGGCAGCCATGGAAGGCCGCGATCCACTCCGCGCTATTCTCAGCCCAAAGCAGCACGCGATCGCCCGGCCCAATGCCCCGCTGGTCAAGCAAGGCGGCAAAACGGCCGGCCAGCCGAGCCAGCTCGCCATAGGTGGTTACCCGGCGGCGGTTGCCCTGGTAGCGAACCACGGCGATCTGACGGTCGTAGCGGCGGAAATCGTCGAGAAGTGTAGCCAGATGATCGCGCATGATTACCCCGGAAAGAATCATGGTAAGCCAATGGGCTGCGCAAGCGCCGGGTGCCCCAGGTTCGGCGCAGTTCCATCGCGCCTAACCTGGGATAGCAATATCTACGGTTGTTATGGTTTTTTACTGTCTCTTCCCATTTGCCATTTGCACAGAACCGGGGTATCCCGTCCTTCCGCCTGGATGTTTGTCCCCAATCTCTGATCCCTCCTTTGGCGCTATCCTCAAACCAGCATGACCCCGCGCCCACCCAACCCGGATCCCGACCCTCTTGCCTGCTTCCATCCGGTCACGGCAGCTTGGTTTCGCACCGTCTTTGACGCGCCGACCGCGCCGCAGCGGATGGGATGGCCGGCCATTGCGCGCGGCGAAAGTGCGCTGATTCTGGCGCCCACCGGCACCGGCAAGACGCTGGCCGCCTTTCTCTGGTGCCTTGACCGGCTGATGCTAGGAAACAGGGATCAGGGATCAGGGGTTAGGGATCAGAAGGCTTCCGGAGGTGAGCGGTCCGGCTGCCGCATCGTCTACGTTTCGCCGCTGAAGGCGCTGGCCGTGGACGTGGAGCGCAATCTGCGCTCGCCGCTGGCCGGCATCGCCACTATGGCCAAGCGCATGGGCGTGCCCTTCCGCGAGCCGCTCATCCACGTGCGCACCGGCGACACGCCGCAGCGGGAACGGGCGCGCTTTGTGCGTCAGCCTGCCGAGATTCTCATCACCACCCCGGAGTCGCTCTACCTGCTGCTCACTTCGCAAGCATCCGAGTCCCTGCGCACCGTGGACACGGTCATCATCGACGAGATCCATGCCTTGGTTCCCACCAAGCGCGGCGCGCACCTGGCCCTCTCGCTGGAGCGGCTTGAGGCGCTCACCCGGCGCCGTTTGCAGCGCATCGGCCTCTCCGCAACCCAGCGCCCATTGGAAGAAGTGGCCCGCTTCCTGGGCGGCGTCGAGTCGCCTGAGGCAACGGAAAAACTCGATCCGGTGAAGGGTACAGGCTTTATCCCGTACATAAAGCCACCAAAATCAACGCGGGCCTTGGCCCCTGAGGGACGATCTACGGAAACCTCGCTGGGTGCCCCATCCTTTCGCCTTTTTTCTGGCGAAAGGGTGGGAGACCATGAAGCTCGACCGGACCCAGTTGATGAAAACCCCGCATGGTCCTCCGACATGGCCGACCCCGTCCCCCTGCGCTACCGCCCTGTCACCATCGTCAACGCCAGCGCGCCCAAGCAACTGAAGCTGCGCATCGAGGTGCCAGTTGAAGATATGGCACGGCTCACCGCGCAGGAAGAACTGCCCAGCCGCTCGGCCACGCAGCCGCGCCGGGTCTCCATCTGGAACGCCATTCATCCGCGCCTGCTCGAAATCATCCGGGAGCGCAATTCAACAATTCTCTTCGTGAACAGCCGCCAGGTAGCCGAGCGGCTGGCCGGGGCGTTGAACGAACTGGCTGGCGAGCCTATCGCCCGCGCCCATCACGGCTCGCTGGCAGCCGCGCAGCGCTCCATCATCGAGGAGCAGTTGAAGGCCGGCCAGATTCGCGCCCTCTGCACAACCTCGACGCTCGAACTGGGCATCGACATGGGCGCCGTGGACCTCGTGATTCAAATCGAAGCGCCGCCCTCGGTGGCCAGCGGGATGCAGCGCATCGGCCGCGCCGGCCACCATGTGGACGCGGTGAGCGAAGGCATCTTCTTTCCCAAATACCGCGCCGACCTGGTGGCCTGCGCCGCCGTCACCCGCGCCATTCACGAGGGGCACATCGAGTCCACGCGCTTCCCGCGCAACCCGCTGGACGTGCTGGCGCAGCAACTGGTAGCCATCGTGGCCCATCCGCCCTCTGCCGCCGCGCCTCCCCGACCAAAGAAGCCGGGTGCCCCAAGTCTCGATTTTGATATCTGGAAAAGCAAGACTCCCGCGGACAGCTTCTCGACCGAGACCCCAAAGCCCGAAGTCAGCGTCGATGCGCTCTTCAATCTCGTCCGCCGCGCCGCTCCTTTCGGTGGTCTCACCCGCGCGGCCTTCGAGGGAGTGCTCGATCTGCTCAGCGGCCGCTACCCCTCCGACGAGTTTGCCGAGTTGCGTCCCCGCCTCACCTGGGACCGCATCCGCAACGTAGTCACTGCGCGCGATGGCGCGGCGCGGCTGGCCATTCTCAACGCGGGCACCATTCCCGACCGCGGCCTCTATGGCGTTTTTCTCGCGCACAGCGAGGGCAAGTCCGTGCGCGTCGGCGAACTCGATGAGGAAATGGTCTTCGAGAGCCATCCCGGCGAGACCTTCATCCTCGGCGCTTCCACCTGGCGCATCGCGGAGATCACCCACGACCGCGTTCTGGTCGAGCCCGCTCCTGGCGAGCCCGGCAAAATGCCGTTCTGGAAGGGCGACGGCCCGGGCCGTCCGCTCGAATTCGGTCGCCGCATCGGCGCTCTCGTGCGCGAACTGCGCGCCCTGCCCAAACCTGCCGCTCTCACCCGTCTCGTCGCCGAGCACGATCTCGATCCCGGCGCTGCGGAGAATCTCCTTCAGTTTCTCGCCGACCAGGAAGACGCGACCGGCTCGGTGCCCGACGACCGCACCGTCGTCATCGAGCGCTGCCGCGATGAGTTGGGCGACTGGCGGGTCTGCGTGCTCACGCCCTTCGGCAGCCGCATCCACATTCCCTGGGCCATGGCGGTGAGTGCGCGCATCCGCGCCGCAGGTGGGCCCGAGGTGGAGACGCTCTGGGGCGACGACGGCTTTGTCTTGCGCTTCCCTGACACCGATGAGCCGCCCGATCCGGACTGGTTTCTCGTGGCGTCTGCCGAAGCCATGGCGCTGGTTCTACGCCAGCTCGGCTCGACGGCGCTGTTTGCCGGGCGCTTTCGCGAGGCCGCGGGCCGTGCGCTTTTGCTTCCGCGCCGCCGCGCCGATGCCCGTTCGCCGCTGTGGCAGTTGCGCAAGCGATCCCACGATCTGCTCAGCGTAGCTTCCCGCTATCCCAGCTTTCCGCTACTGCTTGAGGCTTATCGCGAGTGCCTGCGCGACGTCTTCGATATGCCCGCTCTCATTGAGACTCTGCGCGCCATCGAGCAGCACCAATTGCGCGTGCATGTGGTGGAAACGCGCAAGCCCTCGCCCTTTGCCGCGTCGCTCTTGTTCAGCTATGTGGCCAATTTTCTCTATGACGGCGATGCGCCGCTGGCCGAGCGCAGAGCCCAGGCGCTCACCATCGACCAGGATCAGTTGCGCGAGTTGCTCGGCGAGGCCGATCTGCGCGAACTGCTCGATGCCGATGCGATCTCCGAAGTCGAGGAAACCGCCCAATGCCTGGCCGAAACCTATCGCGCCCACTCCGCCGATGGCATCCACGATCTTTGTCTGCGCCTCGGCGATCTTTCGCGCGAAGAACTGGCCCGCCGCGTGGTTTCGCCGGAACTTCTGACGCATGTGGATCGCCTGGTTCGTTCGCGCCGCTTGCTTGAACTGCCCATCGCTGGTGAACGCCGCTTGATTGCAGCAGAAGACGCCGCCCGTTATCGCGATGGACTCGGCATTCCGCTGCCGCCGGGGCTGGCCGGCGCGCTGCTGGAGCCTGTTGCCCATCCGGTGCTGGAGCTGGTGCGCCGCTACGCGCGCACCCATGGGCCATTCACCTTGCGCGAGGCCGCGGATCGCTTTGCGCTCAGCGCCGCAGCGGTTGAGAATGCGCTGCGCCAGCTTGCGCAAGAAGGCCGCATTCTCGAAGGTGGATTCCGGCCCGGCGGCATGCATCGCGAGTGGTGCGATGCCGAGATGCTGCGGCTGATTCGCCGCAAATCTCTCGCAAAACTCCGCCGCGAGGTCGAACCCGTGGAGCAGCACACGCTGGCTCGCTTTCTCACCCACTGGCAGGGGCTGCTCGCGCCGCGCCGCAGCGCCCATGCGCAGCTTGACGCACTGCTCGACGCCATCGAGAGCCTGCAAGGCGCGCCGTTGCCCGCGTCGCTGATCGAGACGGCGATCTTGCCCGCGCGCATCGCGGAGTACGAGCCCTCCGCCCTGGATACGCTGATCGCCGCGGGCGAAGTGGCATGGGCCGGCGTCGAGCCCATCGGCGAGCGCGACGGCCGCATCGCCCTTTTCCTTGCCGACAAGCTGCCGCTGCTGGCGCAGCAACGCCCCATCGTTGAACCGCTCACCGAACGCGAAGCGCGGCTCCTCGCAGTGCTTGAGTCCACCGGCGCCAGCTTCTTCGACCCGCTCCATCAGACCATGGGCGGCGGCTATCCCGGCGAGACCATCGACGCATTGTGGAGCCTGGTCTGGCGCGGCCTCGTCACCAACGATTCGCTCCATGCGTTGCGCGCCTACATCGCCAAGCCGGAAAACGCGCGCACTCGGCGCCGCTTGCAAACTGGGGTCGTCTTCCGTTCGCGCCGCACCACCCCGCCCACCGCACAGGGCCGCTGGTCGCTGCTACCTCTGCGTGCGCAGAAGGGCGGCGATGGAGCGTCTACCGGACTGGGCGCCCCATCCTTGCGGCGTTTTTCAGCCGCAAGGGTGGGAGACCACAAACCTCAACCAGCCTCCGCTTCCCAGGGCGTTCCCACGGCGACCGAAGCCAGTCACGCGCTGGCCTTGCAACTGCTCAATCGCTATGGTGTGCTCTTGCGCGAATCGGTCGCGGCAGAGAACATTCCCGGCGGATTCAGCGCGGTCTATGACGTGCTGAAAGCTCTGGAAGAGAGCGGGCGCATTCGCCGCGGCTATTTTGTGGCTGGCCTCGGCGCCACGCAGTTTGCGCTGCCGGCCGCCGTTGACCTGCTGCGCCAGTTGCGCACCGCGCCCGACGCTGAGAAGCCGGAGTTTGTGCAGTTGGCTGCAACCGATCCGGCCAACCCCTACGGCTCCGTCCTGCGCTGGCCCGATCTTCCTGTGGCCGAAGAGGACGCGGAATCCAGGATCCCCGCAGACAGGTCTTCGTCTGCGGGGTGGCAGTCAGCACCCCGTCTGCTCACCCGCGCGGCTTATGCTGAAGTGATTCTGCGCAATGGCCAGTTGGTGGCGTGGCTCCGCCGCGGCAATCCGAACCTGCTGGTCTTTTTGCCTGCCGAGGAGCCGGAGCGCTCGCAAGCCGCCTCGGGCCTGGCGCATTTTCTCAGCTCTCGCGGCCAGCAGCGGATGAGCGCAGGCAGCCACCAGGGCGTGCTCATCACCACCATCAACGGACAGCCGGTGGCGGCGCATCCCATGGCCCGCTTCCTCATGGATGCCGGCTTCCATCCCGGCCCGCTCGGCATGCATCTGCGGCGCACTCCGCACGCAATGGAAGAAGATCCTCGCGAGCCCCATGCCGGAGAGACGCAGTAGGCCAAAATACTCTAGAGCATTTTTCCTGTTGGCATAGAGTGGATATCCTGCTTGGCACAAGGTTGCCGGTCGCAGAACAGGTAGCGCCGGCCTCCTGGCCGGCTGTCGTGTGGACCTCCCGGTCCACGCCGCACTCTACACAAATAGGAGAAATGGCCTAATTCGCAGGCTTGCCCAAGCCAAAGATCCTCTGGATCAAATTGCGGTGGTCGGCCGGGTGGTCGCTTCGGTTCTCGGCCGGGTGGTCGCAGGTGTCGGTGGGAGCATTGCCGGCCAGAAAGGCTGCACTGTAGCTGTCCGGGCAGGTGTCGTTGCTCAGCAGGTTGGTCACCTTGTCCAGACTCACCACTTCCACGCCATCCGGCGGCGAAAAGCTGTGCGTGTCAGAGTATTGCGGCAGTTGCACCGCGCGCTTCATGAACTCCGCCCATATCGGCGCGGCGGCCAGCGCTCCAGACAGCTTCACATCGGTATAGTCGTCGTTACCCACCCACACAATGCAGATCAGATTGCTGGTGTAGCCGGCAAACCACGCATCGTGACTGGTTCCGGTCTTGCCCGCTGCGGGGTTCTTGAATCCGCGTTTGCGGACCTCGTAGCCATAACCGAAGTTCATTACGCCTTCCATCAGGTTGGTGGTCAGGTAGGCCACGCGCGGGTCCAGCACCTGCTTTGAGGTAGGCGTGTAGTCGGTGATCACGTCGCCCGATGAGTTGCGCACACTGGCCAGCATCCAGGGATCCAGATGCAGGCCGTTGTTGGCGAAGACGGTGTAGGCGCCGGCCATGTCCAGCGGCGTGGCGTCATAGGAGCCGATAGCCACCGAAGGCGTTCCACGCGCGTTTTTCACTCCGGCTTCGCGGCCCAGCGCGGCCACATTGTCAAAGCCCACCTCGGCGGCCAGCCCGATGGTGGCATTGTTGAGCGAGTGCGCCAGCGCATACATGGCTGTCACCTGGCCGTGGTATTCGTCCTTGTAGTTGCGCGGCGCGTATTCCTGTCCGCCGACGCCATAGGTGGTCGGCTCGTCGTTCAGCATGGTGATGGACGAGAAGGGATGTTCCTGTCCGGGCAGCGTGGTTCCCGCAACAGCCGTGTTGAACGCCGCCGCATAGACAAAAGGCTTGAAGATGGAGCCGGTGGGGCGCTTCGATACGGCGTGATTCAACTGCGAATTGCCGTAGTTGCGTCCGCCGATGAGCGCCAGCACCTGGCCGGTATGCGGGTTGATGGCCACCAGCGAAACCTGCGGATAGAGAATGGTTTCGCCTGGCTTGGGATGCGGATGCAGCCGGTTCACCTGGTCGTCCACATTCTTCATGCCCACTTCGACAGCGTCTGCGGCAGCCCGCTGCAGGTCGGGGTCGAGCGAGGTATAGATGCGCAGGCCTTCGCGGTTGAAGTCGCGCTCGCCCAGCTTCTGCACCAGTTGGTCATGCACCAGATCGACAAAGTACGGCGCCTCGCTGGCGTCTACACTCTGCGCGTTCAGATGGAGCGGCTCGGCCTTGGCGCGTTCTGCCTGGTCCTTGGTAATGGCGCCGGTCTCCACCATCGAGTCCAGCACCAGGTTGCGGCGCTCGATGGCGCGATCCGGATGGCGGAAGGGAGTGAAATAGTTGGGCCGCTGAATCATGCCGGCCAGCAGTGCGCACTCGGCCAGGTCGAGCTGCCGCGCGTCCTTGCCAAAGTAGGCCTGCGAGGCCTCGCCAAAGCCGTCAATCGAGAAGCTGCCGCGCTGGCCCAGGTTGATCTCGTTGGCATACATCTCGAAGATCTGCTTCTTGGTGAAGCGGTGTTCCAGTTGGAACGTGATGGCGATCTCGATCAGCTTGCGCTTGATGCGCTTCTCCGGCGTGAGGAAGAAGCCGCGCGCCAACTGCATGGTCAGCGTGGAGCCGCCCTGCTGCTTCTGGCCCGTGGTCACATCGCGCGCGCCGGCTTCCATCAGCCGCCAATAATTCACGCCGCTGTGCTCAAAAAAGCGGCGGTCCTCGATTGCCAGCACGGCCTGCACCATGTTCTGCGGAATCTCGTCGTAGGTGACCAGGCGGCGCTTGGAGCGATTGGTGTCTTCGCTCAGACCGGTGATCAGCAGCGGCTCCAGCTCATAGCTGGCCAGCGGCTGCCCGTGATCGTCGGTGATCGACTCCACAACGCCCGAGCCGATGCGGATGGTTGCGCCGTCCTGCGAGTGATAGGACTGCGGCCCAGGGTGCACCGTGATCGTCTGCACGCCCTCGCTGAAGGTTCCCAACTGGGAGGTATCCGAGGCGCCGTCGGCGGAGTAGCCTGCCTCGCGCAGTTCGTTGGCGATGAGCCGGACGGTGAGCTTTTGTCCGGGCCTCACCTCGCGCGGCGCGGCATAGATCTTGGCGGTGTTGGCAAACATCGGCTGCTTCAGCCGCTCATCCACGATGCGTTGATACTTGAAGTAGTACCAGCCGAAGACGACCAGGACCACGAGCGCGACGGCCGCGACCGTCAACAGCGCAATGCGCAACGCCAGTGTTGCCCAGGGATGCATCCCCGTGCGTCTTGCCAACCTGATCTTCAACGCCATCGCCACTCCTTAAAACAGTTGTCAGCTAACAGCTCACAGCGAACAGTTTTCCGGGTGCCCCAGGTCTCGCCTTTGAGACCTGGGAAAACAACATCCCAAATCAGAGACCCTGTGTCCCGACCGCCGTCAGCAGCGCGTCTTCCTGCACGCGTTCCTTCACCAGCGCCACTACTTCATTCAATGCCACATCCACGCTGCTTGCCGTGGCGCGCGTCACCAGTTCCACCTGACCGTCGGCGGCCTTTTTGCCTATATTGACGCGGTAGGGAATGCCCACCAGGTCGGCATCCTTGAATTTGACTCCGGCGCGCTCCTTCCGGTCGTCGAGCAACACGTCCAGCCCCGCCGCTTCCAGTTCCGCGGCCAGTTTTTCGCCGGTCTCGACGAGCAAGGCGTCGCGCATGTCGGTCACAGCAACCACCACCGTGAACGGCGCAATCGTGGCCGGCAGCCAGAAGCCGTTCGCGTCGTTCGACTGCTCGATGGCAGCGGTCAAAATGCGCTCGATGCCGATGCCGTAGCTGCCCATGATCGGCGTCACTTCCTTGCCGTTCACGTCCAGCACCCGCGCGCCCATGCTCTGGGAATACTTGTAGCCCAGCTTGAAGATGTGGCCGATCTCGACCGCCTTGCCCACCACCAGCTTGCCGTTGCAGCCTTCCTTCGGGCAGCCCTCGCCCTCGTTTACGCTGCGAATGTCGGCCAGCAACGTCCAGGTGAAATCGCGCCCCGGCGTCACGTTGCGCAGGTGATAATCCAGCTTGTTCGCGCCCGCGACCAGGTTCTTGCGGCCTTCCAGCGACTTGTCCACCACCACGGTCAAGCCGTCTTCCAGCAGCTTGGCGTTCGGCGTGAGTCCAACCGGCCCTAGAAACCCGGCCGGCGCCTTCAAATACTGCTCCAACTCCTCGGCCTGCATGGTGCGCAGTTCCGCCGCGCCCACGGCGCCCATCAGCTTGGTCTCGTTCACCTGGTGGTCGCCGCGCAGAAAGGCCGCAACGCCGTGCCATGTATCAGGCTTGCCCCCTGCCTTTTCGTTTGCTCCGCGCTTCAAGGCCATATAGGCCACGCATTTGATGTCCGAGGACTCGGCCATCTTCAAAAAAGCGGCAATGTCGGCAATCGCGCCCATCCCCGGCGTGTGGATCAGCTCCGGCTTGCCGTCGCCGGTCGGCTCCAACTCCGCAACCGGCTCCAGCAGCGAATTCGCCTTCTCGGTATTGGCCGCATAGCCGCAAACCGGGCAGCTTGCAATCAAATCCTCGCCCGCGTCGGTGTAGACCATGAACTCCTGCGACTGCGAGCCGCCCATCGAGCCGGAATCGGCCTCGACGGCCACAAACTTCAGCCCGCAGCGCGAAAAAATGGTGCGATAAATCGCATCGTGCAGCTCAAAGCTCTTGTCCAGCCCGGCCTTGTCGATGTCAAAGGAGTAGCTGTCCTTCATGGTGAACTGGCGCACCCGCAACAACCCCGACTTGGGCCTTGGCTCGTCGCGGAACTTGGTCTGAATTTGGTACCAGATCTGCGGCAACTGCTTGTAGCTGCGCAGCTCATTGCGGGCAATGGTGGTCATGATCTCTTCATGCGTCATGCCCAGGCACAGGTCCGCGCCCTTGCGGTCCTTCAGGCGGAACATGTTGTCGCCCATGCCCGTCCAGCGGCCGCTCTGCTCCCACGGATCTTTCGGATGCAGCGCCGGCAGATAGAATTCCTGGCCGATCTTGTCCATCTCCTCGCGCACAATGCCGATGATCTTGTTGATCGAGCGCTGGCCGAGAAAAAGATAGCTGTAGAGGCCCGCGCCCAACTGGCGGATGTAGCCGGAGCGGAGCAGAAACTTGTGGCTGGCCACTTCGGCGTCTGCCGGGGCCTCGCGAAGAGTCGGGATGAAGAGCTTGGACCAACGATGCATAGCGATGAGTGAACGTGCTTTCTCGCCGGTCGGCCGGCGCAAGTCAATTTGAGGCAGTGTCCATTCTAAATGTTCCGGGAGTTGGGGGCGCTGAGAGGGCTCGTCTTACGGCGCAATACCGGCGATGGAAGCGACGATTTCGCGCACTTCAAGAAGAACGTCGTCAGGGGATTTGCCGATCAGTTCTGGGTTGCGCGCTTGCCAATCCAAACTGCGCATATGCGAGCAAAGCACAACCCCATGCACGGGCAATTCCGGAGGCAGTAGAACCTCAGATGCGTAACCCTTGATTTTGCTGGTAATTGGGCAAACGAAAGCCAAGAATGCCTTCCGTTTGAATAGTCTGGAAGACAGCACCAACGCCGGTCTGCGGCCAGCTTGTTCATGGCCGGCCTGTGGATCGAAATCAAACCAGACCAGGTCGCCGCTATCGGGACAGTAGGTGTTTACCAAAATTCAGCCCCGCGAGGAGGATCCCAGTCAATTTCTTCCATGTGGGCGCCCTCCGGGATGCCTTCCAGAATCTCGTCCAAGGTCTTCCTTTTTCTAGGGGTTGCAGCAGACGACTCGGACTTCTTGACCAGCGCGATGCTGCCGCTTCCATTTGAAACCCACTCCACTGGCTCGCCGACCGGCAATGCAGCCTCAGCGACCAATTCCTCAGGAATCTCGACAGTGAGCGTGTTTCCTACGCGAACGATTCGGGTGGTCATAGGGCCAACTCCTCATAAAATCATAGCGCGAATCGCTGTTGGCGGTAGCGTATCGCCTTGAAGATCATGCAAGAAGGGCCGCCTGCCGGGTGCCCCATGTCTCGCTTTTGAGCAGTAGACCGGCATTTGCCGGTGGGGTTGGGAAGGAACATGAGGTCAGCATGGAGATATGCTTACTTCGGCATGAGTAATGATGAGATCTGGTTGCGTCGCAAGTTCACCAGTGTGTGGCCGCTGCTTGACGAACGGAGTCGGCGACTTATGACCGCCAGCGAAGCAGTTTCGTTGGGGTACGGGGGCATTTCGCAGATTCGTCGTGCCAGCGGGTTTTCCCGCAAAGCGATTGCCAACGGGATTCGCGAGATAGCCGAGGGAACCGCACTGCCGGGGCGCATTCGCCGACCGGGAGCGGGCCCGAAGAGCATTACCGAGATCGATTCCAAACTGCTGGCCTCGTTGGAGCGCCTGATTGAACCGGAAACACGAGGCGATCCAGAGTCTCCCTTGCGCTGGGTATGCAAAAGCACTCGGAATCTAGCCGCGCAACTCACTGGACAGAAACATCCTGTATGTCATGTGAAAGTGGCGCAGCTTCTGCATGATCAGGGCTATAGCTTGCAAAGCAATCGAAAGACAGAGGAAGGAGCGGATCATCCCGACCGCGATGCGCAATTCCGTCACATCAACGCGCAGGTGAACCTAACGTTTGTCGGTGCGAATCTATAAATAGGGCGGCCAAAGTCAGGTTCGCTCAGATGAAACAATGGTAGAGGCGTCAAGAATGATTGAATTCTTGGTATTCCGAGCTAACGAGAGGTTGCTCTTCAGTATCAGCACCCGCCTCCGCTTAGTCAACCGCGTCAAGAATGCTGTAAAGTCGTCTTGTTGGTTGAAAGGTTTTCATAGAACAGCCAACCACCTCTCAACTGGATGTATCGGCTGAGATGACAAGCGCATTCCACCGCTGTTGCGTATCCGCGTGGCCGCCAGCTCTGAAGCAAAGCGTCTTCACTGCACCGCGAGCAACTTGCAGCAGAACGCGCATCTAAACTCCTCGGAGGAGTAAAGAGTGAAGAAGCTGGCAAGCGCTACCGACCCCCTTTGGTACAAAGACGCAATCATCTACGAACTCCACGTCCGAGCTTTCGCCGACTCGAACGGCGACGGCATCGGGGACTTCCCTGGACTGCTCTCGCGGCTCGACTACCTCCAGAACCTCGGCGTCACCTGCATCTGGCTCCTGCCTTTCTATCCCTCGCCCTTGCGCGACGACGGCTACGACATCGCCAACTACGTCGACGTCAACCCGTCCTACGGAACCCTGAACGATTTCAAGACGTTTCTGGACGCCGCTCACCAGCGCAACATGCAGATCCTGATTGAGCTGGTCATCAATCACACCAGCGATCAACACCCCTGGTTCAAGGCCGCCCGCATCGCGCCGCCCGGCAGCCCGGCACGCGAGATGTACGTCTGGTCCAAAACAGACCAACTCTACAAGGACGCCGGCATCATCTTCACCGACACGGAAAAGTCCAATTGGACATGGGACGAGACGGCCAAGGCCTACTACTGGCACCGCTTCTTTTCAAACCAGCCCGACCTCAACTTCGATAACCCGGCGGTGATGGAAGAGGTTCTCAAAGCCATGCGCTTCTGGCTCGACATGGGCGTTGATGCGCTGCGCATAGACGCCATCGCATACCTGGTAGAACGCGATGGGACATCCTGCGAAAACCTGCCCGAAACTCATCTTGTCGTCAAAAGAATCCGCGCCGCCATTGATGCGGACTACGCCAACCGTCTCATCCTGGCCGAAGCCAATGAGTCGCCTGCCGATGTCCGTCCCTACTTCGGCGATGGCGACGAGTGCCACATGGCCTTCCACTTCCCCCTGATGCCGCGCATCTATATGGCCCTTCGCCAGGAAGATCGCATGCCAATAACCGACATCATGGCCCAAACGCCAGCCATCCCCGACAACTGCCAGTGGGGTCTGTTTCTTCGCAATCACGACGAACTCACGCTTGCTTTGGTCACCAAAGAAGAGCGCGACTACATGCACATCGCCTACTCGAACGATCCCCGCATGCGCGTCAACGGCGGCATCCGTCGCCGGCTTGCGCCCCTGGTCGACAACAACCGTCGCCGCATCGAGTTGCTGAACTCGCTCCTGCTCAGCTTTCCGGGCACACCCATCCTCTACTACGGCGACGAAATCGGCATGGGCGACAACATCTACCTCGGCGACCGTAACAGCGTTCGGACCCCCATGCAGTGGAACTCGGACCGCAACGCCGGTTTCTCAAAGTGCGACCCCGCCCGGCTCTACCTGCCCATCATCATGGATCCCATCTACGGCTACCAGGCCATCAATGTGGAAGCCCAACTCAGCGATCAGTCCAGCCTCCTGCACTGGACCCGCAACATGATTGCCTTGCGCAAACTCTTCCAGGTCTTCGGCCGTGGAAGCCTCAGTTTCTTGAACCCAGCGAACCGCAAGATCCTCGCCTACCTCCGCGACCTCGAGCGTGGCGACGGTTCGCACGAGACCGTTCTCTGCGTGGCCAACCTCAGCCGTTTTGCCCAGCCTGTCTCCCTCGACCTAGCCGACCACAACGGCGCCGAGCCCGTCGAGATGCTCGGCTATGTGCCTTTCCCTACCATCACTGAAGCCCCCTACGTTCTCACCCTCGCGCCGTACTCCTTCCTCTGGCTCGAACTCCAGCCCCCGAGTGTGAGGCCGGCATGATCCTCATCCCGCTTGTCGGCATCCTGCCTTGTAAATGCGTCTGGCCGTATGGAGGCTGGTCAGTTGGAGACAGTAGAAAGCCTCCAGCAGGTTTAGCATGGGTCTCCTGAATATCTATGGCGACAGCAGATCCAATTCCCGGCGTCACCACCCCTTCCGCGCGTCCCGGCGCCGAACTCCTCGTCCTGCTCGCCGCCATGGCGCCGGAACAACTCGAACGAGTCCTCGCCAACCTGACCGCTTCTTTCCCGGCGGAAGGTCTGCTCATCGCTTCCCCTGACGCGCTTCCGGCAGACTTCTATCCGGCTTTCCGGATTGTCGCTGCTCCCGCTGCCAGCCCCTCCTGGACCCTCAGCGCCGCCGATTTCGTCAGCGCGTGCCAGCTCGCCGACAAGAACAAGGCGCGTGCCATCCTCATGCTGGGCGCGGAGTCCGGCTCGCTCGCTTCTTCCGCAATCCGCGCCCTCGCCAGCGCCGTTCTCACAACCCCCACCGACCTCGCAGTCCCCTGCTACCAACTGCCGGCGTACACCGGCTTGGTCAACTCCGCCATCCTCTATCCGCTGACCCGCACGCTGTTCGCCTCTCGCGTGCGGTTTCCCCTGGCCGCCGATCTCGGCCTCTCGCTTCGCATGGCCGAACGCCTCGCCGGCGTTGCCCATCATTTCACCGCGATCAACCAGGGCGAAGCGCCTCTTTGGCCGGTCAATGAGGCCACTGTAGCCGGGTTCACCATCGACCAGTTCGACGTTGGCCCGCGCATCCAGCCCCAACCCGCCGGGCCCGACCTCAACACCATCTTCCCCCTGGTCACCGGATCTTTGTTCTCCGATATCGACGCCAAGGCAGCATTCTGGCAGCGTTTTCGCCAGTTACCGCCCGCGCGCAATCCCATGCCCCTGCCGCTGGCGCCCACCACTGATGCGGCTGCTGAAATTGCCCCAATGCTCCAGGCCTTTCGGCTCGCCTACACCAACCTTCAGGAAATCTGGTCGTTCGTTCTGCCGCCGAACTCGCTGCTCGAACTCAAGCGACTCTCCACAACCGGCGCTGCAACATTCCGCATGCCCGAGAACCTCTGGGCCCGCATTGTCTTCGACTTTCTCATCGCCCACCGGCTCCGCACCATCAACCGCGGCCATCTCCTCGGCGCGTTTATCCCGCTTTACCTGGCATGGGTCGCAAGCCACATCAACATCACCGCCTCCGGCATTAACCCCGAACGCCATATCGAGGCCGTCGCCGCCGCTTTCGAAGCCGACAAAACCTACCTGGTCTCGCGCTGGCGATGGCCAGACCGGTTCAATCCATGAGTACCCCCAAAATCAAACCCGTTTCCGGTACAAAGCAAGAGAGTCGATTCAAGGAGTGAGTCCTATGCAAAACATTCTTGCCACTATGCTCCAGTCAGGCCCAAACCAGACCTTGCAGCCCTTGTATGCTGACAACACCTCCATCTGGGCCCACATGTCCGGCGCGCTCCATCAGTCGCTCTACCGCGTTCTCTCGCTGCTGATCGCCATCCTGCCCGGTATCCTCGCCTTCATTGTTGCCCTGGCTGTGTTTACCTTGATCGGCATGGCTCTTTCCGCGCTGCTGCGGCGAGGGCTTACCGTGGCCAGGTTTGATGAACATCTTGCCCGCAGCCGCGGCAACATCGACTGGGCGCCATCTACTTCCCCCACGGCGCTGATCGCCCGAGTCTCATTCTGGGCCTGCGTTCTGCTTGGACTCATCATCGGCGTCTCAGCCTTCGACGCCTCCTACGCGACGGCCACCATGCTGCCTAGCTCGCTTCTGCCCTACCTTACTCGCGTCGTAGGGGCCGCCTTGCTGCTTGTCGCCGGCACTCTCATCGCGCGTTTCCTGGCCCGTTCGGTCCTCATCGGAGCCGTCAATGAGCAACTCCAATACGCGCGGTTCCTGTCGCTCGGCATCAAGTGGCTGGTACTCGTGCTTACCGCCGCCATGGTCCTCGACCACCTCCAGATGGGCGGCAACATCGTTGGGCTGGCCTTTGGCATCCTCTTCGGCGGCATCGTGCTCACGCTCGCTCTCGCCGTGGGCCTTGGCTCCCGCGACCTTGTCAGTCGCTCGCTTGAAAGCCACGCCGGACACACCGGCGAGCGCGGCGTCGCACCCCCTACCGCCCCAACAACCGACCCCGGCGATTCCATCCGGCATTTCTGATAGCCTCGCCAAAAGGAAGAGCGGCTGGTCCAAATTGCACAGGAAACAAGGGGCAGTTTGTTTAGAAGAGAGCAAGGAGAGGTGACATGCAATTCTTTCGCATCCGGTTGATCCTTGCGCTGGTTGTGGGAATCACACTGGTCTCGGTTGCCTCGACCTATTTTGAGGTATTGGCCCACAAGCACGTTCTGCGCCAGGAACTGGAGCGCAGGACCGCTTGGCTGAGCACGAGCCTGCAATCGGAGATGCAGAAGACGGTGGCCGGAGGCCAGGCCGCGGCAATTGCGGCAGAAGTGGCGCGGCTGCGCTCGCAGGATGATGCGTTGGGCTTGGCCGTCTATAACATGCAGGGAGGATTGGCGGCCGAAGCGGGTCCTGCCGGGGTGTTCGCTGAGCTGCCCCACGGCCCGTTGAACAAGGCCATCCAGCAGGGTGTCGATTCGGCTTCCTTTGGGCACAACGACGATCAGCAGTGGCTGGAGGAGGCGATTCCGCTGTATGACAACGGGCGCATCACCGGAGCGCTGGTGATTCTGGAGGATGCCCGCTACATTCGCGCGGAGGGTATAGCGGTGTGGCGGCGGAGCTTCTGGCGGATTGCCGCCTTCGTGCTGCTGATCGTGGGTGTGACGCTGCTGATGGTCCGCTGGTTTCTGATGCGGCCCATGATGCGGGTGGCGGATCGGCTCAGGCGGTTGCGCATGGGTCAAACCGACGATCTTGCGGACGCAAGTTTAGCGGAGCTGAGTCTCTTTACGCCGTTGGCCCGCGAAGTAGAGTCGATGGCCGAGAGCCTGATCGTGGCACGCGCCGCCGCTGAAACCGAAGCCCGGCTGCGCGACGCCGGCGAGCACCAGTGGACCGCCGAGCGGCTGGCCATCCATATTCGGGAGCTATTCGGCTCCAGCCGCATCTTTGTGTTGTCGAACCGCGAGCCCTATATGCATGTGCTTCAGGGGCGAGAGACCGTGTGCATGGTTCCTCCCAGCGGGCTGGTGACGGCGCTCGAACCGGTGCTGCGGGCCTGTGACGGCGTGTGGGTGGCACATGGCAGCGGCAGCGAGGATGCTAAGAATGTTGACGAGCACGACCGGCTGCGCGTGCCGCCCGGCGATCCCCGCTACACCCTGCGCCGGGTGTGGCTATCGAACGAGGAGGAGGCAGGCTACTACGACGGATTTGCCAACGAGGGGCTGTGGCCGCTCTGCCATATTGCGCACACCCGGCCCATCTTTCGCGCTTCGGACTGGGAGTGCTATCAGCGCGTCAATGAGAAGTTTGCGGCTGCGCTGCTTGAGGAAATGAAGGACAGCGCCAACCCCATTGTCTTTGTGCAGGATTACCACTTCACGCTGGTGCCTCGGCTTATCAAGGCGTCGCGTCCGGATGCGCGTGTGGCCATCTTCTGGCACATTCCCTGGCCCAATCCAGAAGCATTCGGCATCTGCCCTTGGCAGGCCAAGCTGCTGGATGGGTTGCTGGGCGCGGACCTGATCGGATTTCACATCCCGCTGCACTGCAATAACTTTCTTTCCACCGTAGACCGCGTACTGGAGTCGCGTACCGACCGCGAACACATGACCGCGCGCCGGGATGGGCACACCACCACGGTGCACCCCTATCCGGTGAGCGTGGCTTTGGATGGCAGCAAGCCAGATCGGAAAACGCCGCGGCCCTCGCGCGAGGAACTGCTGAAGGAGTTCGGCCTGCGCTGTGAAACCTTGATCGTAGGCGTGGACCGCATGGACTACACCAAGGGAATCGTGGAACGGCTAATGGCGGTCGAGAAACTCCTCGATGAGCATCCCTTTTACCTTGAGCGACTGACCATGGTGCAGATTGCCGCACCGAGCCGCTCGCGGATTCCAAGCTATGTGAATCTGCGCCGCCAGGTGCAGGAGACTGTGGAACGCATCAACCAGCGCTACCAGACGTCCACCTGGAAACCAATCCTGCTCATCGAGCGGCAGTGCAGCCACGCGGATGTGGATCGCTGGTACCGCGCGGCCGCGGTGTGCCTGGTGACCTCGCTTCACGATGGGATGAACCTGGTGGCCAAGGAGTATGTGGCCGCGCGTGACGATGAAGACGGCGTGCTGGTTCTAAGCAAGTTCACGGGCGCGGCCACCGAGCTGTTGGATGCACTGATCGTAAACCCCTACGACCCTGAAGGCGTTGCCGAAGCCATCCATCAAGGCCTGGAAATGGACCGTACCGAGCGCCGCATGAGGATGCAACGGATGCGCCATCATGTCATGGACCACAACATTTATCGCTGGGCAGCCAGCATACTGAGCGACCTGCACGAATTGCGCTTGGAGAGTCCGGCGGCTGGCGATCTGATCCCCGCCCAGCCGGCGTCTGATTCGCTGTCAGAAGTGGCGGATCGTAAACTGGCCACTTGAAAGCCCGTCTTCAGATCAATTCTTCGCCCCCGGCAAGGAATAGCCGGCCCATACATATTCCAGAGCCTCGGGCAAGGTTTGTTGCTTCACGGCATGATCCGTGTGCCCGGCATTGCGAACAAAAACGAATTGATAGTGATAGCCCTTGGCAGCCAGCACTTTGGCCATGTTCTCGTTGGCAACGACCCAATCGTGCATCTGGTCGGTCATGACATTCGGATTCAGGAGGTCTCTGTCGCCCACTTCCATCCAGATTCTCAGCGGCTTGGCCGGACTGTTCGGGATCAGGTGTTCATGAAACTCCCAGGCGCCATGCGGGGTCTCCGCGTTATATGGCCATTGCTGGTTCACGTATGTGCCTGAATAGGTAAGAACCCGGTGGTACAGCTCGGGATGGTACCAGGCCATGATCAACGCGCATGAGCCGCCGGAACTGCCGCCCATCGTCGCCCGGCCTTCAGGATCTTTGGTCAGTTTCACGTGGGATTGCGCCTCCACCAAAGGCAGCACTTCCTCCTCGACGAACTCCGCATAGCGGCTGGACATGGTGTCATATTCCAGGCCGCGCTCGCTGCCTTGTGCGTCGCCACCGCCATTGCTTATGGAGATGGCCACCATCGCCGGCAGCCTGTGTTGGGCTATCAGATTGTCAAGCACTGTAAATAGCTCTCTGTCGGGCCTGTCCGTCCCGACAATGAAGGGCGCTGCCGTGCCAGGAATATATTGTTTGGGAACGTAAACCGCTACGCGGCGCGTGTAGGGAGCGGGGTGGCTGGTGGTCACCAGCAGCTTGCCGGGATCAGTTGGATCGGGCGTGCCAAACGTATTGGCCTCGCGCGCGATGCCGGGATAGATTCCGCTGGCAGCCGAATTCATCGTGAACTCGAACACTGTTCCTTGCAATACTCCCTGCTGCGGAGACAGTTCCGGCGCGGGAATGTGCGTGGGGCCAAGAATAAAGTTTCCGTCTGCATTCGCCGGAGCATTGGCGCCGTCGGGCAACTCTCTGGCCGTGACATAACCAGGCGTATTGGGATCGCGCGTGGGGGGAGTGGGGCGCGCCGGGTGTGCCGCCGCAGCCGGCCTCGGCGGCGTCTGAGACCTTGCCAGGCCTGCGATAGCGAGTATGCCGATCAATGAAGCAACGCTCAGAATACGAAACATTGAATGCTCCTTTTGTCTCAGTGACGCACGTTCCGGCCGTCGGGGAGGCGGATTCGGCTCATTCCGCGCATGCATGCTCCACTCAAGCCAGTGGGTGAAATATACCATTGAGGCTTTCGCCATCAAAAGGCCGCTGTACTGTAACCCGCAGCCTTTCGATAAGGATCCTGGCTGGTGTAAGCCCGGGCCGATGCGCTCATCGAGAGATCCTGAGACCGCCCAAAGTGATAAAAATTGCTTGAACAAAGTCCCATGCGACATCGGCGTTTACGCCGTTACTTCCTTGCCGGCGACAAAAATGCGTGGTCTCAAAGGCGCGGCGATAAAGTACACAAGTTCGCGGTAATCGTTGAACTCATGGATCAGAAAATCAGCGTCCTTGCCCACTTCCAGTGACCCTGCGCGGTTCCCCAGGCCAAGGCTCCACGCCGCGTTGAGGGTCGCGGCAGTGAGCGCTTCGGCAGGGTTGAGGCGCATCTGCAAACACGCCAGCGAAAGAACGAACGGCATGGACGCAATGGGCGACGAGCCGGGATTGAAGTCGGTGGCCAGAACAATGGCAAGCCCCATATCAATCATCTTTCGCGCCGGCGGATATTGCGTGCGCCCCAGCGCGAAGACCGAGCCCGGCAGCAGCACCGGCTGCACGCACGCGTCTCTTAATTCTTGCAGGACTGCATCATTCGCAGCCTCCAGATGATCGGCCGTCGCCGCGCCCAGTTCCGCAGCCAGCGCGGCTCCTGTGCCCGGCCTGAACTGCTCTGCATGAACGCGCAATCGCATTCCGTGGCGACGGGCCGCGGTCAGCACCGTGCGCGTCTCTTCCACCGTGAAGGCGTTGTCGTCGCAGAAAGCGTCGCAGTAGGTGGCCAGCTTGGCGGCGGCAACCTCGGGAATCAGCTCCTCGGCAATCCAGCGCACATACTCCTCCCGCCGCTCGGCAAACTCCGGCGGAACAGTGTGCGCGGCCAGCAGCGTGGAGACGATGCGCGCCGGTCCCTCCGCATTGAGCCGTGCCAACACGCGCAGCATCCGCAGTTCCGTCGCGCGCTCCAGTCCATAACCCGATTTGGCTTCGATCGTCGTCGTGCCACAGCGCAGCATCCAGTCTCGATGCCGCCGCGCCGTGGCCAGCAACTCGTCCTCGCTGGCCGCGCGCGTCTGCCGCACGGTGCTCAGAATCCCCCCGCCGCTCGCTGCAATCTGCTGATAGGTGGCTCCGTCAATGCGCTGCTCGAACTCCGCCGCGCGATTGCCGGCAAAGACCAGGTGCGTGTGCGCATCCACAAAACCCGGCGTCACGCACCGCCCCTCCGCATCGATTACCACAACCTCGGACGGGATGCTGGCTCGCAGATCAGCATAAGGCCCGGCCGCAGCGATGCGGCCGTCCTCAACCACCAGCGCGGCATCGGCTATCAAGCCCAGCTCGTGCAGTTCTCCGCCCACACGCGGACGCGCGGGTCCGGCGAGCGTGACTAACTGCCCAATATTGACGATGGCAAGAACGTCGGCCACGGTTACTTCCCCGCCATCGGCATCTTGATGCCTTTCTCCCGCGCGGTTCGCTGCGCCAGCTCATAGCCCGCGTCGGCGTGGCGAACCACCCCAAGCCCCGGATCGTTGTTCAGCACGCGGGCAATCTTGCGCGCGGCCATCTCCGTTCCGTCGGCCACCGTCACCTGGCCCGCGTGCAGGCTGAAGCCCATGCCCACGCCGCCGCCATGATGGAAGCTCACCCATGTTGCGCCCGACGCGGTATTCAGCAGCGCATTCAGAATCGGCCAGTCGGCAACGGCATCCGACCCATCGAGCATCTTTTCCGTCTCGCGATAAGGACTGGCCACCGAGCCCGTGTCCAGGTGATCGCGCCCAATCGCGATGGGCGCGGAAATCTCGCCCTTGCGCACCAGTTCGTTCATCGCCTCGCCCATCCGCGCGCGCTCGCCAAAGTTGAGCCAGCAGATGCGCGCGGGCAGGCCTTGAAAAGCGAACCGGCCTCGCGCCAGCCGCAGCCAGCGATTGAGAATTTCGTTGTCAGGAAACAGCTCCAGCGCCAATTCATCGGTCCGGTCAATGTCTTTGGGATCGCCCGACAGCGCCACCCAGCGGAACGGTCCCGTGCCGGTGCAAAAGAGCGGGCGAATGTACTCCGGCACAAACCCCGGAATCAGAAAAGCGTCGGCGCAGCCGGCGTCGAAGGCGAAGCGGCGAATGTTGTTGCCGTAGTCGAATGCCACTGCGCCGGCCCGCTGCAAAGCCAGCATCGCGTCCACGTAAACCACCATGCTCGCCGTCGAGCGGCGCACATACTCCTCGGGATCGCGCCCGCGCAGTTCGGCGGCCTCGCTGAGCGTGAGCCCCTGCGGGACGTATCCGTTTAAAGGGTCGTGCGCGCTGGTCTGGTCGGTCACCACGTCCACCTGCACGCCCCGGCGCACAATCTCCGGCAGCACATCGGCGCAGTTGCCCACCAGCCCCACGCTCAGCGCGCGGCCTTCGCTGCGCGCCGCCTCGCACAGCCGCAGCGCCTCGTCCAGGTCTTCGGTCACCATGTCGCAATAGCGCGTGTCAACACGCCGTTGAATGCGGCTCCGGTCCACGTCGATGGCCAGCACCACGCCCTCGTTCAGCGTAACGGAAAGCGGCTGCGCTCCGCCCATGCCGCCCACCCCGCCGGTCACCACCAGTTTGCCTTTCAGCGATCCATTTGCCCCGCCATAGTGCCGCTCGGCCAGCGCGGCAAAGGTCTGGAATGTACCCTGCAAAATTCCCTGCGTGCCAATGTAAATCCAGCTCCCGGCCGTCATCTGGCCATACATCATCAGCCCCTTGCGGTCGAGTTCGTTGAAGTGCTCCCAGTTGGCCCACTTGCCCACCAGGTTGCTGTTGGCGATGATCACCCTCGGCGCCATCTCGTGGGTGGGAAAGACGGCCACCGGCTTGCCCGACTGCACCAGCAGCGTCTCTTCGTTGCCCAGGTTTCGTAGTTCGCGGACGATGGCGTGGAAGCACTCCCAGTTGCGCGCCGCCTTGCCGATGCCGCCGTAGACCACCAGCTCCGCGGGCCGCTCGGCCACTTCAGGATCGAGGTTGTTCATCAGGCAGCGCAGCGCCGCCTCCTGTTGCCAGCCCTTGCAGCTCAACTGGTTTCCGCGCGCCGCGCGAATCGTTGGAGCCATGGTCGTCGTCATCTTTTCTCCCGGTGGAAGAACCGCTGCCGCACCTGCGCGCAGTCCCTCAAGAGCTCCTGCTCAGGATACAACCCACGCACGCGCATCCGCTCAGTCGCAATCGGCGCAGTAGGACGGCTTTCGAGTCGCCAACCCACGAACAGAACGGAAGAAACACAAATCTGAATGTCTGCCAGCGTAACGCCTGGATGCCTACCAACGTAACGCCTGAATGCCTGCCAAAGTAACGCCTGAATGCCTGCCAAAGTAACGGAGGGAGCAGGGGCCTTCAGGCCCCTGAACACAAGCCTCAAATCAAATCGGCTTTAGCCGCGGGCCTTTCGTTTATGCCTGCTTAAAGTGTCGATGAGCGCCGCAGCCTGTTAGCCCGTGGTGAAAGGCGGGTATTGAAAGGGCACGACTTTAGTCGTGCCGTAAGACTGAAAATAAAGGACGGGCTTTAGCCCCTGAGGGATGTTTTTCAGCGATCTGGACTTTCACCACGAGTTATTAAGATCCCTGAACACAAGCCTGAAATCAAATCGGATTTACATGCTGCGGAAAAACTCATTCCGGTGTGCAAGAAGCGTCAGGGCACGACTTCAGTCGTGCCGTAAGTTGCCCATAATAAACGATGGGCTGTAAGTATCCACCGGCAGAGCCGGTGGCTTTACGGTTGCTGGCCCCTCAAAGGGGCCTTTTCGCAACCGTCCGAAGCAAAAGCAAGAACAAAAGCAAAAACCTCGTACTGCTGTCTTCACTGCCGCAGCACGGGCAATTCGAGGGAGAACATACTCCCGGAATTCTCAAAGTTCGACTGCCACCCCGGCAGAGCCGGGGGATCTCCCTTTTGGATTAGCCCCTGCGGAAGGGTTTTCGCGGATTTAGCCTGACAATAGGAGTTTTTCCGCAGCCTGTTCAGCCCCCCGAACACAAGCCTCAAATCAAATCAAAACGTATCACCAAGAAGCTGTCGTCAGAACGCATCACCAATAAGCTGTCACCGGCACACATCACCAAGAAGCTGTCATCAGAACGCATCGCCAATAACCTGTCATCCTGAGCGGAGCGCAGCGGAGTCGAAGGACCTGCGGTTGTTCTTTCTTCTCCGTCGCATCCAATCTGGCCGGGCCCATAGCCACAACCGAGGAGTGGGGCAGTTTCAGCGTGCCTGCCCGGAATTGGAAAATGCCTGAAGACTGGCTCAACGAGTGCATCGGGCTGTTCACTACAACCATCCATGTCGTTCAGTGCACTTCCCACCGAACAATCTTTGTTTCGGACTGTCCATTACTGAGATGGGATTTATGAATGCGAAGCGCCAAGTAAACCTGATGCTGTTCACCGCTTTCGCCTTCTCGAACAATTTGATATGGCGACCCTCCTTCCGTTATTTCATCGCATTCAGTACGTACTTTTCTTTCGCACGAAGAAGACGCTCCCCTTGTTCCTCATGAAGGGTATGGGAACTGCCAAGTTGATGTGCTACGAGACTAACCTGTGCAACATGTTCCAGCGTTTCCATCTTGGAAAACGCATTAAAAAGACTCCCGCCATAGGTTACGGCGCCATGGTTGGCCATGAGGATTGCGTCGTGTTTCGGGACCAGAGGTGCAAGACTGGCTGAAACCTCATCCGTCCCAGTAGTTGCATAACTGGCTAGCGGGACCGCACCGAGAATCATAACGGCTTCTTGGCAGAGCATCTCATCGAGTGGCCGCCCCGCGCAGGCAAAGGCCGTCGCGATAGGCGGATGGGAGTGAATTACGGCTTCAACATCCTCTCTGTTTCTATAAATGGCCAGATGCATACCAATTTCGCTGGTTACTTTTCGAGAGCCGGTCAACTGCCTGCCTTCCAGATCGACGATCACTATATCGGCAGATCTCAACAGATACTTGCTGACTCCGGTGGGAGTGACAAGCAGTTTTTCCTGATCGAGCCGAACAGACAGATTGCCCGATGTGCCGGTCATAAAACCAAGCCGGTACAACCATTTGCTGAATCTTACAAGCTCTCGTCTCAATTCATCCTCGGTTTGACGATCATGATTTACCAATTACCGCTCCTCTCTCGACTGCATCGATATACTTCTCTACCGATCCCTAAGGCTCAAGGATGTTGTATGGGGAAAGTTCATCTTTTACGCTGGGCTTGCGCAAAAAGGCTCTGCGGAAACTCCTCCACCTCTTACCGAATCGAGCCGAAGCCATGAAGATTTGCCCCGCAGTAAGCTGTCCCAACACGCGGTAGTGACCGACAGCGGCCAATCCCATCGAAGCGATGCAGCCGCACTGTTCACAATCAGGGTCCCCCCCGAACTGGCAAGGAACAATCGGTGTCCCAAGGTCGGCGGAAATGGCCTCTGTAGTTCTCGCAAAGATGCATTCGTCTGGACTCTTGGGCGGAAACTCCATCTCCCGAAGAACAGCCTCTGGCATATCAAGGGTGGGATACTTAAGCCGCAATTGCCGCAGGTCGGCAATGGTAGAAGCTCTTTGCGAAGCAGTCAGAATCTCTGGATCGGTGGCGCCGCGCTGGGGAGTAAAAATGCTGAACCACACCTTCGCAACCTCTGGCTGGCTGGTCCAAAAACGGAGGAATTCGTCGAGGTATCCGGGATGCGCTGCAAATTGCGCCGTGATCGTGCAGTGAACGGTTACTCTTGCCCCTTTAATGTTATTGAGGATGCGCTCGTAGGTAGCCGGTTTGCGCCGTGCATCGTGCTCAGGTTGCAAGCCATCAATCGATATAACCACATTCAGTTTTTTGAAGATCCTCCAGCCGCTTGGAATCCCTCTGAAAGCGCTGGTGACGACTTGAGTATGCACACCGCGGCTCTCAATCTGCGGCAACAGCAATTCGAGTTCGCGATGTCGAACTAGCGGATCGCCGCCCACCAGAGAGACGTGGAGCGGCTTATGCTCATCGATCAACGCAAGCACCCTCTTGACGAGTTCATCGCCCTGAAAGTCGGAAAGTGCGCTCAGTTGGGTAGTTCCTCCGAGATGTGCCGTATCAAAAGCGTAGCAACCAGGGCACCGCAAGGGGCATTCTTTTGTGATCTCGATGGAAAGGGCGGGTGCGCGGCCGTCAAGTATCCTGGCCCAAGCGTGCAAAACTTCGGATTTTTTCATAACCTCTCCGCCTCAGACGTAATGAAACTGAGTGGATACCAACGGGTCGTGAACGGCCAAGTGTGAACCGTTCATTAGGGGTTCCCGGAAAGGTGATAGATCAGATCTGAAGGGGGAGGGTGTATAGAGCTAGCGCTAGACTGGACCCTCGATCGCGATGAAAAGCCGAGATCGGCTCACTTCGTGTCGTGCTGGCAAACACTCGTTCCTTGCAGACGAACGAGCATTGGCGCCAGCTAGCGAACAGCAGGGCGATCCTCTGCTTGCAATGCAGAGCCAGCAGGAGCACCAGGCATAGGGATGTCAGTATCGTGAGAACGGTAAACTCGAAGTCTTTACCGCCGTACAGGAAATGATCCCAGGTCCAAATGTGTTGTGTATAGGGCATGGTAATCAACGAGATGGCAGTTACTATCAGCAAAATGCGGCCGATTCCCGCAAATACTCGAGCCACACATGCAAAGGCATTGAGGTCTAGCCGACTCGTGTTGGGAGCATGATTCAAGAATTCTGCCGTTCTCTTGTGAGCTTACGCTTCTTCGTGTCTGCGGTTCAATGACAATGAATACCAGATGCGCATAGTTCGGTCCCCAATTCTCTCGTTACCAATTGCTGTTTCGCCACGCGGTTTCGAACTCAAAGATCTTTATATGGACGAATTCAGAGCGGAATAGTTAGCCACCCAACATTGAAGCTGGCGCTCCGCAACCGTAGATTGTCGCGAAATCGCCATAACCGGCCAATGTCTGCTCATTTTCATTCAGGTGGTTTTTAGTTCGCGTATTTCGGCGAGAATTTTTGTGAGTCGGTTGGCGAGCCGGTCAAGGCGTTGGCG
>Ga0224529_1000250_pt1 | contig 42507 bp, 38 predicted proteins | sample CBST50metaG_FD_179893 | JGI IMG/M metagenome (GOLD analysis project Ga0224529, IMG submission 179893) | Peat soil microbial communities from Stordalen Mire, Sweden - C.B.S.T50 | ecosystem: Environmental > Terrestrial > Soil > Wetlands > Peat | place: Sweden: Norrbotten County, Stordalen Mire...
GGTTCTCCCACGACGGGCGTCATTTATCTTGGTAGCGGCGGTTCCCACTATCTCTATTTCGACGGAACGAACTACAACTTGAACGCCGGAGGATTGAATGTGTACGGCGCGATAAGCGGAAGCTCGTTCGGTTCGCTTTCCAATGGCAACCTCTATCTTACGGGTTCGGGCAATTCTTATTTCAATGGTGGTAATGTTGGTATCGGAACGTCCGGTCCGGTGCAGAAGCTTTCGGTCGCGGGAGAAATTACCGCGAATGAAGGAACGTGGGGATCGGGCGGATATTCTTTCATTCAAGATGGTAGCCAGGATACCGGTATGTTCTCCCCATCCGATGGCGTGATTGATTTTTATGACAATCAAGTTCATAGCATCAATATCAGTGCAGCGGGCAATGCGACGTTCTATGCCGGTCCGTATACGAACGACTGGTTCCGCGTAAATGGTAGCGGTGGAATTGTTTGGCAGAGCTATGGCGGCGGTTGGTACATGCAAGATACTACGTGGATCCGTTCGTATGGCAGTAAGCCAGTATACATGTCCAACGGCTTTGATTCAGGCGCCGCTTCGGGCGTGAACTGCGGCGGAGGACTTGGTAATGGCTATACCTTCGATGTTTGCGGAACGGCAAACGTCGCTTCGAATCTTACGGTTGCTGGCAATCTTTCTGTCAGTAACAAGATCACGGCGACGACCTTCGACCCGGTCTACACGATCGGCGGCACGAATTACGCGACGTATCTTCCGGGCATGACCGGCGTGAAAGAAGAGACGGCGGGAACACTGGACCTCCAGAGAAATTCCGATGGGAGTTACAGCTTTACGATCAATTTCGCGAGCGAACCCACGGGCGGCGACTTGTGGCTGTTTGCGAAGGCGACAGACATGCCAGGCGCGATGAGCCAGCTTGTGGTGAGCCTCACGCCGTCGTTCAGCGGCAATGTATGGTATGAGAAGAATGCGGCCTTGGGAACACTCACGATCCATGGATCCGCGGCGGGCGAGGTCTCGTATAACCTGACTGCGCCGCGCTTCGACGCGTCGCAGTGGACCAATATCGGCGATCCTAATGCGAAAGGTCTTTTAGTAAAATAATAAGATGAGAAAATATCTTCCTTGGTTGGTAATCGCAGTTCTCGTGATCGTCATCGCGGCTGGTGCGGGCATAGTGGCATTGCATTTCGAAAAAAACCTCCAAAAACCTCTGGCTGTGGGAGGAGGGGTGCCGGGCATGAAGGACGGCGCTCCGAAGATTCCGACGGGGCGCCAGACGTACAATATTTCCCAGGCATCGGGTACGCTTCCGGTCATCAGCCAGGTTACGATAGATCCGGTTTTGATCGGAGTGGGAGGTATACAGAAATTCCTGGTGGTCACCCGGAATGATCCTAAAGATCCGGTGATCTCGATGGAAGCGAGGACCGTGACGGACCATGGCACGTCCACAGTTCTTTTGACACCGACCACGACCACCAGCACGGTTCCGGGGGTGCAGGCGTTCGCCGGTCAATGGAAGGTGCATGATACCCATACGGCGAAATATGAAACCTCTTTTTTCGCGAAAGACACAAAAGGAAACCAGAACTTAGTAACGCTTGGCTGGATGGATCCGACGTGCGATCCCAACGAAGATGAAGGTGGCGGCACCTACATCTTCAGTTCGTGCAGCCTGTCTCTGTCTGGAGATCAGGTTCAGGAGGGAAACATTTTGATAAACGGAAACGTTATCATGAATCCGCCTGCCACGTTGGTGTTCTCGCCTGGTTATCAGATCAATTTCGGCCCAGGGGCATCTCTTGCGATAGGCTACGGATCGTCCATCACGACGACAAACTCTACGGGAGCGCTTTTGCCTGTTACCCCGCCGCCGATATCGATCTATTTTGACGGTCTCGGTGCCTATGGCATGATCTATCCGCAGTCGCCGACAACCCAGGATTTCAAGGTACAGTTTTGCATAAACAATACTGGCGGCAATATCGCATGCGAAACGTCTCCTTGGGCGAGTCAGGAGGTTGCCAATACGGGTCAGTGGATCGACACTAGCAGTGGTGATGGTACGTATTATGTCTCGCCGGGCACGTCGTCCCTGGGCACGGGCGGATGGTCGGGATGGGATTGGCCGGGAGGCAATGATCAGCTAAGTGCTAATGACTATTCGGCGACCATTGTTGCGACGCAACCGCTTCCGGCTGGTGAGGCGCTGACCAATCTTCAGCTCGCGATCGAGCTTGCGGAAAATAATAATGCCTATAACCAGGGTTACATCGGCTCGAACTATAATCTTTCGAATGAAACGTTGGGATGCAAGATATCCTATTCGCCGGTCGCCGGAGGACTCGGCACGGAGGTTTATTCGTATACGTATGACGACAGCTGCCCGGGAACGGGAAGCGCCGCCTCGACGCCGGATATATTCAGGGTCAGCATGCTGGGAAGCTTAGTAGCACTGGGAAGCCTGCGGAGTGCAACGCTCAGTGCATCGGGGATCCCGGCGTCCATCACGCATGGCACATCCGCGAGCGGCGCGACGATCAATGTCACCAATAACGGTCCGATGGCATTCGTCTCAAATTCGCAGACATTCACGGCGAGCGGCGCCGGAACAGGGGACTGCTACACGGATACTGATGGTGATGGTTATGCCGATGCGCCGAACCATGCGGATTCCCAGTGGGATGGGGATGATGGCGATGTTCCCGCCTCGGTAAGCTGCCAGATTTCCGGAACGCTCAAGGCCAATGACATTCAATTGAGCCATTCCGGCTCGTTCGCGGAATCCACTCCGGCGTATATGGCGGCAAGCGACACGAAGACGACCACCTATCGAGCACCGTATACTACCGAGGTCGGCGCTGGATGCAATGGCGGTGGTACCTTAATGAATAACGTAAAAAACCCTTTCGCGTTCATTATTAATGCCATTGCTAAGGCCTATGCGGCCGGTACGGGCGACCTCCTCGCAATGGTGAGCGGCGGTTGCACGATTCATGCCTGGCCTGCGATAAACACCCAGACTAATAGCGCTTCGCTCGGGATCGCCGTGAACGGAAACTATACCTTTGCTCTCCCGACCATGACGGCGCCGAGCTCGCCGGGAACATATACCGAAAAATGGACCGTAACGGACGGAAATTCGAAGTCGCTCGGTAAGATAACGAACGGAAGCTATTCGAAGGCGATCACAGTGAATTAACGTTCGCTGTCACGAGGGAAAAGAAGTTTTTATATCCCGGACCGGATTGTTCATAAAAAAAGTCGACCCATCCCGCGTGAGCAGGGTGGGTCGATTAAAGTGGGCGGTGAATCCCGCCCGGGAGCTAAGTGTCCGGCATTACCAGCTGGGATCTCCGCCATTGGCGACGATCTGTTGCGGGTTATTGCCATTCACATCAGAAACGAAGATAGGGCTTGTGGTGTGGTTTGTCGTAACACCGAGCCACACAATGGATTTTCCATCCGGTGATGGTACGGGGCCTCCCGCATTATTGACCAGTAGCGTTTCCGTACTTACCGTTCCGGCGGAAGAGATCTTCCATATCTGGCACAAGGTATTGCCGATAGTGCACTCGTCGAAGAAGATCGTTCCATCGTCCTCAGAGAACGCACCGTCGCTGTTGTTCGTGCCCGGAATGTTCGTGACCTGCCGGGGGTTTGTTCCGTCGGCGTCCATCACCCACACTTCCGAATGTCCGGAAGCATCAATGCGGTTGTGGACGATATACTTGCCATCGTGCGACCAGCGCGGCTGTCCCAGGGCCACTCCTCCACTGTTCGGATTCTGATAAAGAGGTGTGGTGGTAAGGCCCGTGCCGTCCGCCTTGACCGTATAGATGCCCTGGTGGCCGTACGTTGCCGAGGAGAACCCGACGAAAACGATGGTTTTGCCGTCCGGTGACGGCGTCGGGAGCCCGGGGTTAACGATTGGATCTAGAGAGATGCTGCTTTGCAGTTTGGTGCCGGCCGCCGTACCGGAGGTCGTGAATATGTGGAACTCAGCTGCCGCAATGCTGTCCGTGGCGATGAGCGACTGATGGTCTGCGAACCACATAGGGTCATACACGCCGGAAGCGATCTGCGTAGGATTCGTTCCATTGCTCTCCACGACGTACGTGGCGTCGGCGGCTGAATTGTTGTAAGCCCCTACGTAGTAGAGGATGAGCGCAGCACCCGTGGACGTCACCGTGACGGCCGCCTGGTAAGTCGCGGATCCTCCGCTGCCGGTAAGGGTGAGCGTGTAGGTTGTTGTCGTTGTCGGACTGACCTTGACGCTTCCGCCCGAGACCGGAGTCACGGAGCCGACGCTATTGTCGATGCTCGCCGAGGTGGCGTTCTCGGATGTCCATGACAAGGTCGTGGACGATCCGTCGGAAATGCTGGTCGGACTTGCCGAGAACGTTCCGGTTGGCGTTGTAACGCCGCAAGAACTTCCGCATCCGCTGCTAGTGCTTCCGCCGCCGCAGCCCGTTGTGGACAGGCTGAGGGCGAGGGCAACGACAGCGATAACTACGAGAGAAATATGATTGAGCTTCATAAAGCCCTCCCTGATTTGGATTTGAGCACCTATCCTTCGTTGTTCTGTTGGTAAGGAACTCTGGATACAACATGCCACGTTCCGTACTATTTGTCAATCACCCCAAAACTCTCAATTTATCGAGACAGAGTCTCGACAAATTGAGTTATTCACGGTGGAGATTTTTTGTGAATGCGGCAAGCCGTATTTTGAGCTGGAGATGGTTTTTGAATGTTGGATCGGTCCGGACGGTTTCCGCTGCCGCTTCGCGGCTGGTTTTCACGAGCGCCGGATCGCGGAGGGCTTCAAGCGTCGCATCGGAGAAACCGCTTTGCACCTCGCCGAAGAATTCGCCGGGACCGCGGAGCTTGAGATCTTCTTCGGCGAGCTCGAAACCATTTTTCGCCTTAAGGATCGCTCGCAAGCGGGCTTTCGCTTTTTCGCCCTTCATCTCGGTCATGAGAAAACAGTAGGATTGATATTCGCCGCGCCCGATGCGGCCGCGGAATTGATAGAGCTGGGCGAGACCGAATCGGTCGGCGCCTTCGATGATCATGATCGCCGCGTTCGGCACATCAACGCCGACCTCGATGACGGATGTCGCGACCAGCATGTCGATCTTTCCTTCTTTAAAGTCGCGCATGACAGTTTCTTTCTCTTTCGGTTTCATTTTTCCGTGGAGCATGGCGATCTTGAACTCGGGGAATATTTTCGTTGATAATTTTTCATATTCCTCTTCCACGGATCTTAGGTCCAACGTTGTCGTCGTCCGTCCTCGATCGGGTCGAGGATAAATTCCGACGGGACGATCCGTACTTTTTTTCTTAGGAAGCACGGACCCTGCGTCTTCACGCAGGGCGACATCGGTATCCGGCGTGATGAGCGGGCAGATGACGAACGCCTGCCGTCCTTTTTTGACTTCGCCGCGTATGAATTCATAGGTCGTCTGCCGTTCGATCGGCGATACGATCTTGGTCAAGATCGGTTTCCGGCCGGCGGGAAGTTCCGTGATGAGCGAAACGTCGAGATCGCCGAAGACGGTCATCATCAAGGTGCGCGGGATGGGGGTCGCGGACATACTGAGAAGATGCGGTATGCCGGCCGCGCTCGCGCTGCGTGCCAATGTTTTCCGCTGATTGACGCCGAACCGATGCTGTTCGTCAATGACGACGAGCCCGAGATTTTTGAAGCGGGCGGATTTTTCGACGAGCGCATGAGTGCCGAACACGATAGCGATCTCGCCCGCCGCGGATTTTTTCCAGAACTCCGCTTTCGGCGTTTTTGCCGTCAGGTCGTTGTCGTAGAGCATGATCGTACCGCTTCCCGTCGCAAGGCCGACCGTCGGTTGATTTTCCTGCGCCACGTGCTTGAGGAATCTTTGGAATGTTTCAAAATGCTGGCGGGCAAGGATCTCGGTCGGCGCCATGAAAACGGTCTGGAATCCGTGTTCTGCGGCGGTGATCGCCGCGATCGCGGCGACGATCGTTTTGCCGGAGCCGACATCGCCCTGCAAAAGGCGGTTCATCGGTTTCGGTTTGGCGAGATCCTGCACGATGTCCCAGAGCGACTGCTTCTGCGATTGCGTGAGCGAAAAGGGGAGCGTTGCGAGAATGTGTTTGATGCGTTCGACATCGATCGGTATTACTGGTGCCTGTTCGTGGCTCAGCTTCAGTTTTTGCTGGAGATTGAAAAGCTGCAGGAGAAAAAGATTTTCGAATCGGAATCTTCTTTGGGCAGCAGTAGCGTCTTCAAAGCGGGCAGGAAGATGGATATCCTGCAGGGCTTTTTGCAGGTCCGGAAGATCGTAGCGCGAGAGGATCTCTTGCGGGATCCACTCCGCGAGCGCCGGATTATGTTTCATGGCGATGCGGATCGCGAACCGGATGCCGCGCGAGGTGAGTCCCTTGGTTTCCGGATAAACGGGAACAAGCCGTCCGGTATGGATGGCTTCGGAATCCTGCCTGATTATTTCGTAGGTGGGATTATTGAAATAGAGCTCGTTCTCTTCCGAGATGGAAACCTTTCCTGAAAAGTTTGCAATGCGGCCCGCGTGGAGCGTGTTTGCGATATAGGGCTGATTGAACCAGACGGCACGGATGGTTCCCGATTCGTCCGAGAGCATCGCTTCAATGATAGTGAGTCCGCGCCGCGTCCGACGCGAGGTCACTTCTTCGATGGCGGCCTGAACCGTGGCGAGTTCACCAGGTTCAAGATCATCGATCTTGCAGATTTCCGAGAAATCTTCGTAGCGCGAGGGAAAATGCCAAAGGAGATCGCGGACAGTTTTTATTCCGATCTTTTCGAATCGCTTCAAAAGGGGAGTGCGAGCACCCAGGATGTCATAGAGCGGCGTTTCAAGCGAGATTTCCCGCATATGATTGGCCATAGTATAGCACAAAAAAGAAGCAAACAAAACAGATTTTCATTTTCCAAATGCAATGATGTCGTCCTCGTCCCTCGACAGGTTTGGGATAAACTCCGGCGGGGATCTAGGCCGTCTTTTTCTGGATTCCCGCTGGAGTCTGTCCCCGCGCAGGCGGCCACGGGAACGACAAGAAATAACAGGTTGAAAAATCTTAAATAAGATTTTATTATGGATGAGTTGGTTTTGCCCCTATAGCTCAGTTGGTAGATTTATCCTTCGAAGCCTTAGCGGAGAAGGAGCAACTCCCTCTATGAAATATGAAATAAAAATTTCATATTTCATCCGTCAGATCGCTCGTCGACAATAAAAATATGATTCTGTCGTTGGTTGTTGGCAGAGTGCCCCTATAGCTCAGTTGGTAGAGCAGCTCCCTCTTAAGGAGATGGTCCCAGGTTCAAATCCTGGTGGGGGCACTCTGCCAACAACTTATTGAAATCATATTTTTATTCTCAACTCGCTCCTTACGGTAAGGAGATGGTCCCATGAGCCTGTCCCCGTGAAGACGGGGATTCAAATCCTGGTGGGGCACGCCGCTCAAAATCATTTTCTTTTTCAGAATCATTGATTTTGCTCCAGAGGGGCAGAGGGTGAAACTGATTTTTAATTTATGGCATAATAAACAAATGGGCGCGGCAGTGTATGAATTGTCTATTCTCCCATGATTGCGTATCCGGATACTATCAAAATGACATGGCGGGGGAAAACGTTCCTTGCCCTGTTTATGTTGCTTATTTTTCTTCTCTCTTTCCATCAGATACAGGATTCTGACACGTTTTACCATATTAAAACCGGTCAAGTTATCTTGAACAGTGGACGCGTGCCCACGGCGGATATTTTTTCCTATACCGCGCCGGGAGCTCTTTGGGTGACCCACGAGTGGCTCGTGGAAGTGATTTTTTATCTGATTACCGCGGGTTTTGGCCTTTGGGGATTGATCGGATTCGCGGCTTTTTGCATCGCGCTCAGTTATTTCCTTGTCGTAAGGTCGGCGCTTCAGAAAAAGGCGAATATTTATATCACGCTTATCCTCGGCTTCATCATAGCTTGCCCGCTCGTCATTCATTCCGTGTCGACCAGCGCCGCGGCGATGGCGGCGCTTGCTTTTTCCCTCCTCGTTTACTGTCTAGAAAAATATCGGACGGTTCCACGGGTCTTTTATTTGGCATTATCGGTCCTGATCATATGGCTTTGGGCGAACATGCACGCGAGTTTTTTGCTTGGATTGGTTGTCATCACTTTTTACGCGATTGCCCTGAGGGCCCAAATGAAATTTCCCCATTGGTTCGGAAAGGCGCGTATAGATGCCCGACGGATTACTTATCTCTCCGTGGCGGCGCTTGTCTCATGGGGAGCGGCTTTTCTGAATCCGAACACTTACCGGATTTTCTTTTATGTTTCTTACGTGCGAGAGGTCGCGGGAATTCTTAATATAACCGAATACCATTCCGTCCTTTCCCTGCTTGGCAATCCAATCGCGCAGACTTTTTTGGTAGAGGTCGTCTTATCGGGGTTGTTCCTTGTCTGGCATTATGGCGTCAAAGAGGAGGGTCGTGACGTTGTGACGCTCGGCTTGTTCTGCGGGGTCTCAATTCTTCCGTTCATTGCCATAGCTTATACGATCTTTTGGCCGTTCGTCGTGATCGCGCCTCTTGCTGTGGCAGCGTCATCCATTCTGAACCGTGGAACAAAAAAGGTCTTGTGGGGGATTCTCTTTGGGTTGTTTGCGGCGCTCGGTCTTTTTTCGCTTGTCACTGCGATTATTTCGTTGCCGAGGAGCCCCGTAGACGACACCGCGCTTCCCGTGAAGGCGGTTGATTTTATCAAGCAAAATAATATCCGTGGCCCGCTTTTTAATACCTATGATGATGGCGGATATCTGATATGGGCACTTTGGCCTCAAGAGAAGGTCGCCATTGATATGCGTTCGGAGGTTTTCAGGGGCCGGCCCGTGCAGGAATACTTGGATGTTATGAGCGCCGCGAGCGATTGGAAACAGATCGTCGATCAGGAATACGGCATTAATTATTTTGTTTTGCATTACTGGAAGCAATCCATCAGCTCCGGTTACGCTCCTCTTTTTGAGGCGTTGTCCAATGATAATTTCAGAATGGTCTATTGGGACGATAATGCCGTCATCATGGTGCGTGCGACGCCGGAGAATGAGAATCTGATAAAAGAATATGGGACAAGCTATGTTGATCCGTTCGTGCTGCCGGAGGATATTTCAACCAACCTCAGCCAGACCGAGGCCGAGCTGAAGGCGCTTGCGGCGCGCTTCCCCGGCGTCCAGGATATACAGTATTTCTTGGCGCGCTTTTTGCGGACGCACGGCCTGCAGTAGGGGATCATCGCGGAACATCGTTCTGGCGGCAAGAACGAAAACGGTCCGATATCGGGATCGGCCCTTCGCATCCCCATGCGAGATGCATGATCGGCGGCATCAGTTCGCTCGGCGAAAAAGAATTGAAAAATTCTTTTTCCTCCTCGCTGCCATTTTTTGATTTGTATTTCGCGCCGCCGCGCTTCTGATAATGTTGAATATTCTTCCAAGAAAACAACATTAAATTTTGCCTTGCTCTTTGTGGATTGGGCGCCTCGACCAGTATTATGGTCTTTTGCTCTGACCCTTGGATCGCCAGTTATGCCAATATATAGTTTCCCGAAGTCGTTTTTGATCATATAGACGAAATACATGACCAAAGAATAGATATCAGCTAATTAAAAAATCATAAAATATATGTCCTTCGACTATGCTCAGGACACTCGACTCGCGTCATGCATCAAAGACTGTTAGTATCCATTAATTCAATGTGCTTTAGCACGAGCGAGCCAGTTCTTACCGGCGAGTCGAGTGCCCCCGGAGGGAAGGTGAATAAGAATTCACGAAATCGGTTCGCTCGTCGAAAATGAATATAAATCTTTATTTTCTCCTCACTGCCGATTTCCGCACCGCGACTCTCGCGCTCGTCGCCACTCGCATTTGGTTTGGGCACCGCCTCACAAGAATTTTCAGCAGAAAATTCTTGCTCCGGCGTTCGATTCCCTCAAAGAAACTGCACATACAAAACACCGGAACAAGTCCGGCATTTTGTATGTGTTGTGCCCTCGGAGGGAATCGAACCCCCAAATCGAGCTTCGAAGGCTCGCGTTTTATCCGTTAGACTACGAGGGCAGAAAATTTGAATGTTGAAATGCTTGAGCGTGCAATGCTATGCTATAACCTCGCAAAATGAGAACATTCGCTTTCTTATGTTATAATTATCCGCATGAAGATTGCAATGACGGTGATCATTGCAATTTCAATCTCTTTTCCACCTTATCCATACGTAATTGTAGATCAAAGATATCGGATGCGCGGATATCCATATCCTTTAGCTGGGCGCGAATATCTTTGAACTCCTGGGCAACCGCAGTGAAACCGTACTCCGTCTGTTTTTCTAATTTATCAACGCGTTCGGTCAATGCAAGAAGATCGGATCGTTTCGCCGATTCGAGGAATCCTTTTTGGACCATTCCGGCCAATGTATCAAGCGTCATTTTGCTCATGATTCAATGATAAATACGCAAAAGAAGAAGTCAAAAAGTCTTTAATGAAAATTTAATGATATAATAAGACCCATGAATGGAAACTCTCCTGTTTTCGTGGTGTTTGAATTTGTTGTTCTCTTATTTTCCGCGATACTCCATGAGATCGCGCACGGTTTTATGGCGGAAAAATTAGGCGATGATACGGCGAAGCGCGCAGGACGGCTGACGCTGAATCCTTTGGTGCATCTCGATCTTTTTGGATCCATCATCATGCCGGTGGCGCTTTTTGTCGCGAGCGGCGGAACGTTCTTTTTTGCTGCCGCAAAACCGGTACCCTATGACCCCCGGAACCTGAAAAATCCGCGGAGCGGCAGTGCAGAGATCGCACTCGCGGGACCGTGCACCAATCTTCTCCTTGCGATCGTTTTCGGCGCCGCGGTGCGCGTCGGTATTCTGTTCTCGGCTCCGGATATCTTCATTTCGCTTCTCGCGGTTATCGTATATTTGAACATCGCGCTTGCGATCTTCAATCTGATCCCGATCCCGCCGCTCGACGGCTCGCGCGTACTTTTCGCGGCGTTGCCGCCGAGCCACACCACGTTCCGCGTGGCATATTTCCTGGAGCGATATGGTATCATTCTCGTTCTGGCGTTCGCGATCTTCGGTTTCAGTTTATTGATGCCGGTCATGGGATATCTTTTCGGGATCTTCACCGGTCAGCCGTCGCCGTTCTAAAAAAACAAAAATAAAATCCATCAAAATCTATGCCAAGTTTTTTCTTTCTCAAAAAAAAGAAAAAAGCAGATGATCGCACCGTGGGGAAGGTATCCCTTTTTTTAATAAGTATTCTGGCGCTTCAGTTCATGCTGTTCATGGTTCATTTCATGATCTATGAGACGCTTGCGTCGATCTTCGGTTTCGACAGTCTGTTCCTTGCGGTCGTGCTGGGCCTCTTGTCGCTGACCTTCATGTCGTCGTCGTTCCTCGCGGCGAAGATGGACAATCTCTTCGTCCGGATCTACTACGAGTTCGCGGCGGTCTGGTTCTCCTTCGTTGCGCCTTTCTGCGCCGCGTGCGCGGCGTTCGTGATCATTGAAAATCTGTCACCATCCGCAGTGTGGAGGATCACGCCCTTCACGGTCGGTATGTTCTGTTTCGGTGCGGCGATCGTCGTATCGCTCTATGGCATTTGGAACAGCTACCGTATCCGCGCGACACACGTCGCGATGTCCCTGCAGAATGTTCCCGATGCATGGCGCGGAAAGCGATTTGTCTTTTTTTCAGATGTCCATCTCGGCAACATCCGCAGGCAGGGCTTTGCGCGGCGTATCGTGAAAAAGGTGCAGACGCTTGATCCGGCGCTCGTTGCGATCTGCGGCGATCTCTTTGACGGTCCGAAATGCGACGCTGAAAAATTGCTTGCTCCGTTCAAAGAGCTGCGCCCGTTGCGGGGATTTTATTATGTGAGCGGCAATCATGAATATATCCGCGACCAGGATGTTTTTTTCGATGCCATTCAAAATGCGGGCATCAGGATCCTGCGGAATGAAAAAGTCGATGTGGATGGCATTGATCTCGTCGGTGTCGATTGGAAGGATACCGCCAAGAAGGAAGACTTCGCGACGGTTCTAGATGGCCTGCATATTTCACCGTCGCGGCCGAGCATCCTTTTGAAACACGTGCCTAAAGATCTCGATGTCGCAGAACGTGCCGGCATTTCACTCCAGCTTTCGGGTCATACGCATCGCGGGCAATTCTGGCCGCTTTCGATCGCCACGCATTATATTTATGGGGGATTCGATTATGGGTTTCATGAGGTAGGAAAGATGTTCATCTATATTTCAAGCGGTGTCGGTACGGCGATGCTGCCGTTCCGGCTCGGCACCAAAGCCGAGGTTGTGGCGATCGAGTTCAAATAATATTTTTCGTCATGGTCCCGCTCGCCTTCGCGAGCGCAGGCTCCAGCGGGACCATCCGCGCTTTTATATAAACAAGGATGCGTGGATACTCCGCCTTCGCGGAGGACGACAAGACGGGAAAAATCCCAAGCGTAGGATTTTCTTTTTTGAGTAACCATAAGTGGAAGTGAACGAGGACGGTTTTTAAAAGCACGGACCCTCGCCTTTGCGAGGGCGACAGAAAAGAATTCGAGATTGATTTTTTACCCCAAGCGGAGCGTTTCTTTTCCGAAAGATCGGTCTTTTAAAAGTAAAATAGTGGTTCTCGGGGGTTCGTCTTCACATACCTCGAGGACCACTGTTTTACTTGATGTATCTTTCGGAAAACGGGAAACGCGGAGCCGTTGACAAAAAACACTGTTTTAGACTACAATTTCTTAGTAAATCTTCCCCGGGCAACATCGGGTCGATTGGTTGACGGTTGCCGCAACTCTCACGGGCTTTTGGAGGGTTGTTTTCAAGAGGGGAGGATGCCGGTAAAAAATAAAAATAATTTTAAATCACTATGGCAGAAAAAGAAAAATACACCCGAACGAAGCCGCATGTGAACATCGGCACGATCGGACATGTTGATCACGGAAAAACGACCTTGACCGCCGCGATCACGCATATCTTGCATATGAAGGGTTTGGCGAAGAAAGAGGAAGGAGTCGATCAGATCGATAATGCTCCGGAAGAGAAAGCGCGTGGCATCACCATTGCGTTGCATCATTCCGAGTATGAGTCGGACACGCGCCACTATGCGCACGTGGACGCTCCGGGACACGCCGATTACATCAAGAACATGATCACGGGTGCCGCCCAGATGGACGGTGCGATCTTGGTCGTCGCCGCAACGGACGGTCCGATGCCGCAGACGCGCGAGCACATTCTCTTGGCGCACCAGGTCGGTGTTCCGAAGATCGTGGTGTTCTTGAACAAGTGTGATATGGTGGACGATCCGGAACTCATCGATCTCGTTGAGTCCGAAGTCCGCGAGCTCTTGAAGAAATATGAGTTCGACGGCGATAATGCGCCGGTCATCCGCGGTTCCGCATTGAAGGCGCTCGCCGCTACGTCGCTTGATGATCCGGCTGCGAAGCCGATCCTCGACCTCATCAAGGCGGTCGATGAATACATCCCGACCCCTGAGCGCGCCCTCGATAAACCGTTCCTTATGCCGATCGAAGACATCTTCTCAATTGAAGGTCGCGGCACCGTGGTGACGGGTCGTATCGAACGTGGCAGAGTGAAGGTGAACGATGAAATCGAATTGGTCGGTCTCCGCCCGACGGCGAAGACGGTCGTCACCGGTATTGAAATGTTCCAGAAGACGCTCGATGAAGGCCAGGCTGGCGATAACGTCGGCGTCCTGCTCCGCGGTCTCAAGAAAGAGGACGTGGAGCGCGGTCAGGTGCTCGCAAAGCCGGGCAGCGTGACCCCGCATTCAGAATTCGAAGCGCAGGTTTACGTGCTTTCAAAAGAAGAAGGAGGTCGCCATTCGCCGTTCTTCAAGGGTTACAAGCCGCAGTTCTACATCCGCACCACGGACGTGACGGGCGAAGTGACGCTTCCGGAGGGTATGGAAATGGTGATGCCGGGCGATACGGTGAGCCTTTCGGTCAAACTGATCACCCCGGTTGCACTTGAAGAGAAGCAGCGTTTTGCCATCCGCGAAGGCGGCAAGACGGTCGGTGCCGGTTCGGTCTCGAAGATCATTAAATAAGTTGTGATGCCTGCAGTGTGCGGTGCGCTCAAACGAGCTGCATTGCACCCTGCACGGCACTGCGACCTTAAAACAATTTATCATGGCAAAAAAAGAATCGGGTCTTCCCCAAAAAGTCAGATTGCGGATCAAATCGTACGATTATAAATTGATCGATACTTCCGCGCGACGCATTATTGAAGCGGCTGAACGGAACGACGCCGAAGTGGTCGGCCCGATTCCTTTGCCAACCGAGATAAAGCGTTACACGGTGAATCGTTCGACCTTCATCGATAAAGATTCCCGCGAGCAGTTCGAGCTCCGGATACATAAGCGTTTGGTTGAGATCTTGAATCCCAATCCGCGCATCGTGGAATCCCTTTCGAACTTGAACTTGCCCGCCGGAGTGGAAGTCGAGATCAAGATGGTCTAAATGCAAACAAAGGCCGCCCGAAAGGGCGGTTTTTGTTTGCCTGAAATTTGCGGTTGGTTCATAACAGCCATACAATACAAGAAGTTCCCGGGGACAAGGAGACCCCAAAAAATGCAGAGAAAAACCTGGCTTCTCGTCGGGGCAGTGATCTTTGCCCTGATCGTTCTTGTGGTTCGCTATGAACCGCATCCACCGAACTTCGCTCTCGTCGGGGCGTTCGCGCTCTGGGCGGGCGCCTATCTCGGCCGTCGTGTCGCGCCGCTCATGATCCTGGGGGTCATGCTTTTGGGCGATGCATTGTTCGGCTTCTACGCGTGGCAGATCATGGCGGTCGTCTATGCGTGTACGCTGCTCTATGTCCTGATCGGCCGTCGTGTCGCGCCGAGTCTCGGTTCTCGAAATTGGCTGCGGCGCATCGGTGCACCTTTTGCCGGCGTTTGCGTCGGTTCATCCATCTTCTTCGTTCTTACGAACGGGGCCGTCTGGATGTTCGGCAACATGTATCCAAAGAGCGCTGCCGGTTTCGCGGAGTCTCTCATCGCCGGTCTGCCTTTCTGGCGGAACGGCTTTCTCGCCGACATGATCGGTACGGCCGGCTTTTTCATTGCCTCCGCGATCCTCGCTGCAATCCTGCGGATCAGGGTGTCGCGCGCAGAACGGGCCTTGGCCTAACTCGCAATTCACAGTTCCTTGTCGGCGCTCTCCTCGGAGGGCGCCGGATTTTTTACGGTCCAGCTTTCTATCGTGATTCGCGGGGGCTGACCACTCACACTTCCGAGCGTTTGTTCTGTCATTCCGAGCTTTGCGAGGAATCTCCACGTTGATGAAAAAAGATTCTTCGCAAGCTCAGAATGACCGTTGATAATTAGTTATCGATAAGAAATTCTTTCACTGTCTTTTCCGCTTCCTCCGGTTTTGCGATCCATCGGATATTTTTATCCTTTCTGAACCACGTCATCTGGCGTTTGGCATAGTGCCACGTGTTATGTTTTATGACGTCGGTCGCTTGTTCAAGCGATATTTTGCCGTCGAGATAATCCACGATCTCACGATAGCCGATGGCGTCGAATGCCGCGCACGTCTTGCCATATTTCTTTACAAGATCTTCAACCTCGGCGACGATACCGTCCTGGAGCATGAGATCGATGCGCAGATCGATCCGCTCGCGAAGGATCTCGGACGGAAGATCAATACCGATCTTTAAGGCGGTGAACAGCGGTTCGTTCTTTTTCCGTTGCGCCGTGAACGGTTCGCCCGTCAAAATGGCGACCTCGAGCGCACGCACGACGCGCCGCGGATTTTTTGGATCGACGACATACGCCGCATTCGGGTCGCGGTCCACGAGCTTTTTCACGACCGCCGCGAGCCCGTTCTCTGCGATATCCTTCTCGATCGCCGCACGCAATTCGGGATCGGCTTTGATCTCGGGGATATCGAGATTTTCTACGACCGTATCAATGTAGAGTCCAGTGCCGCCAACAAGGATCGGCAATTTTTCACGACGAAGGATATCTTCGATCGCCGCAACGGCATCGCGCTTGTAATCCGCAACAGTATATTCCTCGTTCGGATCTTTGATATCAAGAAGATGATGGGGGACGTTCTCGCGCTCGGAAATCGGGGACTTCGCTGTTCCGATGTCCATACCGCGATAGATCTGACGGGAATCGGCGGAGATGATCTCGCCATGATATTTTTTTGCGAGCGAGATCGAGAGCGTCGTCTTGCCGCTTGCCGTCGGACCGACGATCGCGATGATCTTTGCCTTTTCTTGGATGTTCATATTTCAATATTTTTTCTATGCGTAAAACGGGAACTCGGAGCCTTTGTCATTCGGTGATATTTATAGTATAATAGATTTTGGCAATTCAGGCGATTACTCGTTCCGCCCAAGCGGAGCGGGAGGAAAGTCCGGACGCTCTCCTGGCGCAAGCCGGGATAAAAAGGTAGCGGCTAACAGCCGCCATTCATAAGAATAGAGGTGCGAGCAGTGACGTCCCAAGGCGAAAGCCAAGGGAGAGCCCAATCCCGAGCTAGTTGGCTTAACTCCGCCATAGGGACAAAAAAGCGGAGGTGAAACGGCAAAATCCTTACCGAGCGCAAGGCCGTGTCCTGCGAAGCTCCGCAAGGAGCGGAACGGGAAGTGCTGCATGAACCCGCGAGCAATCAAGGGTCAAGATAAATGATCGCCTCCGTATCTCGCGCAAGCGAGCTACGAAGACAGAATCCGGCTTATGGATTGCCAAAATCAAAAATGCCCCGCAAGGGGCATTTTTGCTGAGTCGTCCCATATTGGATTATTTAGTCACGGAGCGATAAACTTTTAATCCATTTTAATCATAGTCTTTTTGATGGAGGCCGTACTTACTCTTGCTGTAATGTGGAAGGATAAAAAAAGAAACAACAGGATAAAAATAAGCATTTGATTGAGGATAGGAAGAAAAATGATGGTCAAGATGGCAATAAGAAATAACCCGATTTTTTATGAAGGGATCGAATACGTATATTACAGAAGGAATATTATAAGTATTACCTTTATGCTATAATAAACTTACAACTGAATAATTATCGAGAGTAGCGGAGAGAGTTCTGGCTCAACGATCCGCTCGGCAACTTGCTCAAAGCAAAGTGCCAAATCCAGCCCGCAAGGGAGAGATAAAGGTCGAAACGCTCTTCTTTTCGATGAGCGCTTTTTATTATTCAGTTGCAAATTAATTCAAAAATCTTATGAATAAAACTATACGAACGGCGGAATTCGTTTCGCCAAAGCATCCGGATAAAATATGCGACATCATCGCGGATACGATCCTTGATGCGTATCTTGCGGGTGATCCCGCGAGCCGCGTGGCGGCCGAGGTGATGGGCGGGCATGGCCATGTTTCGGTATCAGGCGAAGTGACGAGCAACGCAGAAGTGGATATCGAGAATATCGTTAAAAATATCGCGGGCAAAGATCTTGTCGTGCACAAGTATCTTACAAAGCAAAGCCCGGAGATCGCACAAGGCGTGGATACTGGCGGCGCGGGGGATCAAGGCATCATGATCGGCTACGCGACGCGCGAAACGAAAAACTTCATGCCGCTCGAATATGAGCTAGCACGGAAATTATGCCGGGACATCTTCGAGAAATATCCGTTCGATGGAAAGACGCAGGTGACGATTGAGGAAGGCAAGGTGCGCACCGTCGTGGCAAGCTTCCAGAACTCAAAAACGCCGGATCTCGAAAAATTGGTCCGTTCACTCATCGTGTCTGAGGAATATCTCGTGAATCCGGCCGGGGAGTGGGCTCAGGGTGGTTTCGATGCCGACTCGGGCCTTTCGGGACGCAAAATAGTCATTGACAATTACGGACCGGAAACGGGCGTTGGCGGTGGATCGTTCTCCGGCAAGGACTACACGAAAGTGGACCGTTCCGGAGCTTATATGGCACGCCGCATCGCCGTGGATCATCTCGCAAAATATCCGGAAGCCCAGAAGGTGCGCGTGAAACTTGCCTATGCCATTGGAAAGCCTTTGCCTGTCATGGCGGTAGCCGAAGTGGATGGCGAAGAGATCGCGATCAATTGCTATGATCTCACGCCGCGGGGGATCTTTACTGCGCTCGCACTCGACAAGGTTCGCTGGGTAGACACGGCGGCATGGGGGCATTTCGGTAGAGGATTCAGCTGGGGATAAGTTGCCTCAAAGGAACTTTCTTGGATAAATGTTATGATATTAATTCGGACGTGAAAGACGCGGTTCGCATGCCGCGCATAAAAAATCTATCTCATAACATTTTATGAATTCTCAAACATATGTTCCCGGGGTTTGCAATATCGGTCCGGCCGAGATCGTTGCCCGTAAGCGCATTGGTTGGATCGGGTTTTTGGCGACGGTGCTCCTTTGGGCGGCGTGCATATTTTTCGGCATAGCGGCGCCATGGCGCTTGCTCCTTTTTATTCCTGCGGCGATGTCGGCGACGGGGTTCATCCAGGCATATGCTCATTTTTGCGCCGGATTCGGCATGAAGGGATTGTTCAACTTCGGGACGGAGGTCGGGAAAACGGAAACGGTTCAACAGCAAGAGTTCAGGAAGATGGACAGGCAAAAAGCGTTGCGGATCATCGGTTATTCTATCGCGCTTGGAGTCGCCATTGCGCTTTTGGCGTTCTATCTCTAGACACATGATCCTGCTATTTCTGGCCGCAGCCATAGTGATACTCGCGATCCTATTTCTGGGACATTTGGCGGTCTATTTATTTTTCCTGTCCGTCTTTCCCGCCATCGGTGGGAACCTGTTGGCATTTCAGATCATCATCGGTGTTTTATGGATTAGCTTCGTCGTGGCGTCCCTGCTTTCACAGAAATTCAATAATATTGGAACAAGGACACTTTATAGGGTTTCCGCTGCATGGCTTGGCTTTTTCATCTATCTGCTCATAGGGGCGTGCGTGTATGGTGCGATTTTTGCGCTTACTGCGGCGACGCAACAAACCATGTCATGGATAGGAGAAACGATTATACTTATTGCCTTTGTTCTGGGTATCTACGGCATCGTAAACGCCAATCGGATACAGACGACTTCCATCAATGTCGCGATACCGAACCTGCCGGAAAAATGGAGATCACGCAAAGCGGTCTTTATGAGCGATCTGCACTTGGGGCAGGTGCGCGGTGCTTCGTTTGCAAAACGCATCGTCGCGAAAATTCAGGAATTGAAACCCGACATTGTTTTTATCGGCGGCGATCTCTATGACGGCGTGGCCGTGGATGCCGAGAGCGTGATCGCACCGCTTGCGGAGCTCAAGGTTCCGCTTGGTATCTATTTTGTGACCGGAAATCACGAGGAATTTTCCGACAGCTTAAAATATCTATCAGCCATCCGCGGGGTAGGTATCACGGCGCTCATGGACGAAAAAGTCATGATCGACGATCTCCAGCTTGTCGGCGTCGACTATGCGCATGCAGCAAAGAAAGCGGCGTTCGATAATGTTTTACAAAACCTAAATATCGACCGGACATTGCCGAGCATCCTTCTGAAGCACGTGCCGTCCGATCTTGATATCGCACTGAAACACGGGATCACGCTGCAACTGTCAGGACATACGCATCGCGCGCAGGTTTTCCCATTTACCTTGCTTACCTATTTGATCTTCAAGGGATTCGACTATGGGCTACACCCGCTTGGTGCGATGCAGGTGTATACCTCGAGTGGCGTGGGGACATGGGGTCCGCCGCTCCGCGTGGGAACCCGGTCCGAGATAGTCGAGATCTTGTTCCGATAATCTGTCTTTAAAGCGACGGATTTTTTCAGAAAGGTTGCGGGTGTATCATGTTTTCATGCGCATCATCGCACATCTCGACATGGACGCCTTTTTTGCGTCGATAGAGGAGCGTGATAATGCACGCTTTGCGGGGCGGCCGATCGTGGTCGGTTCGGATCCCGAGGGCGGGAAAGGCCGTGGCGTGGTTTCCACCGCGAACTATGCGGCACGGGCATACGGTATCCGCTCTGCCCTGCCGATCTCGACCGCGTGGCGATATTCCGAAGCGGCACGAAAGAAGGGATTACCGCCGGCGGTGTTCCTTGAGGTGAATATGCGGAAATATGGCGAGGTGTCGGAACGTATCATGGAGATCGTCCGTGCACATATGCCGCCGGACGCGGATGGTGTCATCCTTGTGGAGCAATCGAGCGTGGACGAAGCATCGTTCGACCTTTCCTTCGCCGGTTCCTATGAAAAAGCTGAACGCATCGCGCGCGAGATAAAGAAGGAAATAAAAGAAAAGGAGCGGCTCACGGCAACGATCGGCATCGGACCGAACAAGCTCATTGCGAAGATCGCGAGCGATCGACAAAAGCCTGACGGGTTGACCGTGGTCTCTGAGGAGGACGCCGAAAAATTTCTCGAACCATTGAATATTCGCACGATCCCCGGGGTTGGTCCGAAAGCGGAAGAGCAATTTTTAAAAAAGGGGATGCGTACCGTACGCGACGCGAAGCGGCTGACCAAGGCGGAGCTGACAACGATGATGGGGAAGTGGGGCGCGGAACTCTACGAAAAATTGCGCGGGCGGAGCGATGCGCCCATCGTTCTCGACTCGGTGCAGAAATCCATCGGCGAGCAGACAACGTTCGACGAGGACATTCCTGTTAACGGAAATTTGAAAGACCGAAAATTACTTGAGGCTGCGCTTGCGAAGCTTGCGGCGGATGTGCACAAGCGCCTGCGGCGGGAGATCGCGGACGGCGCGCCCTTCAGAGCATTTCGCAGTGTCGGCATTACCGTGCGCTTTTCCGACTTCACGACGAAAACGCGGAGCGTGACGCTCAAGGAACCTGTTGCGGCATCCGACACGACGGCGCAGAAGACGATCCAATTTCAGGCCTTGCGACTTTTTATGCCATTCATGGATCGGCGCGAGAATCCGTCACATAAAGCGATCCGTCTGCTCGGTGTGAAAGTGGAGCGGTTCAAGTGATTCACTCGTGCGAACTTGGGCATTGGTACTGCCTAAGTTACTGAATAAGGGAACGGATATTACGTTTGTCGTATAGATAATTTTGGAATTATCATTTTTACAGAAAAGAACTAGAACCTGTCTCAAAAATACTCCGCCCGCGATCTCAGCCGGTTGCCGCAAGGCCGAGGCGCAAGAAAGGAGGCGTGCCCGTGGGCACGACGACTGAAGACATTCCGGCAACCGGCCCGATCCCGAAGGGTTGCGAGCCGTACCATCCGATCGCAGCGTTACTTCGGGAAAGCCGTAGCTCTGCTACTGTCTTTCCCTTGGGCCTTGCGTTCGGATGGCACGGCTCGCAACGCGGGCTGGCATATTTTTGAGATAGGTTCTAAGGTGAGGTTAGTTTTGGGAGGTGCCCTTTGAAAAAGCTCATAGCCGTCTTCTGCTCATTGTTATTATTGGTGTCCGCGAAATCGACGGATCTGACGAAGGTCCACTTTCCGAACCCCAAGAGCGACCCACCGGCTCTCGCGGAAGCCCGCAATTTCGGCGTAAAGATGCCGAAAAACGATAATCTCAACCATCCTTTTCCTAAAGGATTCATCTGGGGCGTTGCCACATCGGCATTCCAGAATGAGGGCGGTAACGGAAAGACCGATTGGGATGTATGGGCATCCGAGAAAGGTATCCGGCCCGGCTTCGTCGGTTTCACAAAAACCGACATACTCCTGGCCAAGGAATATGGGGTTCATTGCGTCAGAACCTCGATCGAGTGGGGTCGTGTCGAACCTACGGAAGGAGTCTGGGACGAGCAAGAACTGGATCGTTCATTCCAATTGGCGAAGTTTGCCAAAAAGAATGGCGTCCAGATGATGATCAACCTGAACCACTTCACGCTGCCTAAGTGGGCTGCGGCGAAAGGAGGATGGGAGAACGATGATCTGCCGGCACTCTTTGCTGCCTACGCAGAAAAGGTCGCCCAGAAGTTCAAGCCGCTCGGCTTCGAATATTGGATGACCTTCAACGAACCCGTCGTGCTCCTCGCGGAAGGATACCTGAACGGTGCGTTTCCTCCTTTCAGAAACGGAGACCTCCGTGGCGTTATCTCCGCACGGCGGAACATCATCCGCGCCCATCGCGCCGCCTATGATGTCCTGCATCGCGTCTGCGATACCCACCGCAAAAAGATACGGGTCGGCATCGCGCATTCGACGGGCTACTACGTGCCGGCGAGAGTTGGGAACGAGGACGATCAAAAGGCAACGACCGTGCTCGATTTCATCATGAACACCGACTTCGTCGACGCCATCGAAGACCGGCTCGACTACATCGGCCTGAACTACTATTCCGGATGGCTGATCAAGTTCAACCCGTGGAGCTTTTTCTTCGGCGTTCCCGTTGAATACATGAACACGAAAAAAAGCGATGACAGCGTCTACCCGGAAGGCCTCTACCGGCTCGTGCGGGAATTCGCACGGTACCGCAAACCGATCATCGTGACGGAGAATGGCGTGGATGACGGTACGGACAGCAAACGCCCTGTTTTCATCATGAGCCATCTCTTGTGGCTCCAGAAAGCAGCAGCCGAAGCCAGCCCGAATGCGCCGGTCATCGGTTACTTCTACTGGACCCTCTTTGATAATTTTGAATGGGTGAAAGGCGACTGCGTCACATCGCACTTCGGCCTGTTCAGCGTCGACCCGCACACAAAGGAGAGAATACCGCGGCCGTCGGCGACCGTCTTTCGCGACATCGCCCGCGCAAACAGCCTCACGCGAGAATTGATTGCGAAGGCAAAATGAGAGCGATGAAGCATCTACGCCAGGACCTACGGGTCCTGGCGTATTTTGTTCCAAAACTTCGCCGACGAACTCTATTCGGAAACAGGGAAAAACGCAGCGATCAATAAAGTTAATTTCGTAGATTAGTCATGCTTGGGAGCGATCTCCATACGGTTTCCACGTCGAAGGAGAAACCTGTATAATGAACATAATATGCTGTTTATAAAAGATCTTTCGAAGCAGTTCGGCGCATTGAAAGCGGTCGATGACATTTCCCTTGAAGTGAAGGACGGAGAGATTTTCTGCATCATCGGACCGAACGGGGCAGGGAAGACGACCATCATAAAAACAACCGTCGGACTTCTCGCTCCCGATAAAGGAACGATAACGGTTGGCGGCAAAGACGTTGTTTTATTTCCTCAGGCAACAAAATCGATCATCGGATATATTCCCGACGATCCCTCCGTATGGCCGGGGATGACGGGGGAGGAATTTCTGCATTTCGTGGGAACGCTTTTCGGCGTCCCCGAACAGGAGCGCATGGACCGCGTGAAAAAGCTCCTTTCGATCTTCGAGCTCGAGGGCATCGAAAAGAATTATTTTGAAACCTACTCGCGCGGCAATAAGCAAAAGTTCTCGATCCTTGCGGCGCTGCTGCACAAGCCAAAGCTTCTGCTTGTGGATGAGCCGATCGTCGGCCTCGATCCCTTGAGCGTACGGCGCGTGAAAGATATTTTTGCCCGGCTTGCGAAAGAAGAGGGCGTCAGCATTTTCATCGCAACGCATACGCTTTCATTTGCGCAGGAGATCGCCGACCAGGTCGGCGTCATGGATCATGGGCGTATGATCGCGCGCGGCACGGTCGATGAACTTCGCGCGAAGGCGAAACTCCATAATGAGGCGACCCTTGAAGATATTTATCTTGCCCTGACCGGCAATTCCTTCCCGAGCGCATGATCGGATCTTTCCTAAAGCTTTCTATAAAAGGAGTGAGGGGCTATTTCTCGCGGCACACCATTCCCAAACTCATCACCGTATTCCTTTTTGTTCTTATTGTTATTGGTATTGCCACCGTGGTATTTTGGGGCGTCCGTTTGGGGTTCACTTCGATCAAGAACCAGACCTATGGACGCCAGACGTTGTCTCTTTATGTCTACGAGGCGTTCTTTCTGGTTCTGGGGTATTTGATGTTCGCGAGCGCCATCGTATCGGGACTCTTTACGCTTTTTCGCGGTGGCACGGACAATTGGATCGTCGCTTCGCCGCGATACAAGTCGGTGATCCTTCGGGCGGGATTCGGCATCCTTGATTCTGCTACGGGAACGCTCCTCGTTATTGGTATCCCCGCGGTTCTTGCGCTCGCGGGGGTCTATGGCGGCGGAGCGATATCCATTCCTTCGGCCATCATCGCACTGTTACTGCTCACCCTGATCACTTCAGGTTCGGCGATGGTCGTCATTTTGCTGTTTGCGACCGTGCTGTATTACTTCCGCGGTCCGACATGGCGCGCGTTGCAAGTGAAATGGCTCGCCGTGCTCTCCGGCCTTTTCGTGGCCGCGTTCACGTACGTGCTTGTGCGGACGATCGTCGGGATGAATATCTTATCCCTCTTTGTTTCAGGACCGCTCACCGCGACCGAGGCGAATATCGATGGTATCGTCGCCGCATTCCGCTGGTTTCCCACCACGATCGTCGCGCTCATGATGCTCGCGTTACAGAACCACGCGTGGGCATTGGCATGGTCTTATATCGGTTGGCTCGCGGTCATGGTCGTTTTTATACTGCTCGTCATTTATCTTTTCTCCTTCAAATTTTTAACATTATGGCAGGGCCTTCAGGAGGGAAGTTTCGAGGCGCGTACGTCGATCAATACCATGCATGAACCTCCTCGCGCATTCCCTCGTTTTTTAAAAACCGACCTCGGTGCTCTCTTTGAGAAGGAAGTCATCGTAAATTTCCGAAGTACCCGCGATTCTCTGTGGATCGTCTTTATCCTTGGTCTCTGGGTGCTTCAGATGGCGCTCAATGTTTTTCTACGGAAGAACGGCGCGGATTATGGCACGAGCGAGACGAATATCCTTGCCACTATCCAGGCGTTGCAAGTGGTGACTACGGTGTTCTTTACGAGCACGTTCGCTCTGCGCTTCGTGCTTCCGTCATTTAGCAGCGATCGTCGCATGTCGTGGATCATGGGAACATCGCCGATCACGCCTCGACGGATATTCTTTTCGAAACTTGGTTTCTATGTCATCGCTTTTTTGATATTGGGAATCGGCGTGGGGATCGCCAACGCTTCTCTTCTGGGAATCTCGTTTGTGGCGGAGGGAACGTTCCTGTTGCTCCTTGCGGTCATGATCGCGGCAATAACGGCTTTTGCTCTGAGCCTTGGCGCGCTGTTTCCCGACACCGAATCCGATGATCCGGAGATCGTCAGCACATCCCTTCCCGGTCTTGGTTTCACGTTCATCGCGCTCGCATACGGGGGAGTGGGTGCATGGCTGTATTACATTTTCTTAAAAACATCCCAGGGAGCGGGCGTCTATTCCTTCATCCTTGCCTCTGTGATTCTTGTCGTTCTTATGGTAATGGCCGCTTCAAATCGATTAAGAACATTCAATCCTTTCAGTGATGAAGTTGGCGGGGCATAGAAATTCTGGTTCAGAGAAGAGATATAAAATACTGCGTCAACTGAATCTTATGATTAAAAATGGGCCCAGATCGCTGAAGCTGATACTACCCGCTGGCCTGATGCGCTAATTGATCACTTATGTTTGATGATTGTTAGGGGAACAAGCGGAGGTATCACGTTTTGTTATAGAATGATAATGATAAAGGAGGATGGATAAGCATGAAAAATCTTCCCAAAAGTTTTTTCGTTTCGGCGATTATTGCGTTCATCGTCTTTGCCGTGTTCGGTGTGACCTATTTTCTGCGGAATAGGGATGCTGTGGCGCGCACGGATATCGGAGGGGTGGCGATGACAGCCGCAAGCGAAGAGACGAAGACGAACGTTGTTGCGCCGAGTTTCGAACTGATGCGGTCAACCTCGACACCCTTGTCGACGACGATCTCGTCATCGTCGGCTCACGATATTCTTGCGGGGAACTTTGATCTCCTGGGGCAGACCAGCACTACTACGTTCGGGGAAGCATTGGCTCTCGCCGATTCCGTCGCAAGCACGACAAAGATCCGGCCAGCCTTTTTGCTGGCCATCTTGCAGGAGGAACTGAGTCTGGAGAAAACCGATCTTTGCTATTTGACGAATCTCGAAACGGGAGAGGGGATCAGGGCGGGCGACGGCGCAAGCACATCGAAGACCATGGATCCCGCAAGGGATATTCCCGATTTTCTTACCATAACCAAGGCGCTCGGAAAGGATCCCTTGAAGACCTTGGTTACCTGTCCGATGAGCTTTGGCTGGGGCGGCGCGATGGGACCCGCCGATTTCATTCCTTCCACATGGATGTTGTACGGGAGTCGCGTTGCAAAGATCACCAGTGCGCCGGCCGATCCATGGAATACGAAGGATGCCTTTCTTGCTGCGGGACTGTTCCTCTCTGATTCCGGCGCATCATCCATGACGCGCACCGGCGAATGGAACGCGGCGATGATCTATTTTTCCGGTTCGGCCGATTCGGGTTATGATTTTTATGCCAATGGAGCGTTGACGATCGAGGACAAGATCGCGAAGGAGATCGAAACGGTACAGAGTATGCCTCGTTAGGAGAGATTGCTCTCTGTCGCATAGAAAAACGGAGCTTAGAGAAGATTGCGGTTTACTTTCGAGCAACGCCCGCCGCTTGACTTAAAGTACTTTAAGTCTCGAGAATGGAGTAGCTCCAAGTCGAACTTCGTCCGATTCTGTGCAGAAAGCGAAATAGAAAAGCCCCGCGAACAGATTGGCGTAAGCCTTTCTATCCGCAGGGCTGGATTACTTAACGTTCTTCTTTTTGGGCGCGACACTTGCCCGCAGAGCTTCGAATTCTTTGCGCTTTTCCTCGAGCTCATGACTCCTTTTGAACGGGGTGAACCGGTGGAACTCATCGGAATAACTCACGCCACGATGCTCCTCATCGAAGGCCTTTTCAAATGCTGCCCATGTTTTCCACTCTGTGGTGTCGGTCGGCGATGAATTCATCCATATCGGATAGATATCAATCTTCTGGCCATTAACCACGACCGGATCGCCGGAATATGCTTCTCCGGAGCCACGGAAGGGAACCCAGTAATTCTGCTGGATGTACTCACCGTCATAGAGACCTTGAAAGGTCGAGGGCATAAAGAGGCCGAGCCATCCGTCACCCTTCTCGTCAAAGACGATGAGGCGATTGTACCGATTACCGAAAGTGCGGGGCTCTCCCTTGGTAAAATTCGTTACTCTGGCAGGGATCTTGAGAAGATATCTCGTGCTCAGTTCGGGAAGGTTCGCAATACGTTCGTCTTCCTTCCTGATGATCTCGATCGTCGCTCTCCTTTTCTTCCGGTCTTTGAGGGCGGGAATGATGAAGGTAACGATGGCAATGCCAAGCACCAACCCGGCGATTATCGCCGCGAAATTTCCAGGCGTAAGGGTGAAATTGTCAAAGTTCATTTTCTCTCCATAGAGATCCGGTTGCCGTAGCAGCCGGAGTACAGCAGATGCCAGCCGTAAGATTTAAGGCGTATGCCACTGGCTACTGAAGTTTTGTTATGATAACACATAAACAGATAATCTGTCAAGACTTCGATCGTTCCTTTTCGGTTGAAATAATTCGAATGTTAGAGAAAAAATACAGAGGTACTACGTGTTGGCCTAGATTGTTAAAACAAATGCTATGCGGGAGGGCTTTTGCGGATATGCTATGATCAAAGCAATGGATAAAAATAAAAAAGGATTCTCAACGCTCGCGGTTATTGTGGTTTTGGTTATCGTATTGGTTTTTATAGCCGGAGTTTGGTATTACGAAACGCGCCAAACGACATCACCTCAATCATCGGGGGTTCCGCTCGGTGTCGCTGCGACAACGACACTTCCATCATCGACCGCCACATCTTCGGCTCCGGCCGGCCAGGGGACGACCGCTTCAACCTCGATCGTATACCAAAACAGCCAGTACGGTTTCGATTTTCTTTTGCCTGCGGATTGGCAGGGATATTCCATCGTCAACAAGACGTGGAGCGGGTCCGGCACTTCGGAACAGGGGATCATCGCGACCGGAACGGAACTTCTCATCAGGAATCCGAACTGGACAGCCGCCGATCACTATGAAGATATCCCCGTCATGGTTTTTACCTTGGCTCAATGGAATGCGTATGATGGGGGAAACGGCACCTTTGAAATTTCTGCCGCGCCACTCCCGGCTTCGGAGATGGGACGCAACAATCGGTATGTCTTTGCCATCCCTCCCCGATGGGATTTCGACTACAGCACGGGATACCAGGAGGCGGATGCTATCGTGAGCGGAAATCCACTCAAGCCTTTCGGCTTGTAGCATTGAAAAATGGCTATGGTTTGATAAAAGAGCTCGGACAGATTTCCATGAAATCACCGCATCTTTGACGGAAGCTTGATCGTCCTTCCTGCAACCATAAAAACGCCGTTGCCCAGGTGATGGATGGTTCGCGGATTTTTTCTTGCGGGATCGATCCATGCTTTCTGAACCTCAAGAACGAAGAAGTTGTATTTGTTCACCATGGCCGTGTCGACGACTTTACATTCGAGATTGGCATAACATTCCTTGATGAGCGGCGCTTTGACGCATATAGCGGGCAGGGCTGTGAGGCCGAATTTTTTGAACTTATCAATGCCGTCGCGACCGGAGCTGTTGCCCACTTCCACGGTTTTTCTCGCGATTTCCACGGTCGGGATCGCAATGACGCATTCCTTGGTCTTTCTCAGGATTTCGAACGTATAATCCCGGTTGCTCACGACGCATCCGATGAGCGGTGGCTCGAAATCGAGCATAGTGTGCCACGACATCGTCATCGCATTCGCCTTGCCGTTGCGTGAGGTCGTGAGCATCACGACAGGTCCCGTTTCCAAAAGACCATAGACCTTCGATAATGGAAACGATCTCATCTTGGTCAGTGGAAGCCGTTGGGTCATATTTCCATGATATCATTTTTGTATAATGAAAGCGTTGGATTCCCGGTTCGGGCTTTTTGGCCTGGTTCCGGCAACGGCGCACTGCGCATGTTACCTTATCCGGAGTTCTTCGTAATATTCATCACGTGAGGCATGCAGGAACAAACTATCATCGCCCAGGTGAAAGCCGGAGACGCCGAAGGATTCGGCGTGCTTTACGACGCCTATTTTGAAAAGATCTATAGCTATCTGTTTTATCGGATCCGCGACAAGGGAATCACGGAGGATCTTGTGAGCACCACTTTTTTCAAGGCGATCAGCGGACTTAGCGGATTTGACGAGCGCAAAGGGAATTTTTCTGCGTGGCTGTACCGCATCGCGCGGAACTCGTTATACGACCATTTCCGGACCCAAAAAATCACGTCTTCGATCGAGGCTGCGGAGGCGGTGACCGACGGATCGGACGTCGAGGCTGCGGCGATCGGTCGCGAGTTTTCCGAAAAAGCCAGAAAATTGCTCGAGCTTTTGACCCCGGTTCAGCGCGAAATCGTGACGATGCGGGTTTGGGACGACATGAGCTACAAGGAGATCGCGGCGATAACCGGAAGGAGCGAGGCAAGTTGCAAGGTCGGTTTCCATCGGGCGATGGCGAAGCTGAAAGAGGTGGCGCCGCTCGCCATTCTGCTGCTGATCTTTTTCTGCACCATCTCATCGTAATCATCACGCATCATGAACGAAGAAAACATAAAGAAAATAGTTGAAGAATTATGTGCGGCCGATGGGGCGCTACGGGGAAAGGAACGGGAGCTCGCCGCTCTCGTCCGGGAACTTGTCGTGAAACCCAGCGTGAAGCCCGATCCCGATTTCGAGCGCGCCTTGCGGATGCAACTGATCGCCGAATTATCCCGAAGGAAGGTCGTCGATCGGAGTTTCGGACGTCTCGTTCCGCGTTTCGGGAATTTCATTCTTTCGTCGATCGCCGTGATCGCGGTGGCATTCGCTGCGTGGTTCGGTTTTTCCGCACTTCATCCGCAAAAGGAAAATAATAACGTCGTCGCCTTGCTTCCGGCCGTGACGATCACAAGAGTCGGTGATCATGCCTTCGGAACGATTGCCGTCGCGCCGTCCCCGCGCACGGTTTCCGTGCCGAAAGTCGAGAATGTCCAGGCTCTCATGCAACCGATGGCGGGACCTGTTGCTCTGCCGACAGGGGAGTCCAGCGCAACTTCGTCGGAGGAAATGAACGCGAAGATGCAGATCATGAGCTTGTCTCCGACACCCGCCGCGCCTTCATCAGCATCTCCGGCCGCAATCGGCTATGTCTATCGGGGAGAGGCATTTTCCCAGAGCGACGCCGCGGTTGATGTTCTTAAGAGGACAACCAGCACGTTCTCGCTGGGTGATGTTGCTGCGATCTTGGGAAAGACGGGCTTCGGCTATGCCGGCACGTCTTCGTTCGGCAATGCGGCGATTACCAATTTAACCTTTGTGCAGGACGAAGATTTCGGCTATTTGGTGACGGTCGATCTTTCGGGCGGGAATGTTTCCATCGATCCCGCTCCCGGCCGGTGGCCGTCGGTTGCCGGGAACGCCGTATCGAAATCGCTTTCGTCGAGTTCCGCATTGGGTATCGCAAATCAATTCTTGAAGGATCATGGGATCAACGCAGCGGACTACGGCGAGGCGAAAGTACTCGGCAGTGGCGCTGCGGTCAGCGTGTTCTATCCGGAAGTCGTGAACGGTAGGGAGGTCTATGCGATGGACGGCGAAAAAATCGGACTTACGGTGGAGGTGAATGCCCAATATGGGCGCGTGGAGAGCGTCCATGGATTGAGCGTGCAGAATTACGAAGCCTCTTCATATGGAGCGATCGTTGATACGGCCAAGATCATTTCCCTTGCGAAGCAGGAAGCGGGAAGTGGCGTCGTCTCGGCGGGAACGGGGATCCAGGAACTAGGGCTCGGAACACCGATTCGGGCCTATGTCGATGAGGATAAAGGGTTGCTCGTACCGGCTTTCGCATTCCCGATCCAGGGTCAGGGTTCAGCCGCGCCAAGCATTATCGTGCCGTTGGTGGAGAACTGACGTTACCTTTTTTCTGCGCCATCGTAGTACATGGGACAGGGCAGGGAAGCCCCGATATAAATAAAAGGATCAAATCATGAATCAAAAATTAAAGAACATTTTGGGCATTGTGGCGGGAGTCGTGGTGCTTACGCTTGGCTATGCGGCCGTCAGTTATGCCGTTTCGTACGGGAAGTCGATACCGCCGTCCTCGTTCAGGAGTTTTTCGGTTTCCGGGGAGGGTAAGGCGACGGCGGTTCCCGATGTCGCCGAGTTCAGCTTTGAAGTTACCACGGAGGGCGGCAATGGCATCGCGGCGTTGCAGGCGACGAACACCGATGCCGTGAACAAGGCGATCGCGTTCTTGAAGTCGGATGGCGTCGCCGATAAAGATATCAAGACCGAATCGTATGATATCGAGCCGCGTTATCAGACCTACAATTGCAGTCCCGTTCCCGTTGTTTATCATGAGCCGATGATGCCGGTCGGTGACGTTGGATCTTCTGTGTCGGCGGAAACCACAGCCTGCCCGCCGGCTTCGATCGTTGGTTACACCGTCACTCAGTCCGTCGACGTCAAGATCCGCGATTTCAGTAAGATCGGCGATATCATGAACGGGGTCGTGAAGAACGGGGCGAACAATGTCGGTTCGTTGAGCTTCACGCTCGACGATCCGACGGCGGTTCAGAACGACGCGCGTGCCGATGCGATAACGAAAGCCAAAGCGCAGGCACAGGCTGTTGCGCAGGAGTCCGGGTTTAAGATCGGACGTCTGCTCTCCGTGCAGGAAGACGATAGCAATCAGTCGGTTGTGTACAATATGGCGCAAAGCTCCGTAGAGATGAAAGCTCCCGAAGCTGCCGCTACGCCCGCCATTCAACCCGGCTCACAGGAAGTGGATATCACCATGACCTTGCAGTACGAGATCGAATAGGAAAGCAAAACTTTTTTGCGCTCCGCTGTTCATTCATGTTCGGTCTATTGTTCTGAGGGTTTCTCGCACTGAGTTGCTTATGTGGTAAAATAAAAACATGGATAATAAAACAGTTGAACATGCGATGGTAACGACGGCATTCGAGTTGGATAATTATCGCATTGTAAAAAATCTGGGGATCGCACGAGGCATTATCGTCCGTTCACGCAACATTTTCGGTTCTATCGGCGCAGGGTTGCAGACCCTGGTTGGAGGTAATATTTCTCTTTTCACCAAATTGTGCGAAAAGACACGCGAGGATGCATTTGATCTCATGCTCGAGCATGCGGGAGAGATGGGTGCAAATGCCGTGATCGGCGCCCGTTATGATGCGACAGAGATCACGCATGGGGTTACCGAGGTGCTTGCTTATGGCACCGCGGTCGTCGTGGAGCCGAAACAATAAAAAAATTTGAATAATAAAATATGATCAAAAGATCCATGTTTGCCCTAGCGAGTGCGATGATGCTCGCAGTTCCTCTTTTTTCTTCGGCCGCAGTCATAAATAGCGGTGTGTCTGCGGCAGTGAGTCCGTCGGTTGTCAGTTCCTCTGTCCCGCGTATTCTACCGGGTGACAACAAACCACCGGCAGCGATCGCTCCGTGGTGCGTGGATTACACTGAAAATCTCGGTATTGGAAGCCGCGGCGATGATGTGCTGGCGCTTCAAAAAGAGCTGACGCTTGACGGCGAAACGGTTCCGGCGACGGGATATTTTGGATCTATAACGTCTGCCGCTGTCACGGCATTTCAGGAAAAGAATGCGGCTGATGTTTTGACCCCGCTCGATCTTTCGCGAGGCACCGGATATTTCGGTTCCTCGACCCGGACGATGCTGAACTCCGTCGGTGAATCCCACTGCACCATCCCGAACGGCGGCAATAATAGTAGCAGCACGCCGACGGTGGAGAGTTTTTCCGCTGATCCGCAATCCGGCAGCGCGCCTCTCACCGTGCAATTCGTTGCGAGCGCACCCCAGGGGAGCACCCTCGGGAACGCGGTTGATTTTGGCGACGGTACGACGGGAAATCTTGGCGTTGTACCAGTGTGCTCAAGTTGCAATGCGGAAGGCATGGTTTCGCATACCTACGTTGCCACGGGAACTTACACGGCAAGTCTCACGAGCGGCACTTGTAGTTGTCCGGCGAATGGCGTTTGCGGTTGCCCCGCTATCTTGATTCTTGCGACGACAACGGTCGTCGTCGGTTCCGCGAGCACCACAGCCACTTCGAGCATCCAACAGGTTAATGCGCCTGAAAACGTAACGCTTTCATCCGGCGGCATCGCAGAGATCCGCAATGAGAACGCCTATTTTACCTTGCAAAGCATCGCTTCGTCATCGGCAACGATCCAGATCACGCCGGTTGGTTGCTGGAATTCGTTCCCGTCCGATCCCAAGCCAAAGATCGTCTGCATGCTCGCACAGGTTCCGATTCCGCCCCAGACCCTTGCCGTCGGCCAAGCATACGATTCCGCCAATTATTTCATCACCCTTACGCAGCTTAATAGCAGTACGGCGACGTTTGCCGTGAAGTAATATCTCTCTATTACGTGCTCCCGTAATTGTCCGTATGAGACGCAGGATATCGCTTTATTAAAGAGAACCTTATCGCTTCGAGCATATCGGAACTTTTATTTGAAAAACCGCCTTTTTATTGCAGGGTTTCTCTGATAAAATAACTGAACAAGTAAAACAAGGTCATGCCTCTCATAGAAATAAAAAATCTGACAAGAAAATTCGACGACTTTACGGCCGTGGATAATTTGTCTTTAGAGATAAATGAAGGGGAGATTTTCGGGCTTTTGGGTCCGAATGGCGCGGGAAAAACAACGACGCTCTCGATGTTGGCCACGCTTTTGCCGCCGACCAGCGGGAACGCGGTGATCAACGGTTTTGACGTCGCAAAACATCCGACGCAGGTTCGACGCTCCATAGGATTCGTTTTCCAGGACCCGAGTTCGGACGACCTTCTGACGGGGAGGGAAAACCTTTATCTGCATGCCTTGATGTATGGAGTCAAAGATAGTGAGATAGACAAAAAGATCGATGAAGGGTTGAGATTGGTCGATTTGACCGACAAGCAAAACATAAGAATGAGGAAGTATTCGGGTGGCATGCGAAGGAGGCTCGAACTTGCCCGGGGTTTCCTGCATAGTCCCAAGATATTGTTTTTAGACGAGCCGACTTTAGGATTGGATCCCCAGACAAGGGAAAATCTCTGGGAATACATCAAAAAATTATCAACGGAAAATAAGATAACCATTATTTTAACCACGCATTATATGGAAGAGGCGGACGAGCTTTGCGACAGGATCGCGATCATCGATCATGGCAAACTGATCGCGTTGGATACCCCGGTCAATTTCAAGAAAAGCCTCGGAGGGGATTTGGTCACCATAAAAACGAAAAACCCGGACTTACCCGGGATACAGAAAATGGATTTCGTGAAAAACGTGCACTATAAAGATGGCTTGTTGAGTTTGACCGTCAACGACGCCAGTGCTCATTTGCAGAAAATTTTGGAGAAGGTCGGCGAGGCGGAGAACGTTGAGCTTCATTCCCCGACATTGCAAGACGTATTTTTAAAACTGACCGGCAGGCAAATAAGAGAAGGCTCGGATGAAGGCGAGGGCGGCTGGATGACCAGAACCATGCATTCAGAAAATAGGTGATTGTTTTTTATAAAGCATGTCAAACATAAATTCAGAACTAAAGGGGCTCTACGCGATCTGGTATCGGGAACTTCTTGTTTTCATGAGAGAGCCTTCAAGGCTGATCGGGGCGATCATTCAGCCGCTTTTATGGTTGGTCATTTTCGGAACCGGGTTGGGATCGATCATTGAACCCGGAGCCGTGAGCGGCGCCAATTATCAGCAATTTTTATTTCCCGGAATTCTTGTGATGACCGTTCTCTTCGGCTCGTTATTTTTTGGATTGTATATCATCCTGGATAAGCGCATAGATTTTTTAAAAGAAGTCTTAGTCGCGCCATTGAACAAAAGCACGATGTTTTTCGGCAAAGCCTTGGGGGGTTCAACGGACGGTTTGCTGCAAATAATCATCTTGATGATACTCGGCGCGATATTCTTCGGGATCCATTTCAGCCTGTTAACGATCATTTTAACTTTTGTCATTATAATCTTGCTGCTGATCGCGGTGACCAGCCTCGGACTCGCAATCGGTTCGATCATGGAAAGCCCTGAAGGATTTGGATTGATCTCGAGCTTTGTCATCTTTCCGTTGTTTTTCCTGAGCGGCGCGCTGTTCCCGGTCACAAACCTGCCGACCTGGTTGAGGGTCATCGTGACGATAAACCCGGTTTCTTATGCCGTTGACGCATTGAGGTCGGTTATTTTAGGGATAACAAGTTATGGTCTGACGCTCGATTTTGCGGTGCTCATTGCCTTTACTGTTATAATGGTAATGGTCGGAACCTGGGCATTCAAAAGGATAAAGCTTTAAAAAAAATAAATTTATAATTCACAAAAATATGACGGGACTGAATTATGTCGCGATAAGGGTCAATGATCTGGAAAAATCATTAAAATTCTATAACGAGGATCTGGGGTTAAAGATCGTCGAAAAGCGCAGTTATATGCCTGGAGAACAAGTTATCAGTTTGCTTGATGAAGGGACCGGACAGAGATTGAACCTCATGTACTATGCGGAGGATTGCAAATTGTATACTCCATGGAAGATGGACGGGGTCGAATTGGATCACTTGATGTTCGTAGTGGAAGACGCCAAGAAAACTTTTCAAGAATTCGTAAAGAGGGGAGCGCCGGTCGCCATGGAATTAATGGAAAGAAAGACCGACGACGGAGAGTTCGCAATGGGATTCGTTAAGGATCCAAACGGCATATGGATAGGCTTTAGAAGCCAATCCAACAGCGGAAAGGAGTGATCTCGGAGGGCTCGTTGTCTGGAGGGCTTTCATCACGGTCATCATTACGGTGCGGGATTTTTGGTGGTATCATGGATACATCCATGAATAAAAATAATTCCACGGTTTTCTTTACGGCCGATATTAGCGTCAAGGGACTCACGGAAATATATTCCCGCATCAACCAGGGGATGACCGGAAAAGTGGGCATCAAACTGCACACCGGTGAACCGCATGGTCCGAACCTTCTTCCGCTCGAACTCATCAAGGGTCTGCAGGCGGAGATCCCGGACAGCACCATCGTCGAATGCAATGTGCTCTACCCGAGCCCGCGCTACGAGACGGCCGGCCATCGCGAAGTTTTGAAAACGAACGGTTTTGATTTCTGCCCTGTCGACATCATGGACGAGGAGGGCGACGTCATGTTGCCGGTGCCGGGCATGAAGGAGTTTCTCGCCAAGGGAAAGGATTATACGCTGGGCGATCATCTGACCGAGGTTGCGGTCGGTAAGCATCTCTTGAATTACGATTCGCTCCTTGTCTATACGCATTTCAAGGGCCATGCCATGGGCGGGTTTGGTGGATCGCTGAAGAACATCGGCATCGGTATCGCTTCCGGCCATGTCGGGAAAGCCATGGTGCACGGCATGACCGAGTTCGGTCCTGACGCCATGGATCATATCGGTCCGGGGTTTCTTGAAAGAATGGTCGAATCAGGGAAGGCTACCGTCGATCATTTCAAGGGCCATATCACATATATTAATGTACTGAAGAACATCTCGGTCGATTGCGACTGTGATGCGCATGGCGCCGCGCCGAAATGCGCGGATATCGGCATTCTCGGCTCGACCGACATCGTGGCCATCGACAAGGCATCGCTCGATCTCGTCTACGGCCTTCCCGCAGAACAAAAGCACGACATCATCGAACGCATCGAGTCCCGCAGCGGACCTCATCAGATCGAATATATGAAAACGCTCGGTATGGGCAATACCGACTATGATTTTGTGCGGTTGTGAGCCACCGATCAAAATCCCTGCGAAAGCAGGGATTTTGATTTGCATGATCGAGACAGGATTCTTATATTCCAAAAAGAGAACCACGGTGCTAAGGTGAAGACAGAGCAATTTCAGCACCTTAACGCTTTCACACAAGGAGGAAACATCCATGAAGGTTTCCATGCTGTTCGCCGCGCTCATCGTACCGCCGTTCACGGATGCCGCTCCGCGTGCGAAGCGAGCGGTTCCTGCCGGGCACACCGTCAGATTCGATCCCGTTGTGCGGGAGAAAATTGTCATCACGCATATCAAACAGCGGCTCGGATCGTACGGAAACTCCATCGTGACCGACCCTCGTTTTGCGATCGACCCGGCCATGTTTGCCCGTCCGCTGAATCCAAAACCTGCCGTCCCGCGCCGAAGGCCCAGACGGTATGACTATGACTACGTCTTCAGCCTGTGGTCAAAGGAACAAGGTCGGAGATTTTTGGAGAATAACGTCATCGCGTTCAACTGCGAGGAGAGGGAATTCGGAGTTCCGCGCGAGGTCATCGACGGCGTGCTGAACATAGAAACGCAATGGGGGCAGAACATGGGAAAGCGGCCGGTTGTCACGACGCTTTACACGCTTGCCGTCATGCGGCCGGATCTCATCCAGCCGGGATGGCCTGAGAAGCAACTCATCGCTTTTCTCTCCATTTTCGAAGACAGCGACGCCGATCTCTTTTCTATCAAAGGATCGTCCACCGGAGCGTTCGGTCTGCCGCAGTTCGAACCGACCTCCTATCCTGTCCTCGCCGTAAACTGTCACGACGACGATGATGATGCTCCGGATCTTTTCGACAATGGCGATGCGATCTGCAGTATCGGCAAGTATCTCTCCCGTGCAGGATGGGGCTCAAGTGAAGCGTCGCATCGGCAGGCGCTCTTCGCATACAACCATGACGCGTTCTATGTGGGGGCGATCCTCGATTATGCCGACTGGCTTGCGGGAAAACCATCGAAACACCCGCGCTATCAGTTTTTTCACCCGAAGAAAACGGAAGGGGCCGCTAGCAAATAGCGGCCTCTTTAATAGTTATTTGTTATAATGAAAGCATGGAAAAGAAAGAAAATGACGCTCTTCATCTCCGCATCGAAGAAAGAGCGAAAGAGGGCATTCATCTTACGAAGAACGAACACGTCGGATTCAATGGCCGTTTGGCGGTGTTCATAACAAGTGCCGTAGGCACCATGTGGTGTGCCTATCTCTTTGCCGTTATTGCGCTGATAAGTCTCCCGGCAGCCATTCGAGGGGGGGTACCCGTTCTGATCTCATGGATCGCGCAAACATTTTTGCAGTTAGTCCTCCTCTCGGTGATCATGGTGGGTCAGAAAGTGGCCGCACTCGCTTCTGATAAACAGGCGGAACAAACCTATAAAGATACGGAGGCGCTTCTAAAACTTCAAGACGAAATTCACCAGATGATCGAAATCAATAATAAACTGACGGAAGAAGTCCATGCTGTTGTTGTGAAAAAGATTGAACCGCTAGGCTGACCAAGCGGATCCTCAGAAGTTTACATTCTGCGGACTTGTTCACGGTGGGCGTGGCGGTCAGGAGAAAATCACGCTTCGCATGCTTACGGAACCGGCGTCGATACCCTCACTGAAGAAACGGAAACCATCGGTTTTATCCCGAAGGCTTGCGGCGTAGATAAGGGGAAGATAGTGGTCGTTCGTCGGATGGGCCATGTCGGCGAGCGCTCCTAGATTTTTGTAATCGATCAGCGCCTTCTCATTGCCAGACTCGATACTTTTCTTCACGAACGCGTCGAATTCCAGCGCCCAGTCATAAGGTTTTGCGTTTTGTTCCCAGCGTATTTTTTGTAGGTTGTGCACCAAGTTGCCGCTTGCAACGATGAGCACGCCTCTCTGTCGCAAGAAGCCCAGTTCTTTCGCGAGATCGCGGTGATAGTTCATCGGACGTTCATAGGCGATGCTGAGCTGAAAGACGGGCACATCCGCTTCCGGATACATATTGCTTAGAACGGACCATGCGCCATGATCAAGCCCCCGGTCAAGATCGGGACGTATCTCCGAAGATGTGACGGTCGTTCTGACCGAGCCGGCTTCGAGAGGTGCTCCGGGCGCATTATAGTGCACCTCATAAAGTTCGGGAGGAAAGCCATAAAAATCGTGGATGGTTTTTGGTCGTTCTGTCATCGTAACGGCGGTATCTCTCCCGGTGAGCCAATGTGCGGAGATACAGAGGGTTGCATGCGGTCTTGCGAGATCTTTCCCCAGCTTGATCCAACTCTTACGGTAGATATTTTCCGTGATGGCGTTCATCGGATTTCCGTGCCCCACAAATACCACCGGCATTTTTTCGGTCTTCTTGATGTCGAGATGTTTCGCGAAATCGTGGATCGTCATCGAATGAAAGACGGCATTTCCACCTTTCTAGGGCGTCGATGATGTCGGTTCGACCGCACCGAGGAACGAGAAGATCTTTGATTCGAAGTTGGCGAGATTCGTGTCATTATTGAAGACGTGATTTTCGTCCGGATATTCGACGGTCGTGACCGGCGTGCCGAGCATCGTGAGCGAACGGATGAAATCAATGCTTTGCTGGGGCTGGACGTTCGTATCCGATCCGCCGTAGGCGACCATCACTTTCTTGCCGGCAAACTGATCAAGCTTGCCGAAGATGTCGGCTTGGTCGTAGAGTGCCTCGTTTGCCGCCGAAGGATAGCCGTTGAAATAGAGCTCGGAGATATCGCCGTCGTCCGCAAACAGAGTGGACCAGTCGGTCACGGCGCTTATGGCAATGACGCCGTTATAGAGCGACGGATCATCGGCGACCGTTTCGAGACTCAGGTAGCCGCCATAGCTGATGCCCATGACATATGTCGCGGAAGGATGGTAATTTTTCTGTATCAGTTGCGTGCCGGCAGCGACTGCCGCGACGTCGCTTTTTCCGACATTACCGATCAAACTTCGGAAATACGCCGTGCCGTAGCCGAAACTTCCGGGATAATCCATTTTAAGAACCATGAATCCAGCCTGCCGCAGATCCTCAAGCATTTTATCGAAGCGGCCGTAGACCGGTGAAGCGTTGTAGCCGTCACTCAGTTCTTCGTATGGGCCGCCGTGCAACCAGACAATGAGTGGGGGTGTCGAGGAGCTTTGCGTGGAGGTCGTATAGCCCGGAGGCAGATAGAGGATGCCGTCACCGCCCGCAAACTTAACCGGCGTTCCCATGGCGATCGTAGGTGTTGTATTCGGCGTTTCGATTGTCGTGGTTCCGGTACCGTCGAGCGTTGCAAGCATCGCTTCGCCGGCGTGCAGGCCGACCGTCTGATACGAGATGAAACTGCCGAGATTCCGTAACGGTGCATACCAGGAGACCTGGTCGTCGATTTTCGCCGACCGATCGGTCGCATAATCGTAGCGATAGAGCGACCAGATATACGGTGCCGCAACGGTATTGGCGGTATAAAAGAAGGAAGTCGGCGTGGCAAAGACCGCTTCGGCAACCATGCTACCGTCATCCTTCACGACAGGCCTGCCGATGTTCGCGAATTCCTGGAAGGTTTGGAGTGGCGGCAGATCGATGCTGTAGACGGAGTTGAAACCGGACGTGTCATCGAGATAGATCAGGCGACTATCGTCCGGTGCAAAGGAGAACACGGAATTCGCTTCGACGAGGAGATCACGTTCTTCCGTCGGTTCACCCCATGTATAGGTGCAACCGGTTATGAGATCCTGAAGAGTGAATGTCCGTTCGCCGCTCATGATTGAGCTTTGCGTATAGTATGCCAGATATCGTCCTCGCGGTGAGAAGGTGAGATAGAACGTGTCCGCCGACGGGGAGGAAACCACATGCAGGATCTGCCCCGTACGGAGGTCGACGACGGCGATCAGATCATGGTCGGTCAGAAATGCCGCCGTCATAGTATTGCTGAGAGCGATATTCGAAGCGTTCATGTGAAATGGCAGGATGCCCTGCGAGATCAATTTTCCGCCTTGTACGGTGTAGACGGTATAGACCGGCTGGCCGCTCGCGGCATCGGTGTCGATCGTGAGGAATGTGTTGCGATCGGGGGAGACATCGTAATTTTCGCCCTGAAGTTCAGGATAGACCGCCGGTAGCTTCGCAAGCGCCGTGCCGCATCCGCTGCCGCCCAGGGGGCATTCATAATAGGTTGAAGTGCCGGTTCCGCTCGATGTTATGGCGACGGTCGTGGTTCCGTTCGCCGTATCCAGGCGCACCGCTTCGTCATATTTCACATCAAATGCTTGTGCGCTTCGTACCCCGCAGCCGATGACGATGATCGCGCCCGCCATAATCGCCAGTTCAACTTTTATTTTTTTATGCATACCTTCATCATATACTTTTTGTTCCCTTCGGGAAATCGTTATCGTAACTTGCTGAACATTTTTTAAAAGAACACGAGCGGCGCCACAAATACCGACCACGGCGAGTGTCCTCGGTGTTCTTCTAATGGTGGAGTTCAAAAGTTATCCGTTCCGCAAGCTCCCGTCGTCGCATTCATTAAGAACCTATCTCGCTCGACAGGTTCTAAGGTTCCAGCTTTTTCCTTATCTTTTCGATCACGTCACCGATGGGACATTGCTGCTTGACGAAATAATCCTCTATTTTCATCTTTGCGATCCGGTTCAGGTTTTCATCATCATCCATGTCGGAAAGGATAAAAATCGGGATATTTTTAAGGTCCGGATGCTGTTTCAGCATGGTCATGATATAAAAATCGTTGCGTGAGGCGAGAACGAGATCAAGAAGAATGACGTTTGGTTTTTCATCTTCTGTCATTTTCCACCCTTCTCTATCGTTTTTGGCGGAAAACGTTTCAAAACCGCATCCCTGAAATCTATCCTTAAGAATTTCTCTCTCTGCTGGATTTTCGACTACGATCAATACTTTCATATTTTTAATGCCCTGTTCTATTTTTCCAAAACTCTTTTTGGAGATGCAATATCTTACCATATAACGTTTATCTGTCAACTTTCTTGGACATAGCGATCTACCTGCTAGGTCGATATGATCTGGCTGGTTGTTTTTATTGCCGTGCCGCGGAACGGTCTGATATGGTAAAATATCAAGATAAATAAAAAATAAATCTATGACACGAAAATTTTTATGGATTGCGGCGATGGCGGTTGTGGTGACGGTCGGTATACTCTCTGTAAACGGCGTTGCCTATGCGGTGGTTCCGACGCTCAGTCAAACGAGCGTTACGGTCGGCATCGGGCAGTCGCTCACGATCACGTCGGAGAACAACAACAGCGTGTATGTGGATCTGAACTCCGCACCTACCATTGCTTCCGTTTCGGCGAACGGGACACAGATCACGGTTACGGGGCAGGGACTCGGATCGTCGACCGTCACGGTTTGTGCGGTTGGTACGGCTTCGGACTGCACCGTCTTCACCGTCACGGTACAGGCCACAAGTGCGTCGAAGATATCATTCAGTCAAAATAATTTTTCTTTGTCAGTGAACAGCAACCAATCGGTGGCTCTTTCTGGCGGCAATGGCGCTTATACGATATCGAGCAATTCCAATACGAGCGCCGTTTCACTGGGTCTGTCAGGCACTACGCTCACCGTTTCCGGATTGGCCGCCGGCAGCGCCACCATAACGGTCTGCGACACGTCCAATACCAATACTTGCGGTACGCTTTCGGTCACGGTCATTTCTTCCGGTTCTTCCAGCGCATCCAGCCTGTCTTTCAGTGAGAACAATATTTCTTTGGCG
>Ga0224529_1000252_pt1 | contig 42393 bp, 33 predicted proteins | sample CBST50metaG_FD_179893 | JGI IMG/M metagenome (GOLD analysis project Ga0224529, IMG submission 179893) | Peat soil microbial communities from Stordalen Mire, Sweden - C.B.S.T50 | ecosystem: Environmental > Terrestrial > Soil > Wetlands > Peat | place: Sweden: Norrbotten County, Stordalen Mire...
GGCGGTGGCGGAGCCGGGGGCGACTGGTAGTTTTTTCAAATTTTATGAAGGGGCTTGCCTGACGGCAGGCCGGAGGAGAAAAGGACCGTATGAGTCGTGGACTTTGGATTGCACTGGGAGTGGTCGGCGTTTTTGTTCTGGCTCTGCTGATGGTCTTTGGCAGCTACGTGAGCGCCAGGAACCAGATGGTGGCCAAGGATCAGATCGTGAAGACCGCGTGGTCGGACGTGGACGTGCAGTTGGAGCGGCGCGCTGACCTGATTCCGAACCTGGTGGAGACCGTGAAGGGCTTTACCAAGGAAGAGAGCACGGTCTTTGGCGACATCGCCAACGCTCGCGCCGGTATGTTGAATGCGCAGGGACCGGCAGGCAAGATCGCGGCCAATGGGAAACTGGATTCAGCCCTGGGACGTTTGTTACTGCTTACGGAAAACTATCCGCAACTGCGCTCCAGCGACCAGTTCATGCGCTTGCAGGACGAGCTTTCAGGAACCGAGAACCGCATCAGCGTGGCGCGCAAGCGTTACAACGACGCGTTGCGCGACTACAACACTTTTGTGCTCCAGTTCCCCAACAACATCTGGGCAGGCATGGCCGGATTCCACGAGAACAATGCCTTCTTCGCGGCTCCCGAAGCGGCGCGTACCGCTCCGTCGGTCAAGTTTTAGGCAGTCTGTCAACGGGGCTCTGACACGGAAGGGGACGGGCTTGAGCCCGTCCCCTTCTCACTTTCGGCGGCAAAGCAGTATCTTGAGCCGTGCCGTTTCAAAGCAAGCAGATCGCCGCTTATTTCTTCGTTTTGACGGGCTGGGCGGCAACCTGCAGGAAGTTCTTCACGTCGAAAACACCGGGAACGGCGTTGGCGCGGAGGAAGGCTACATCCTTGTCAGCCTGCGTGTCCACTGTGCCATACAACTCCACGTGGCCGTTCTGCACCGAGATGCGGATAGGCTTGGCGGGGTCGATGGCGTACTTGTTCAGCGTCGGGAAGCCGTAAACGGAACGGAAAACCTGAAGCCGTATCCGGTTGTCCATCCCGGAGACGGGGTCGACTTTGATTTCGTCAGCCACGTCCTTGACGCCGGGATAGTAGCTGACCAGGGACAGCGCGGAGTCCCTGGCATTATAGGAGACGGCGTGGCCGCCGAGGGTCACGGCGCCGTTTTCGACGTTGACAGTGATGGCGTTAAAGGCGTTGCCATAGAAAACGCGGTCATAGGCCAGCTTATCCTGGAGTTTCCCCTGGAGCTCCTGGTCGGAAATGACAGGGCCGGCGACCTCGATCAGGTTATGTACCGAGGTGACTCCCTTGGCTTTGCGCACGTGTTTGTCGGCGGTGGACTTGTACCCGTAGAGATCCACCCTGCCGGTCAAGGTGGCAATGCCCTGATCCACGGTTACCTTCACGTCGCGGAATTCCTTTTTGTTCAAACGGGCTGAGGCGTCGCTGGCTTCAGGGCTGATTGCCTGCGCGGTTGCGCCGGAGTCTAGGGGAAGGGCCGCGGCCAGGGAACCTTGAGGAAAGCCCCAAAAGGCTCCTGCAAGTATGGCCACCACGAGCGCGGCCCGGGTTGTATGCATCCTGTTCATCATTTTCACACCCCTCTTCATTCGTGCATCACGACCGTAGCGGCTATTGCGCCGCTCGTTAGATATTGACACAAATTTCCGGGAAAGGTTGCGACCTCGGCTCAGGAAACTGGCCGCGCCACTTAAATTCTCTCAGCAAAGGGCATCGAAAGGCCCGGCTTACCTGTGCATCTATGTTGTAGGAGAAATGGCGGCAATTTCCGGCTTGGGCGCGCGTTCCGCGCCGATCCACTGGAACCAACGATTCGGTTGGAGCCTTCTCCAGGGCTGCGCTCCAGCGACAGCCAGAACCACTATTGCTGGCTCAATCGCCTGGCGATAATCCATCATGGGATGGGTTATATAGTAAGTCAGCGGAAAGATGCCGATGAGCACCAGATAAGGCAGGACGGCGGCGCGGTTCCAACGCCAGAAGCGGCGGATGCCGCGTAGCATCAAAAGCGTAATGCAGCCGACGTAAAAAACAGTGCCCGGCTCGAAGGGTTGATCCCGCAACTCCTCAGCGGAAAAACTCCAGTATCCCGTCCAGTAATAGACAACGCGGCGCAGCGTTTTTTGAACCAGAAAATAATAATGCGGATGATGATTGAAGTCGTCCAAAGACAGGGCGTGCTTTTCCGCCAGATAAGCTGTTTCGCCCATGGCGAGGTATTTACGCATCTCCACCGGGCTGCTGGCCGGATATGGGCGGCCGTCCGCGCTGGGCGGCGAGGATGTGTCCGAGGGAGCATTACCGAAGTTGTCGGCATAAAACTCCAGCCAGATGTTGTCGCGAACCGGGCAGAGGACGCCGAGAACGCGGTAATTGCGCACTGTCCACGGGGTAAGGACGGCGATGAGGGCAACCGCTGTGAGCGTGCTGTTCACCAGCCAGCGCCCGCCGGACCGGCGCACCTTGTAGAGCGCCAACAAGAGCAAAAACGGAATCGAGGAGAGTATCGCGGGATTGGAGAGCGCGGTGACGCCGCAAAGCGCTCCCCAGCCAAGCCAGGCATAGAGATTCGATGTGCGGTGAATGCGCTGCGCAATGCAGAAGCAGGTGGTGAAAAGCAGGCCGGTCAGAGCATACTCCCATACGCGGCCGGCGGAGAAGTAAATAGCAAAGGGATAAAAGGCCCAGACCCAGGCTGCTGCCTTTGCGCCGCGCATACCGAGAGAATATTTGGCGCTGAAGTAGATCGGGATGCAGGTGAGGGCGCTGAGCAGGCTGTTGATGGAGAGGATGACGAATCCCGAGGTGAGCGAGTAGATGCCGAAGAGCCGGAAAACACCAGCAAGAAGTGTTGGATAGAGAGGAGACTCGATTGCGGTGGGCCCGCTTAAGGGGTAGTACGGCGAACTGAATCCATGTCCGCTGGCCATGGCGCGCGCTATCCAGCCCATTTCCCAGCCGAACTGCTCGTAAAATTTATCTGCGTCGGGCAGGCCGCGATACGTGAAGCAAACCACAACCAGACGAATGGCAAAGGCCACAAGAATGATGACGGGAAGCAGCCAGCGGGATGAACCCTGATGTTCCACTCGCACGCTGTTATCGGAAGAAGACGGCATCTCCACATTATAATGAAGAGCGACGCGGGTTCCTATCCATTCAGGGAGTCAAGCATGATAGTACAATGCCCGGTTCTTGCTCCCGTTGACGTCGCAGTTTGAATTCCATCGTTTTAATCCAAAGCTGTTTTCGATGAATGTGTCCAGAAGCGGAGATTGCTTCAAGGCATTGGCTCCAGAGATACAAGGGGAGGACTTATGGAGAAATCTCAAGCTAACGACGGCATGATATGCGGTCAACCATGCGGTGCTGTCTATGTGAGCATTGTTGTCCCCTGTTACAACGAGGAGAAGTGTATACCTGAGTTTTACCGCCGGATACGATGCGTTCTCGAAGAGATAGGAAGACCCTTCGAAATTATATTTGTGAATGACGGCTCCTCAGATCGAACGGCGGAGCAACTTATTGAGATACAAAGCCAGGATCAGAACGTTGTCATTGTCGATCTATCCAGGAATCATGGACATCAACTGGCTCTGACCGCAGGTCTGGACGTAGCGCAAGGCGCGAGGATTCTTCTGATCGACGCCGATTTGCAGGATCCGCCGGAGTTATTGCCCAAGATGATGGAGGCGATGGATGCCGGCGCTGATGTCGCTTATGCAAAGCGCATATCGCGGGCAGGTGAAAGCAGCTTCAAGCGGATGACCGCTGGTCTCTTCTACCGGCTGCTTCGCCGGTTGTCCAAGACTGATGTGCCCGTGGATACAGGCGACTTCCGCTTGATAAGCCGGCGAGTCGCTGATGTTTTGCGACAGATGCCAGAGTCGCACCGTTTTCTCAGGGGCATGGTGACCTGGGTCGGTTTTCGTCAGGTTCCGGTGAATTATCACCGCGACTCCAGATTTGCAGGAAAGACCAAATATAGCATCGGCGCCATGGTGGGTCTGGCCATCGACGCCGTGACAGGATTCGCTTCGGCGCCCCTGAGGTTCATGTTTTATCTAAGTGCCGCGACGAGTATTGCGGCGGTATGCTTTCTTGCCTGGATCATCTATGCGTTTCTCTTTCTTCATACCGTTTCGGGATGTGCGGACATCCTGTTCGTTCAACTTTTATTTTCGGCGATCAATTTGTTTGCCTTGGGACTTATTGGAGAATATGTAGGCCGCACCTTCATCCAGGGAAAAGGCCGGCCGCTGTTCATCATCCGCTCTGTGTCGCGCGGCAGAAGTGATGCGGGAATCAGACCCGATGAATCTGCGAAGCACGGGGAATAAATTAGCGATAGCGGCGTGTGGCCTTCAGCACCACGGAGAAGACGCCGGACTCGTCACGGGCCAACTGTAAAGAGACATGGCGGTTGATGGCAATTTCTGCCTGGATCAGCTGCTGGCTGGTGGTATTCACGTTGGTAGCGTAAGTCAGGGTAAGGTTGCGGCCCAACTGCTCCTCGACGATGATGCGGGAGGTGGAGTTGCCCAGGGCGCCCAGGTAGTTGGGGTCCAGCTTTACTGATCCCGCGCCGAAGAGTTTTTGCACGCGGCTGCTGACGGTGGCGTTGAGAGCTCCGCCGAGCAAAGCGTCGGTGGTGGGGTTGGAGAGGGCTTGTTGCTGCTGCTGGGTGTAGAGGCGCTGCTGGTTCCCGGTGCGGCCCAGCGCCAGCAGAGCCACCACGTCGGCCTCCGGCAGCGGGGGATCGGAGCGATAAGTGACCGCCAGCTTTTCTGGAGTTCCGTGCAGGCCGAGGGTGATGTCATAGTCCTCGACGCGGGCCGTGGCGTTCAGGTCGATGTTGGGTTGAATGCGGACCGGGTTCGTGAAGTAGATGTCGCCGCGCTGCAACTCATAGCGAGTTCCGGCGATGATGCCGCTGCCCTCGGTGATGGAGACGCGGCCCAGCAGCGAGGGCGAGGCTACGGTGCCGCGCAGGCGGAGATCGACGTTGCCAGCCAGCTTGGCGTAGGCGTTCTGGAAGCTCAACTGCGGCGACGAGGTGAAATGCACGTCCAGGCGGATGTGGTTGGACGGGGCATCAAGCGGCGCGATGCTCGTAACGGCGTTGGCCTGCGCGGCCAGTGCTGTTATGTCCAGGTCGGAACTTACGGTGAAGCGCGTGAGGAGCACGTCGCCAGAGAGCAGCAGGTTGTTCCGTGGCCCTTGCAGGTGAAGCGAGGCGTTAGCCAGGGAACTGACTCCTTGCGGATAGCGGATTCGAATTCCATTCCCGGTGGCAGTCAGGTCCATATAGAGGCCGTGCTGATAAGCCAGGTAGCCGGTAACGCTGAGCAGGCCGCCGCCACTCATGGCCGTCAGCGATTTGACCTCCAACCGATTCTGGTTGAACTCCAGCGTTCCATGCAACTGGCTCAGGCTGTTTGGCACGCCCTCAAGGGAAAGCGCCGAGTCCTGAAAGTCGATGCGGCCGCGCAGGCCGGGATTCATCAGCGGACCGTGCGCTTCCACCTGGAAGGAGGTGTTTCCACTGGCGGTCAGATCGGGGTCCAGCGTCTCGGCCACTTTCAAATTGATTGCCCCGCTGGCGGCAAAGTCCAGTTGATGCTTGTCCTTGAGCGACAGGCTACCCTGAGCGCGCAGATCGGTTTGTTCGCCGGTCACGTGGAGAGGATCGAGATGGAGGATGGCATTGGCGAGGGAAAGATGAGCGCCGCCCTCGCTTTTCAGATGAACGCCGGATACAGTCGCCTCCAGCTTCTGTAAGCGGGCTTCACCGCGCAATTGGTCGGGCCGCGCCAGAGGCCCCTGGACGGTGATCGTTCCGGCCAGCGCGGACTCGCCATTGAGGCTCTGGAGATGAGCCAGCTTGAAGAGCGCGCCAATGTCGAGCCGCGAAAACTCAATCTGGGCCTGTGTGGCATATTCGCCGGTAAGCGCCGTCTGGCCGTGCGCGGTAAGTTCGGCAGCCTCCAGACGGGATGTCAGGTCGTAGGTGACGATGCGGCTGGCAGTGTGCGCACGCAGTTCCAGTCCGCCGAGAGGTTCTCCGCTCAGCACGAGGCTGGGCAAGTTGGCTTGGACTTCAAGGCGTGGATCGTCGCGCGTTCCCGAGCCCTGTACGGTAAATCCCAGTTTGCCAGTTACGGCCAAGCCCTTGCGGCGCAGAAATTCGATGCGGGCCACGTCGATTCCTGCGCCCTTGGCGTCCAACTGTAAGCGGTGGGATTGAAGGCCGTAACTGCCGGTAGCCGAAATCTTGCCGGCGTCCACGTTCGCCGTGAGCGAGGTTAGCTTGATGATCTGGTTGGCGACCGTGCCCTGCGCTCGGATGTGGTCTACTGGTTCACCGTAGACACTGCCCTTGTTCAGCTCGACCCATCCGGAGCCAGCCAGCGCACGGATGGGGCCGTCGAGCTGAATCTGTGCATCGAGAGCACCCGCCACAGGCAGGTTCTGGTCGGTGAACGGCCGCAGATCGTCCATGCCGACCTGGCCAGCGCGCATACGGAGATGAAGAACGGAGTTGGCGTCATAAGAGGGAATGGGCGCCGGACCGTGGGCGGCGCTTCCAGTCGCCGCAGCCAGGCTGCCACTGATATTGATCTCAGCGTTCCCACGATGGAGCAGCCCGTGTTCGATCACAATGCGTGATGCTGAATAGCTGCCGGTGGCCTCGACTGAATCCAGGCGGATCAACTGGGGCGGCCCGGATCGGGCGCTCGTGCTGGCTGGAATTTCGACGGCTAGTTGCGTGGCCTTCAAGTTGCCAGTGAGGCGCGGATCGACGAGCGAGCCTGTCCATGTGCCGTGAAAATCCGCCTGGCCATTGAGCGCTATGGGTAGGGCAGCGGTTCCTGTTTTTCCGTTACGGCTCAGTTCCAGATCACGCAGAACGGTATCGAACTCGCCGAGGTCCCCGGTGTGGAAATCAACGGCGAGCGCGGAGGTGCTAGTCAGAGGATATGCGCCCAGATGGCCGTGCGCCTGTAGATGGCTGGAGGGCAAATTGAGCTCCAGTTTTCGGAGATCGACCGCGCCGTCGCGCTGGGTATAGGTGGCGTCCACCAGGCCGCCGGCGCTCACCCTCCCTTGACCCGCCTGCGCCGGTGGAGTGAGACGCAACAATGCGTCCACAGAAAGGGTATGGACGTCGCCCTTGATCCACAGCGCATTGGCCGGGCCGTTGAGCCGCGCGTCAAAGCCGAGATGCTGGAAGGGTGGGTCACAGACCATTCCCAGCAGTGTGTCCAGGGCAACATCCTTGAATTGAGCCGTCACCTTGCCGTTGACGGGAATCGTGATCTCGTCGGAAGGCTGGGCGGGCTGGATTCTGACGCTGTCGGATTTGCCTGTAACCGCGCTCGCGGGATGCGGAGTGGCTGCCGCCGGATGCGTAGGCAGCCAGTGAACCAGCGAGAGGTCGCCATCAATCTGGCCGCCCTGGCGCAGACGGGCAACAATCGAAGTAATCAGCAACTGATCGGGGTCGGCATGAAGATGCGCATCAAGTCCCACGCCTGTGGCGACGACGCCGGTCCCGATATAAGCACCGTCCTCGACGTGTACGCTGCCATCGGCGCGGAAACTTCCAGCTTGTCCCGTGCCATTGAGGTCCAGGTGGGCAATGCCTTCCGGCGCAAAAGGATAGCCCGTGATGGGGTCGAGCAAGCGCATATCCAGCTCCCCTGTAGCCCTGGCCTGCCAGCGGGGACGGGCAAAGTCATGGAGGGTGCCAGAGATTTCCAGAATGCGGTCCTTGATGCCGTGGCTGCGAGCGGTGAGGCGCAAGGAGTGCAGAGTTAGATCGGTCCGCGTCAGATCCAGTGTGGCTTGGAGAAATCCTTCAACTGGCTGCGCCTTGCCCGATTTGGGCGAAGGGCCGCGCGTGAGGCTCAGGTCCCTGACTCCGGCCTCGATGCGGTAACTCTCCTGGCTCCCCAACTTTGCGCTGGAAGGAAGGCGAAAGGATAGGGTCGCCGGTATATAGGTCATGCTCAGAGAAAGATCGCTGGCGTCAAAGTCGAGTGGAATGAACCGATCCTGAAAATCGAAGGCTGCGGCGCGGTTCTCGTAATCCAGAACGCCCTGCTCGACGGCTATGTGCGTGGCCTTCAGATCGAAGAATTTGTCGAGTGCGGGCTTGCCTGATTTTCTGCGCTTGCGGGGTTGCGGCTGGTTGGTCGAGCCGTCGGTGTAGACGATCAGGTGCAGTTGGGGGTGAACGATCTCCAGGTCGCGTAACAGAATGTGTGGACTCAGAAAACCCAGCACGCTAACCCGCACACGCACGCGATCGGCTTGAGCGTAGGGAGCCTCGCCGGGGGCTTCGAGGCCGTGAATGACTAACCCGTCCGCCTCGGCTTCCAAGCTGAGCAGACGCCAGTGGAAGGAGGCGATTCCAACGCGTCCGCCGGTGGCGGATTCCAGATTGTTCACCATCTGCCGGCGCACAAAGTTTTCAAAACTGGAGGAACTGGCCGCAAAATACAAGCCGACGACAGTTGCCGCCAGCAGAATTGCCACTGACGCTATACCCAGAGGAAGATGGAGCAGAAAGAAGCGGCGCAGACGGCTGGGCCGGGGCGCTTCAGACGGCGTAATGGGTTCTGGAGTCTCAGTGGGGAGAGAAGGCGTGGATTCAGATTCGCTCATACGCCTCCTTTCCCTGTGTTGCTTGGGGTTTCAGGGGTTTCAAGCGACGGGTCGAGCACTTCTACGCCGCCCTGCTTGCGCAGGTTCTTGAGCCAATCGTCGAAGAGCACGTTCACCTGCTGTTCCAGCAGAATCTCCTCAATACGCGGGGACACCTTGTCCAGCGGTGGAACCGCTTCGCCCGGCGCATACTGGGGCAGCAGCGTTTCGCGGTAGTACGTTTGGATCTCCTCCGGGGAGATGAGAATCCCTTGCCTGAAGCGCAGTTCGATGAAGCGCAGGATCTGAAGCCGGTTGCGCAGATAGACTTCCACCCGTTTCTGCGCCATCCCGTGCGCGGCCAAGAATGCCTTCCACCCCTCGTCAGAAGCGCAGTTCTGCCTGAGACAGGCCGGCAATTCCTTGCGAATTTCCGCCATGCGGGCATCGACCTCAGCCTGCGAAGGCTCCGCCGCCTGTGCATCTTCCTGGCGAATTTGCTGCTGAATAAGCGCGCGGCTGATCAATTGCTCCAGGGCGCGCCTGCGCGTGAGAGCGCCGAGTCCGGCTTGGCCAGGGTCCAGTACAGCCAGCCGCATCTCCTCATCCAAATCGCTGGCCAGGATGGCTTGGTTATTGACTACGGCCACCACCCGGTCGAGCACGACGGCATGATCCGGCTGAGCCTCCTGGGCCGAGCCCCGAACCGCTCCCGCAGTGGTCAGACACGCTGCCATCGTCCATACGCAGGCAAGTCCAAGCTTGCTCTTGAGTCGAATTTGGGTCCGGTTGCGCATCAGAAGGTCTGTCCCAGGCTGAAGAAGAAGTTGAAGTGCGGGGCTTCGCCCACATGCGGGTCAGAGCCCGGTTTCGAGAGCGAGTAGTTGTAGATCACCGGATAAATGGGCGGATTCAGGTTATAGCTGAAGTCGAACCGGATGGGCCCCACCGGCGTATGGTAGCGCAAACCAACGCCGGGCGCATGGGAGAAGTAGTTGAAGCTGCACGTTCCCTCTATCCCCGTCGAATTCGATGGGGGTGGAGTCGTGGGGAGCGTCGTGTCTTTGCACTTATCGCGCTCGGGCTGGCGAACCCGCAGAGCGCTGGCCCAGGCGTCGGAAGCGTTGGTGAAGACATTGCCCATATCGTGGAAGAGCACGAAGCTGATCGTATTGCCGAACCAGGGCAGAGTAGGGGGCGGCAGACGCAACTCGGTGCTGTTGATTAATGCGCCCGCCCCGCCAATGGGGTAACCAGTGTCCGGGTCGCGCGGGCCTGCCGAATTGCTGCCAAAACTCCGCAGCGAGGTGGCTCCGCCTGCATAGAGTCGCTCGGGGAGGGGAATCAGCTCGTTTTCGAGCTTACCAAAGGCCCGTTCCTGCCCGTAGCGCGTGTTGCGGGCCAAGACGAAGCGGCCTTTATTGAAGCCGTAGTAACTCGAATTCGATAGGTCGAGACGGTTGAAGTTGGCTTGAGCGCCGAAGGAGTCGCCGGAGAGAAATTCCTGGACACTGGTGTACGTGCCCTTGTGCGCATCGAGGGGCGAGTCGCGGGTGTCGCGAATCCAGGTCAGTGACGGACCTGCCACGCGCACCGCCGTAGCCAACTGCTCGATTTCGCCGGGAGCGACTTGGAGACTGTCAGCTTCCACCTTCACCCGGCGGAAGTCAAAATCATAGACGAATGTGTTGGCCTTGGAGATGAGAGAGCCCGGCGAATTGAAGTGTTCGGTCCAGCGCACCCCGATTTCCATTCTGGATGCCACGTAAGTGGAAACGTCCAGGCTGTTGGCGTAGCCGCCGGATAGAGTCAGTCCAAAGTTCCGGTTTCCCTCGAAGTGCGGGTTCTGAAAGAGCAGGTCAATCTTCTGTTCCAGCAGGCCGTAGTTGCCTCGCAGCGAAATGGATTGTTCCCGGCCGAAGAGATTGTTGCGGGTAATGTCTATGAGCACGCGGGGGCTCACGCCGGTCTTGCCATTCGGGCTGCAACTGGCGCCGCTGGCGATGATGCCGCCGCAGTTGTACTGCGGCGTTCCGGTCTGGGCCTCCAGGCCGAAGCCATAGGTCAAAGCCCAGCGCCGCGCCTCTGCCGCCTGCAACAGCACAGTCTTATACGTCTCTCCCCCGGAGGGGTTCTCGACGGCCGTATCGACCTCGTTGAAGAGGGCAAAGTCGTAAAGATTGCGTTGCGTCTCCATCAATGCGGTCTCGTTGAGCGGGTCGCCGGGATGTAAGGTAATGGCTTTGGCTACTGTATCCGGGCGGGTGTAGTGCAGTCCGGTGAGCAGCACCTTGCGCACAAAAATCTGCTGTCCCTCCGTGATGTGGAAGGCTACATCCACCTTGCTCGGGTCGGACGTCTCCGTCTTCTGGGTGACCTCAACCTGCACATGGTCGAACCCCCGGCTCATATAGTCGGTCAACAGCGCGTCTCTATCTCCGGTCATGCTCTGCGGCGAAAGCAATTGCCCAACGGCCGTGTTCATCAGCGGCGTAAGTTTGGCGGCGTCAACGTGCGCGTTTCCTTCCAGAAGCACCGTGCCCACTCGCAGTTGTGCGCCCTCTTCGATGCGGTAAACCACGGAGAGCGGAGCGGTTTTCCTCTGCTGCGAGGAAGATGGTCCTCGGGGGATGGGCTGCGCGCTGGCCTCGCCGCTTCCGGCTGTGCTGGCTTCGGGCGTAATCCTGATCTTGGCGAAGCCATTGTTCCGGTAAAGGGCTTGAATCGCGTTGACGTCCGCCGCGACGAGAGCCTGACTGTAGTCGCCGTGGCGGTTGAAGGAGTCGGCGGCATGCACGATGAGCAGCTCCTTCAGCGTTGCCGAGTCGAAGTAGCGGTTGCCAGTAACCGAGACTCGCTCAACCCGCCGTCGTGGCCCCAGCAGCACCTTGTAGAGAATCGTCACCTGCTCGGCAGTCCTAGTTTGTGCTTCGTGCTCCACCTTCACGTCGAAGTAGCCCATTCGCTGGTAATAGTCCCGTAGCCGGCGATTGCCCTCGTTGAGCAGGTCTTCGTCCACGCTGCCCTCCTCAAAGATGGGAATCACCCGCTTGAGCCGTCCCGAACTAATCTTGGCGCCCTCGACCAGCACCTTGACAGTGGGGCCCCGGTTGGCGGAAAAGCGGAAGTTGTCCTTTTGGTTTTCCGCGACGTATAGCTGGGACTCGAGCTTGATTTCAGCTTCCAGCCGCCGCTCTCGCTGGTAAGACTTCAGCACCCCCGCCAAGGCACGGTTTCCGGTTTCGTTGTCCACGTGTTGGCCGGCTTTCAAGTGCGCATGGTGGCGAAAATCGTCCACGCTCATCCCTGAGTCGCCCGTTACCTCCACGCCCCCCACGCGCGCCTGTGGACCGGAAACCACTTGAAACGCAATGTCAACGAGTTGCTCCTCCGGATGGGCCGTCAGGGTTTGGGTAATCACCGGCTCGTGGAAGGCGTCCTGAGCCAGCGTGGCACGCATCTGCTCGAGCGCCTGGCTCAGTTTGGCCGGAGTAAAACGGGTTCCTGGCGCCAGTTGGGTGGCCCGCTCAAGCTGTGTATTGATCGTGGCGCCCTTGGCGCCGTTCACGCTGACTGTCCCGATGAAGGTCCGCGGTGTTCCGCGAAAGATGAGAGCCACGCCATCCTGTTCGCGGACTCCCTCCACAGAAATCGTGTCATAGAGACCTATCGCAAAGAGCTGGCGAAGGCTCCTTCGCAGATTTTCGCGGCTCAGAGGCGTAGCCTCGGCCTGGGCCAGATGGCTGGGCAGCGGAGCAAGACGATCGGCTGAAACTCCGTCGAACGAGATACGCCGTACCGTCAACCCCTCCCACTGGGCAAGGGAATCGAATGGCGTCTGCGCCGCCTGATCGCCACTCGCCCCGGAACTACCTTCGCCGCTGGCTAGACTCTGACTCCAAACGCCGATTCGGTCCGAGATCCCGAAGACAAGGAGGCAAGCCAGGAGGATCCAGCACCCCGGCCGCTTGCCGCATTGCCACGTAGGATTTCCACCCCCGCGACGAAGACCTGTCGCTGGGGATCCCGGATTTGCCTTCAAGACCATATCTCCCTAACAATTACGGGAACCGCGCCCAGTTGCGTAACTTTCTCCAAGTTCCTGTCCTCTTATACTAACGAGGAACGGCGTCCGGTGCAGCAGCATTGGGTCGTAGATTGATTTACCAAAAGGATGCGCGTCTTCCAAACCCGCTCCGAGCGCATCCTTCTAGCCTTCGCTCACCTTCTTCGAGTTTTGGCCGATACATTCTTCGAGTTGCAGTACATCCCTGTGGCAACGAAGGTGTGCCTCGGGTGGACTATTTTTTGTTGGTTTGCGGTTCCAAACACGACTCCGTTTTGAGTTCTTCGGCGCGTTTCAAGGAAAATTGCTGGCGCGCGTACCGACACGGGAACTGAATTCAGCCTTGGGCCGTACCAGAGGGGGCTGACCGGTTTACAGGAGGAGAGAGAATCCGGGAAGAAGGACTTTTCCTGAAACTTTTCGAAGTCTGCGTGATCTAATTAAGAAAAGCTGATAAGAGGACACTCAATGCCAAGCCATCTCCCTATTTCGCTCCCCCCCCAATCCCCCACAGGAAAGGACAGCTCCGGTTTGCGCCGGATCGCTGTCCTGCCTGTTCGGGATACCGTCTTGTTTCCCCATGCAGTCTTGCCCCTGACCGTTGGCCGGGAGAGTTCTATCCAACTGATCGAGTCGTTGGGCGAGGAACGCGCCATCGTGGTTGTGGCTCAGTTGGACGCGCGGCTTGACTCGCCGCAGCCGTCCGACCTGCACGCGGTGGGAACGCTTGCCACAGTGCACAAGATTGTGCGCATGCCCAACCAGAGCCGGTTTGTCTTCACAGAGGGCATAGAGCGGGTGCGCCTGGTGCGCTACGTGCAAACCGAGCCTTTCATGGTGGCTGAGGTGGAGACGCTGGAGGACGCGGAACTGGACACTACGGCCAGCGCGGAGGCACTGGTGCGCAACGTGACGGAGCAGTTCCAGCAAATTGTGGCCGAATCTCCGACACTCTCCGATGAGCTGCGGACGATTGCCGTGAACATTGAGGAGCCGAGCCGGTTGGTGGACTTTGTGGCCTCGTCGCTGCCCTTCTTGACCACCGACGACAAGCAGCAAATGCTGGAGACGCCCAGTATTGGCGCCCGGCTGGAGTTATTGAACCAGCATCTGGCTAAAGAAATCGAGGTGCAGCAGTTGCGCACCAAGATCCAGACCGAGGTGCAGGATCAGGTGCAGCAGTCGCAGCGCGACTACTACCTGCGCGAGCAGCTCAAGGCCATCCAGAAAGAACTGGGTGAACAGGATGATAGCCAGCGCGAAACTGACGAACTGAAACAGAAAATTGAAGCCGCCGGGATGCCGGAAGAGGTGAAGAAAGAGGCGCTGAAGGAGTTGGCGCGCTTGGCGCGTATGTCTCCAATGGCCGCCGACTATTCGCTTACCCGCACCTATATCGAGTGGCTGGCCGTTCTGCCGTGGGCAAAAAGCTCAGGGTCCAAGGTCGATATCAACAAGGCCAAGGAGATCCTTGACGAGGACCACTACGAGCTGAGAAAAGTGAAGGACCGCATCCTTGACTACCTGAGCGTTCTGGAACTGAAGCCGGACATGAAGGGGCCGATTCTGTGCTTTGTGGGGCCTCCGGGAGTGGGCAAGACCAGTCTAGGCCGGTCCATTGCCCGAGCCCTGGGCCGCAAGTTCCAGCGGGTCTCGCTGGGCGGTATGCACGATGAAGCGGAGATTCGCGGCCATCGCCGCACGTACATTGGCGCGCTTCCTGGGCAGATTATCCAGAGCATCCGGAGAGCTGAAACCAACGATCCTGTGATGATGTTGGACGAAGTCGACAAGCTGGGCAGGGATTTTCGCGGTGATCCAGCGTCCGCCTTGCTGGAAACGTTGGATCCGGAGCAGAACAACACCTTCCGTGACAACTACCTTGACGTTCCCTTCGACTTGTCGAAGACGTTGTTCATCTGCACGGCCAACCAGTTGGACACGGTTCCGCCGCCGCTGCTGGACCGCATGGAACTGATCTTTTTGCAGGGATACAGCGAAGAGGAGAAGGTGCAGATCGCCTTTCGCTTCCTGATTCCCCGCCAGATCAAAGAGAACGGGATCACGCCCGAGCAGATTGAGTTTCCCGAGGATACGGTGCGTTACATTGTCCGCCACTACACGCGGGAAGCCGGAGTACGCAAGCTGGAGCAGACGCTGGGCACGGTCTGTCGCAAACAGGCGCGGCGCGTGGTCGAGGGCAAAAAGGAAAAGCTGGTGGTTACGCGCGAGTCGGTCAAAGAGTTTCTGGGCGGCATTCAGGTGCGCGTAGACACCGAGATCGCCGAACGCATCAAGCGTCCCGGAGTAGCCGTTGGCCTCGCCTGGACGCCGGCAGGCGGCGACATTCTCTTCATCGAGGCCAACAAGATGAAGGGCAAGGGCAACTTCACCATGACCGGGCAGATTGGCGAGGTGATGCAGGAGTCGATGCAGGCCGCGCTGACCTGGGTGCGCTCAAACGCCATTTCACTGGGACTGGCCGAGGACTTCACCAAGGAACTCGACCTGCACATCCACGTCCCGGCCGGAGCGATTCCCAAGGATGGTCCCTCGGCAGGGGTGACCATGGCCACGGTTCTTGTCTCGCTGCTGACCGACACGCCCGTGCGTCCGTTGACCGCCATGACCGGCGAAATCACCCTTAGCGGCAACGTGCTGCCGGTGGGCGGCATCAAGGAGAAGTTCCTGGCCGCGCGCCGGGCCGGGGTAGAAACCATTATTTTGCCCGCTGAAAATCGCCAGGACGTGGAAGAAGATCTGACACCGGAACTGACGGAGGGTGTGACGATTCACTATGCAAACCGCATTGAGGATGTGCTCGCCGTTGCATTGCCGCTGTTGAAGCCAAGATCGGATGCGGCGCCGGTGGTGGCCGGGCAGAGTGTCGTCGTCGCCGCATAAAACGGATTGCGACCTATCGCGCTCCCCGTTTCGACTGCGACCTTTCGGGCATTGAATTCAGTATCTTCTATGAGGACCGGTCGCGGAACCTGTGGGGTACTCCCTCGGGGTTTCTGTACAGATTCTGATAATTGCGCACATTTTGACTGAATACTGCCTGCCGCGTCTAACCCGCAGGCGGTATTCTTTTTTGATGAATGTGCGTGTTTTCTCCTTTGGCATATTGAAAGACTGGTTGGGCGCTACTGAGGCAACGGTCGAGTTGCCGGAGGGCGCTACTGTGGCCGAACTGATCGTGCGGCTGAGCGAGCGCCGTCCATCGGCGTTTTTGCGCGGAATCGCGGTGAGCGTCAATGCTGAGTACTCCTCTAAGGACCACGTATTGCGCGAGGGCGATGAGGTGGGGCTGCTGCCGCCGGTCTCTGGTGGCAGCGGCTCTTCAGCAAATCTTCCAGCCGAGAGCGGCTCAAGCCCGGAGGTGATGATTGCGCTGACCCGCGAACCCATCGATGCGGAGAAGCTGGTCGCCGCGTCCAAGAGGGGCGAGGATGGCGCGGTGGTCGTCTTCGACGGCATTGTGCGCAACAACTCGCGCGGGCGCCAGACGCTCTATCTGGACTATGAGGCCTACGAGGAGATGGCCGCGCGGCAGATGAACAAGCTCGCGAGCGAGGCTCGCAGCCGCTTCGATGTTCGCCACGTCACGCTGGTGCACCGGCTGGGGCGGCTTCAGATTGGCGAGACCAGCGTGCTGATTGCCGTTGCTTCGGCGCATCGAGGCCCCGCCTTCGAGGCCTGCCGCTGGCTGATTGATACGCTCAAAAAGGCGGTGCCCATCTGGAAGAAGGAGACCTTCGCCGATGGCGCAGTGTGGGCTGACGGCGAGTCGTTCCCCTCCGGAATGGCCGTGGACGCGGGGCACGATGCCTAGCTTTGGCAGCGTTTCAACTTTCAGATTCCCCGGTCTCAGAATCGAGAGTTGGAGCATCCGATTGCTTTTTGCACTGTCACTAGCGGTCAGCTTGCCGGTGCATATGCCAGCGCAGGAGATGACCCTGCACGTGGACGTGAAACTGGTCAACGTCTTTGTGAATGTGACTGACCGGAACGGTGCCATTGTGGGTGGCTTGACGCGCGGCGACTTCGCGCTCGCCGAAGACGGCCGGCCTCAGCAGATCGCGGTTTTCGAGCGACAGTCGGAGCTGCCATTGAATCTGACGCTGGCCATTGACACCAGCGGCAGCGTCCGCAAGGACATGGTCGAAGAGTCTGATGCGGCCAGACGGTTTGCCCACGCTCTCATGCGCTCTCAAGACCAGATGAGCCTCTTGCAATTTGCCACCGATGTGTGCGAGATAGTGCCCTTCACCAAAAAGCTGAGCCAGATTGATCGTGGACTGGGCCAGTTGCGCGGCGACTGGGCTACGGCGCTCTACGACGCCATTTGCCTGGGTTCTGAACGGCTGGGCGGCCATCCGGGGCGCAAAGTGCTGGTCGTGGTTTCAGACGGCGACGATACCGCCAGCAGCGCCACCTACGCCCAGGCACTGGAGCAAGCGCTGCGCAACGAAGTGATGATCTACTCGATCATTGACGTGCCCATCGAAACCAGCGCAGGCCGCGACTTGGGCGGAGAACATATGCTGATCACCCTGGCTGAGCAGACCGGCGGCAAGAGCTTCTACGTGAGCGATGGCGGCCTGGACAAGGCCTTCGCGCGCGTGAGCGACGATCTGCGGACGCAATACTTGCTGGGCTACTATCCAAGAAATCAGGAGCCTGGAAGGGCCTTTCACCGCATCCAGGTGACCATCCCCAGGACCGCCGCCCAAGCCTTCAACATTCGCAATCGCACCGGCTACTATGCGGATTCCCCGCTCAAAAGCAGGTGATTTCCTGAAATTCAGCTTGCCATCTCGTTGCCATCTCGCGGGCCGCCGGTCATTTTTCCTAAGGGCAGCAGCTAAAATGGCAATATGGCTCCTCTCTTGTCCACGCGTCGCTCTTCCAAGACTCCTCCGCCGGGCGAAACCGGCCAGGAGGCACTCTACCTGCGTTCTCTCAGCGAACGCCAGGTGAACGTCCAGGTCAAACTGCGGGACGGCGAGAGTGTTCGCGGCTGGATTGAGTACTTCGACGACGGAATGTTGCGGCTGACCCGCGAGGGCAAACCGAACCTCTTCATCTACAAGCACCAAATCCGCACCATTACCGAAGTGGGCAAGCTGGCTCCGCATCGCGCCAAGACTGCAAGCCCAGGGACGATTGATTCTTCTGCCGAGGAGGCAAATTCATGAGAGGGACGGCGGCAATTTCATCGAAGTGGGTGTGGGCTTCCAAGGCTTCGGCCATCGCACGCGAGGCTGGCGCGAGGCTGCGCGAGTTTTTTGCGAAGGGCGTCGAAACCGAATACAAGGGCGACGTGGACATAGTGACGGTGGCTGACCGGACCTCGGAAAAATTAATCCGCGAGCGGTTGAGCGCTGCCTTTCCGGAGCACGGGGTCTACGGCGAAGAGGGCACACGGGAGCGTCTCGGGGCCGAGTTTCGCTGGTACGTGGACCCACTGGACGGGACTACCAACTTTGCCCACGGACTTCCGCAGTTCTGCGTCTCTCTTGGCCTGGAACAACGGCCTGCTGGCCTTGCGCCGGACGCAGATGGGACGCTGGTGGCCGCAGTCATCTATGACCCCATGCGGGACGAGCTTTTCGTTGCCGAGCGGGGACGGGGCGCTACGCTGAACGGTAGGCCGATGCGGGTTTCGACCACGCCGGATCTGGCCGAATCTTTGGTGGCCACGGGATTTCCCAGCCGCAAGCGGCACCTGAACCCCAACATTCACTTTTACCAGGAGTTCACCTTGCGCTCGCATGGGGTACGCCGGGCCGGTTCGGCCGCACTCGATCTGGCCTACGTCGCCGCGGGCCGTCTCGACGGGTATTGGGAGTTCAACCTGAATCCCTGGGACACGGCGGCTGGCATTCTGCTCGTTGAGGAGGCTGGCGGCCGGGCCTCGGACTTCGCCGGCGGTACTTTCCTGCTGAACAGCCGGGAGATCCTGGTTTCGAACGGGCTGATTCATGCCGAGTTGGTAGGCCTTTTTGCGGATATGTTTGCCGGACGCAATCTGGCGCCTATTCCCACACCCCAGGAGTTTGCGGCCCTCCGCGCGGCGCGGGCGGCCAGCTAGACGGCACACGGCATCCGTATTCTGAAATGCGGATGCGGGGGAAGTCAGCCGTTGGGTTGCTGTGCTAATATCAGCGTCGAGGATTTAACTTTCGAGGAGACATTAGAGATGGCATACGTCATTGCAGAACCCTGTATCGGCACCAAGGACACCGCCTGTGTGGACGCCTGTCCTGTCGATTGCATTCACCCACGAAAGGACGAAGACGGTTTCGCCGCGTCCGACCAGTTGTTCATCGATCCGGTCGAGTGCATCGACTGCGGCGCATGCGTCCCCGCCTGCCCCGTATCGGCTATCTTTGCGCAGGACGACCTGCCGGAGAAGTCGGCCAGCTTCGCCGAGAAGAACGCCAAACACTTCGGCCACTAACCAGTTCCCGGCTGAGTTTATGGCTTGAGTATTCCCTCAACGCGCATCCCGTCCGGCGGGATGCGCGTTTGTGTCTGTGTGACAGTAGAGGAGCGCTGCTTCTGGCGGCCGGGGAAGAGTGCGAAGATAGTAGACGCATGAGCGTACTCACCTCCGAAGCCGTAGTTTTGCGCACCTGGCCGGTCCAGGAGGCCGACCTGATTGTGAGCTTTTTTACGCGCGACTATGGCCGTATGCGGGGAGTGGCCAAGTCGGCGCTCAAGAGCCGCAAGCGGTTCGGCGGGGCGCTGGAGCCGATGACCCTGGTGCGCGCCTGGTTTGCAGAGCGGCCGGGGCAGGAGTTGGTTCGCCTGGATCAGCTCGAAATCGTTCTCTCACCACTCTCGGCTCCGGTTGATTTCGTTCGCATGACGGTGCTCAGTTTCTATGCTGAACTGCTGGAGGAGGCTCTGCCCGACCATGATCCCCAGGAGACCGTCTTCCGCCTGCTGGTGGCCGTGTTGGAGCAGACCACGGTCGAGCAGCCGTGGATGCCATTGACCTACTTTCAGCTCTGGATGACGCGGCTGATGGGCTTGTTGCCGGAGATTGGCCATTGCACGGCCTGCGGCGAGGCGATTGTCGCCGGTGAGGCCAGCTTCAACACGCTGGGCGACGGCCTCTTCTGCCCCGTGCATCGCAATGGCAACGCAAGTGGGCTTTGCGCCGACTCCTGGCAACTGGCGCAGCGAATGTTGCGGGCGCCGGTTTCGGCCTTTACTGCCGAAGCTTGGCCTCGTCGGCGTGGGGAAGACCTGCGCCGCTTCACGCTTCAGGCCCTGGAGCGCCATTTGGAGCGCAGGCTGCGCTCGACCGATGCGCTGGCGCGGCTATAGCGAAACCAGAGTTGCTATATCCCGAAACCCATGCATTACAGTCGACGCGACCATCAGGGAGCGGCGACCTTACAAGAACTCACTAGGACACAGTGACTCTGGTTTCGCTCTGGGAAGCTGATCGAGGCTGCAAGGCTGATAAAATCTACTGAGTCCCATGAAGAGAGAGTTGCCCGTGCCCTTATCCCAGGTTTTGTCTCAACCGAAAACTACTCCGCTCACCTTTCAAGAGCTTTTGTTCCGCTTGCAAGGCTTTTGGGCGGAACGCGGCTGTGTGCTGCAGCAGCCCTTTGACGTGGAGGTCGGCGCGGGAACCATGGCGCCGGAGACGTTCCTGCGCGTGCTGGGGCCCAAGCCCTACAGGGTCGGTTATGCGCAGCCTTCGCGGCGTCCGGCCGATGGTCGTTACGGCGAGAATCCCAACCGGCTTTTCCGCCACACGCAGTTTCAGCTCATTCTGAAACCCCCGCCGGTGAACGTGCAAGAGCTTTACCTCCAGTCCCTGGAAGCCATCGGAATTGATCTGAGCAAGCACGACCTCAAGTTTGAAGAGGACAACTGGGAAGGCCCGACGGTCGGTGCCTGGGGCGTCGGCTGGCAGGTCATGATGGACGGGATGGAAATCACCCAGTTCACTTACTTCCAGCAGTGCGGCGGTCTGGATCTGGACCCCATCTGCGCCGAGTTGACTTACGGCCTGGAGCGTCTCTGCGCCTTCATGCAGGACGTGGATTCGGTCTACGACGTGGTCTGGGCGCGCGATCCTGAAACCGGCGCGGCGGTGACCTATGGCGATGTCCGCCTGGCCGATGAGTTGCAATACTCGGTTTATAACTTCGAGGAAGCCGATGTGGACCGGCTCTGGGCGCACTTCAATAGCTATGAGGCAGAAGCGCTGGCGCTGATCGAGCGCGCCAACACGCTGCTCGCCGATGAAAAGGCCGGCATCAAGGAGAAGCGTCGTTTCCCGTTGATCGCCACCTACGAGTTAGCGCTCAAGTGTTCGCACCTTTTTAATCTTCTGGACGCGCGCGGAGCCATCAGCGTGACCGAGCGTGTCGGCATGATCGGCCGCATTCGCAATCTCTCCGTGGGCGTGGCCAAAGCATATGTGTTGCAGCAGGCTTGCTGAAACGCAGTCATCCTGAGTGAATCGAAGTCGAAGGATATGCGCTTGCTTTTAATTTTTTCGGTTCGACCCGATGGGCCAGAACACGATGCAGAAAGAAATTGAAGACGATGGCTGATTTTTTGTTGGAGATTGGGCTGGACGAGGTTCCGGCTCGCATGATTGCCGGGGCTGAGGCCGAGTTGGGCCGCCGCGTAAACGACTTGCTCGCCCGTGAGCGTCTGCTTGCTGACGGATCCAAACTCACCACTTACTCGACGCCGCGCCGTCTCGCCGTGCTGGTTGAGGGCGTTGAGGCTGGTCAGGCCGACACCGAAGAGAAGATGACAGGGCCTTCATGGAAAGTCGCCTTCAAAGATGGCGTGCCGACCAAGGCCGCCGAGGCCTTCGCGAAAAAGGCGGGCGTTGCCGTCGATGCTCTCGAAAAAGTGACCAACACCAAGGGCGAGTATGTCGGAGTGACTGTAAAACGTCAGGGTCGCAAGACGGCGGAGCTGCTGGCGGCGGAGTTGCCCAAGGAATCGCTCGGCCTTTACTGGGCAAAAAATATGTATTGGCGCGCTGGCAAGCCGGAGCGTTTCGTGCGGCCCGTGCGCTGGATTGTTGCGTTGCTCGATTCCTCTGTCGTTCCTTTGGAAATTGCTGGCATCCAGGCGGGTAACACCAGTCGTGGTCATCGTATCTTGCACGGCGCGGCGCCTGTCGTCATTGCCAAGCCAACGGATTATCTTGCCGAGTTGCGCAAGGCGTATGTTGACGCCGATGTTGCCGCGCGCAGGCAGACGATTCGCAAGGCTCTGGATGCGGCCACGCGCACCGTCTCTGGCGCGCGCTGGCGCGAAGATGCGCCACTGATCGAGACCGTGGTTCATCTGACCGAGTGGCCCTCGGTGGTGCTCGGTGACTTTGAGCCGGAGTATCTTGCGCTTCCAGAAGAAGTGCTGGTCACCGTCATGCGCGACCACCAGAAATATTTTGCGGTCGAGGGCGCGGACGGTAAACTGGCCCCACATTTCCTGGCTGTACTCAATACGCAGGTGGACGACGAAGGCCGTGAGATCATTCGCCACGGCAATGCGCGCGTCTTGCGCGCTCGCTTCAAGGATGCTCGTTTCTTCTGGGAAGTTGATCAGAAGACGCCGCTGACAGGGCGTGTCGAGAGCCTCAAGAATGTCACCTTCTTCCGTCCACCGAAGGGCGAGCCCTGGAGCTACTACTGGAAAACAGAGCAGAACATTGCCGTGGCACGCGGGTTAGCGGCGCAGGTGAAAGCCGCGGGAGTTGCCTTCGACGAAGCTGCGCTGTTCAAGGCAGTCGAGCTGGCCAAGACCGACCTGACCACCGAGTTAGTGAAAGAATTTACCGAGTTACAAGGAGTTATTGGCGGACTTTACGCGAAGGCGCAGGGGCTTGGCGAGACGGTTGCCAAGGCTATTTACGATCAGTACACGCCCGCCTCGACTGAGGACGCAATTCCGACGACCGTTGAAGGGCAGTTGCTGGGCCTCGCTGACCGCATTCAGACCATTACAGCCATGTTCGGTATCGGTGCCGCGCCGACCGGCTCGAAGGATCCGTTTGCACTGCGGCGTGCGGCCAACGCCATCGTCAAGATACTGGCCGAGTCCGGTCTGCCGCTGACGCTGGACGATGTGGTCGGATCGAGTGGCGTTGAAGACGCCAATCGGGAGCAGGTTGCGGCCTTCTTGCGTGAGCGCCTGAACTTCTACTTGAAAGACGTGCGCGGCTTTGCTTACGACGTGGTGAATGCTGTGCTGGCCGCCGGCGCAGACGATGTGCGCGATGCCATTGCGCGTGCCGAGGCGTTGACGACAGCCCGCGAATCCGCAGATTTCGCTGCCATCTCCGCTGCCTTCAAGCGCATCAAGAACATTTTGCGTCAAGCAGAAGAAAAGCACTTCGAGATCGGCTCTCCAAAGGACGTGAAGCTCGCACCGGAGGCACAGCAGCTTGCGGATGCTGCTGGAGCACTCGCTCCGGAAGTGGCGAAGCTGCGTCAGGACCGCTCCTACGGCGAGGCGTTGGCGTTGATTGCCACGCTGCGGCCAGTGGTGGACGCTTTCTTTGACAAGGTGATGGTTCTTGATCCGGATGCCGCAGTGCGCGGTGCGCACCTGGGCCTGATCGACGGGATTTTGCGCGGCTTCTCTGGCATCGCCGATTTCAGCGAGATCGTGACCGCGTAGCGCCGGAATGGTTGGAGTTTTTGGTTTCCCAAGTTTCAAAATCGAGACTTGGGAAACCCGGCGAGACCTCCGTAGCAGGAAACCCTATCTCTCCCTTCCCGTCTACAATCAGTAGAGATGTCTGACACGCTTTATCTCAGTCTTTGGTACCCGAATCTGCGCCTTGCCGCGCTTGCCGAGAAGCTGACGGCGGTGCTGGGTGAGTTTGCCGCGCACGGTGGCGAGGCCCGCGTCTACTCGGCAACTGTATGGCCCATCAGTTGGAGCGAGTCGCCGGTCTTTCAACAGGTTTACGGCCGCAGGTTGGCAGCGGGCGGCGAGGACACCGGCAAACTGGGCGCGGAGCCGCGCTTTGCCGTGGAAGAGGCGCTCGAACTTCTCCACGACGACTATGCCTATGAATTCCAGATCGGCTGGAGCCTGTGGGAGTTGGAGGCGGGCGGAAGCCTCGACGCGCGCTGGGCGCGGGGGGCTCGGTTGGTGCGGGTGACGGGCTTTGGGCCGCTCTTCGACGAGGGAGCCTTTGAAGCGGACGGGCACATCCGGATCGATTTTGGCTCTGACACGCCATTCCTTGAAGAAGATTTGGAGCTTGACTCCGTTGCCGCGCGGCACGTGGAGGAAAATGTGCGCCAGCTGGTGGAGTTGACCGCGGCCGTTGAGAAGGCTTCAGGAGCCACGGCGCGCCTGTTGTGGAGCGAGTTGGGCGAAAGTCTAGCCGAGCGGCTGGCCGCAAGGCTCAGGGGGGCGAACTAATCGTGCGACTAACCATCGAACGAATGCGGACCCTGGTGCTCGGGGCAGGAGTTTTGCTGCTGGCGGCTCTGGTGGTGTTTCTGGCCTTGGGCAAGTGGAAGAATCCCTTCAATCGCCGTGACTTGCCCCAGCGGCTAGGCATTGAAATCCAGCAGGAGGCCAACGGCGTCACCTACACGCAGGCGCACGGCGGTCACACGCTCTTCAAGATTCATGCCTCGAAAGTTGTTCAGTTGAAGAAGGGCAACGCGCTTCTGCACGACGTGAAGATTGAGTTGTACGGCGCAGACGGCAGCCGCGTAGACCGCATTGAGGGAGCCGAGTTCGAGTACGACCAGCAGGCGGGGACGGCCAAGGCCACTGGCCCTGTGGAGATTACGCTGATGCGGCCCGGCGTGGCTCCGGCCATTGCGCCCAAGGCAGTTCCAACGCAGGTGGTGGGCGATAAGTTGAAAGGCGCGCCTGTGGCTTCGGTTGCCGAAGTGGCTGCGCGGGGCGAAATCCACGTAAAGACCAGCGGGCTCACCTTTGACCAGAAGAGCGGAGTGGCGACGACCAGCCAGCACGTCGATTTTTCCATGGTGCAGGCAACGGGCAGCTCGATGGGCGCGACCTACGACTCGCAGAAGGGGTTGCTGGTGCTGGACCGGGCGGTGGAACTCAGCACGCAGCGTGGCGCTGAAACGGTTGTGATTCACGCTCAGCACGGGGAATTCGAGCGCGAGAGTCAGTTGTGCCGCCTGCATGAGGTTTCGGCTGACTATGGGGCGCAAGGCGATTTCAATGCCAGCCGCGTGGCCGCCGGCGACGCGAAGATTCTCTTCCGTGATAACGGATCGGCGGAGAGGCTGGATGCGATGAACGGGTTCACGCTCGCGACGGCGACCGGCGGACGGCTGGCCGCACCCACGGGCCGCATGGATTTTGATGAACACAACCAGCCTCGCCACGGCCACCTGGAAGGCGGGGTGACGATGGTCTCAGTGAGTGATACGGCGGGGCGGCAGCGGCAGATGCACGGAGCCGCGCCCACGGCGGAACTGGAATTTAACGCGAAGGGGCACTTGCGCCACGCGCACCTGGTGCAGGGTGTCACGATGGACAGCGAAGAGCAAAGTGAGCCGTCAGGCCAGAGGCTGCGGTTGAGCCGCCGCTGGCGTTCGCCCATTGCTGACGTGGAGTTCCGCGATTCCGGTCATGGACAAATCGAGTTGAGCGCGGTGCATGGCGTCGGCGGCGTACTGGTTACGGGTGAGAGCCAGCGCGGCAAGGGGCCGGTTGTGCCCTCCCGGCTTTCGGCTGACCAGATAACGGGCCTGTTTGGATCGGCTTCAGTGTTGACTGGCTTGAACGGGGCGGGGCACGCGAGCATCGAGGAAACCACCGAGACGGGAACCCGTCAGACCACGCGCGGCGACCGGCTGGAGGCGCATTTTACGTCTTCAATAGATTCAGGTGCAAAGCAGGGTGCAAGGTCTGGATCGGGCACCGAGGCTCAGGTTCAGTCGGCAACGGTCGAGGGGCATGTGGTGTTGGTGCAATATCCGGTCCAGAAGGCGAACGCCAAGCCCGGCTCGCCTCCTCCGGCGCCGTTGCGTGCTACCGCGGGTCGCGCAGACTACGCGGGGGCAGGGGAGTGGCTGCACCTGACACTGAATCCGCGCGTCGAAGACGGCGCCCTGCAACTGACAGCCAGCAAGGTCGATGTTTCGCGGGCCTCGGGCGATGCTTTTGCACATGGCAACGTGAAAGCGAGTTGGACGGATGTAGGCGCGGAAAGGAACGGCCAGCCGGGAAGGCCAGCGGGTAGCGTGGCTCTGGGCGGGCAGGGTCCAGCTCATATCGTGGCTGCCGAGGCTCAGTTGCGCCACGCCGTTGGCGGGGCAACGGGCGAGGCCACCTTCCGCGGCCAGGCGCGATTGTGGCAGCAGGCCAATTCGGTTACGGCGCCTGTGATCGTGCTGGACAGGGAGCGGCAAACGCTGGCGGCTCACACAACGGATGCGGCGGAGCCGGTGCGGGCTGTGCTGGTGAGCGTGTCTGGGGCCGCAGCGGGCAAAGACGCCCGAAAATCCAATCAGCCTTCTGTGATCCGTGTGCGCGGGGGTGACCTGAAGTACTCCGATACCGAGCGCAAGGCAGTGATGCACAGCGGCGCTCTGGGCACAGTGGTGGCCGAAACCGGGACGGCGACCTCGGTATCGAATGAAGTCGAGGTAACGCTGCTGCCGGTGAGCAAAAATACGAGCAAGGATGCCGGACAGTCTCAGGTGGATCACATGACGGCTCGCGGCCACGTGGTGTTGACCAGTGAGGGGCGGCGCGGAACTGGGGAGCAGTTGGTCTTCACCAGCGCAACGGGGGAGTACGTTTTGACCGGAACCGCAGCCACGCCGCCCAGGATGTTCGATCCGGCGCGGGGAACCGTCTCTGGCGAGGCTTTGATTTTCCATGGCCGCGATGATAGCGTCAGTATCGAAGGTGGCGGACGCAAGACCAAGACAGAGACCACGGCGCCGAGATGAGGCCGTAAGAGAGAGCTGGAAGTTGCGGCGGAAGCGAGCCTGATGGATACATTGATCGCCGATGGAATCGGCAAGAGCTACAAGGGTAGGCAAGTGGTCCGCGGGGTCGATCTGAGAATCTCACGCGGCGAGGTGGTGGGGTTGCTGGGGCCGAACGGCGCAGGCAAGACCACCTGCTTTTACATCATCGTGGGATTGGTGACGCCTGATGGCGGGCGCGTACTGGTGGACGAGACCGAGATCACGCAAGTGCCGATGTATCTGCGCGCGCGCAACTTCGGTATCAGTTATCTGCCTCAGGAGCCGTCAGTCTTTCGCAAGTTGACAGTGGAGGAGAACATCCAGGCTGTGCTGGAGGCGCAGCAGTTGGACAGCCGGGAGCGGCGCGTGCGGACCGAGCGGCTGATTCACCAGCTCAATCTAGGCCACATCCGCACCACGCTGGGCTATGCGCTTTCCGGCGGCGAACGGCGCCGGGTGGAGATTGCGCGCTCGCTATGCATCCAGCCCAACTTCATTCTTCTCGACGAGCCGTTCAGCGGCATTGACCCGATCGCCGTTCTGGAACTGCAAAAGATTATCTTTGATTTAAAGGCCAGCGGCATCGGTGTCCTGATTACCGACCACAATGTGCGTGAGACGTTGAGCGTAACCGACCGGGCCTATATCATCGCGGAAGGCAGGATTTTCCGTGCCGGGACGCCGCACGAATTGGGCAACGACGTGGAGGTGCGGCGGGTTTATCTGGGGGAGGGTTTCACTCTGAGGTGATGCGGGCTTCCGGAGAGGGTGGCGGCTGCGGGCAGATTGACTTCCGTCGATCCCGGCACGAGCCAAAAGCGCGAAGCAATTCCAGAGAGAGATTCCCGGATTGAATGTTGCCCAATCCGGAACAACCAAATCAGCAAGCGGGATTTTGACCTTCAACTTATTTCTCACCCCAGTACACTGACGGTGAACCCAAATCGGAATCGAGTCTTCTTTATGGCGTTGCTGCAACCCAAATTAAGCCTGAAAGTTTCGCAACGCCAGATCCTGACTCCTGGCCTGATGCAGATGGTGAGCGTGTTGGCGCTCAATAAGCTCGAGCTGAAGGAGATGATCGATGCCGAGATGGTGGAAAATCCCGTACTGGAGGAGATTGACGAGACGGTTCCGATGCTGGATGAGGTTGCGGGCCGCGAGGAACGCATGGAGCGGGGGGTCGAGGATCACGTGGTCGAGGAGCCCGCTGCCGCACCCAAGGATCCTTTCAACGAGATTGACTTCGGATCGTACTTCCAGGATTACCTGGATCCCGGTTATCGCACACAGCCGGAGTATGAGGAGAACGAAAAGCCCTCGTTTGAGAACTTTCTCTCCCAGCCTACGACTCTCGCCGATCACCTGGCGTGGCAGTTGGGATCTCTGACCCTGGAGTCCGGTCTGCGCGCTGCGGTGGAGTTCATCATTGGCAATCTGGACGAGGATGGGTACCTGGCCGGCAGCGAAGAAGAACTTGCGGCGGCCTTCAACGAATCCCAAGAGGAACAGGACAATGGCGCGGCTCTGGAGCTGCTGCGCCGGGGCATCGACCAGGTGCAGCAGCTTGACCCTGCTGGTGTGGGTGCCCGCGACCTGCGCGAGTGCCTGCTGCTCCAGATTGCGGTTCAGCAGCAGGAGTTTGCCCAGTTGTTTGCCAGGCAGGCGACCGAGCCGGACAAGTTGGAAGAGGATGTCCATCGGGGCTTCCGCGCCGAAGCCGAGGCGCGCATCGAGGAGCGGCGCCGCAGCATGGAAGTGGCCGCGCTGATTGTGGACCGGTATTTGCCCCTGTTGCAGAAGCGGGACGTGAAAGACTTGGCGCGAGCGGTCCAGATCACCCCTGCCGAGGCGCATACGGGAATCGAGTTTATCCGCACCCTTGATCCTCGGCCCGGCCGCCAGTACAACCGTGAACAGACCCGGCTGATCGAGCCTGATGTGGTGTTCAGCAAGCGTGGCGCCGAGTGGGTTGTGACGATGAACGAGGAGGACCTGCCCAGTCTGCGGCTTAGCCGGCGCTACCGGCAGATGCTTACCGCCGAAGGCACTGACAAAGAAGTGAAGGACTACGTCAAGGAGCGGTTCCGCTCGGCGCTTCAGTTGATGCGCAACATCGCGCAGCGGAAGAGCACCATCCTGCGAACTTGCGAAGTGATTGTGCGCCGCCAGCAGGATTTTCTCGAGCTGGGCATCGAGGCCCTCCGGCCGATGATGATCAAGGAGGTGGCCGAGGAGATCGGCGTTCACCCCTCGACGATCAGCCGCGCGGTCGCCAACAAGTATGCGCACACCCCGCAAGGGGTTATCGAGCTGCGTTTCTTCTTCTCCGAAGGGTCAAACGGGCCGGAGGGCGCCGACACGCCGCTCGTTGTCCTCAAGCGCAAGGTTCGCAAGCTGATCGAGGAGGAGGATGCGCGCCATCCGCTCACCGACGACCAGCTTGCCGTTATGCTCCGGGCCCATGGCATCCAACTGACCCGTCGCACCGTGGCCAAGTACCGCGAAGACATGAACATCCCCTCGACCCACCAACGCCGCCGTCGCGACGCCTAGAAAAGGGCCTGAGTTGTCATTCATTGGGAGGCTTGTCGGAGCGCCTCATGTCAAGCGAGTGTTTACCCTTGCGGCTGTTTGAAAGCTGATCTCGCGTGCAAAACACGGTCAACTGATCGTTGCCACAATTTTTCCGTACACCTGCCAGGGAAATGCTATAGAATCCGATGTTCCCCAGCCGATAAAGAGGGCTGCGAGAACAGGAGCGGAGGCTAACCATGGAAGTGGAGTTCACCGCCAGAAAAGTGAAGATCTCCAAGGCGCTGCGCACGCAGGCCGAGGAGGGAATGGAACGCATTGCCCGTATTTTGGGCAGGAACGCGTGCGCCAGCATTGTTTTTAGCGCACAGAAGCGAATACAGATTGCAGAGGTGACCGTCAAGGCTCGGCTACAGACCATTGTGGCCACGGGCGAGGCCGAAACGCAGGATGCGGCGTTGCGCCAGGCAATCGAGCACGTTGAAAGCCAGGCGCTCCGCCGCCGGGATCGGCGGATCGAGAGTAAGCGGCTTCCCAAGGGGGAAAAGGCGCTTGCTGCTCCTCGGGTAGCCCGTCCTAAAACCCGCGCCGCTCAACCAGAGGAAGACGCCGAGGAGGAGAAGCCTGTTCGCGCGAGCAAGAAGGCACGCGCAGCCATCGCCGTGCACTCTTTTCCAGCCCAGAAGGCGGTCGTCGCGCCGCACGTCGTTACCAACGGCGAGGCCTTTTCCCTGACGGCCATGACCATCGAGGAGGCCGTAAAGGATGCCGAGTTCCGTGATCGCGAGCTGCTTATCTTCCACAATCCATCTGGAGAATTGTTTGTGCTTCACCGCCGGCGCGACGGCGAGATGGAGCTGGTAGAGATACCTTAGAGCGTCTCATGTCTTATCAAGCCGATGGCTTTCTCCGTTCCTGCGCCAGCCTCGGGGGTTGGCGCGGGGATGGAGCGCACCCTTCCGTCTGTTGGCGTGGCCGCCGGGTAGAGCGCAAAAGCCGTCTTTCGGTGTAGGATGTGCCCATGACGCCTTCCAAGCCTGCCACCCGAGCGACCTCCGCGCGCCGGGTCGCCACCAAACCCGTCATCAAGGAAGCCCCGAGCAAAGAACTGGTCATCGTCACCGGAATCTCCGGCGCCGGCAAAGCCTCGGCGCTCAAGGCATTCGAGGATCTGGGCTTTCATGCCGTGGACAACCTGCCCCTCGAGCTGCTGCCCGATTTTGCCGTATTGGTTGAAAAATCCGCTGAGATTCAAAATGCGGCGATCGTTGTGGATGTCCGCGAGGGCCAGACCCTCGACCGCCTCCCGGAGATTCTCAAAGACGTGAAAATGCTGCTTCCCACGCGTGTAGTCTTTCTGGACGCGCAGGACGCGGTGCTGGTGCGGCGTTTTTCTGAGACCCGGCGGCCGCATCCGCTGGGGCGGCAGGAGACGGTTGCGCGCTCCATCGTCGAAGAGCGGCAACTGCTGGACCCCATCCGCAACGTCGCCGACAGCCTGATCGACACCTCGAACTACAACGTGCATGAGCTGCGCGCCCACATCCAGGCCCGGTTTGGTCACGGAGAGGAGTCCAAGCGCCTGCTGATCTCCTGCTTAAGCTTCGGCTTCAAGAATGGTGTGCCGCTGGACGCGGATATGGTCTTCGACGTGCGCTTCCTGCCCAATCCCCACTTTGTGCCGGAGTTTCGTAAACTGACCGGTCTTGATCCCAAGGTGGCCGCCTATGTGCGCAAGTTTCCGCAGACCATTGAGTTTCTCAAACGGGTCACGAGTCTGTTGCTTTATCTGCTGCCGCACTACGTGGAAGAGGGCAAGAGTTATCTGACCGTGGCCTTTGGCTGCACCGGCGGTCAGCACCGCAGTGTGATGATGGCCGAGGAGATTACCGCCGTGCTTAAAAACGCCGGCTACCAAGTGAAAGCTCTGCACAGGGATACGCCGCGGTGACGGACAAACTTATTCTCATTACGTTGCTGGTCAAGCTGGGGGTGGCGGCCTCGGTGGCCAGCATCCTGGCTCGGGGCAGCACCTTTCGGCGGCTCTTCTTTGCCGAGCGGCGCACTTCCATCCAAACCCTGGGTTTGCTGGCGTTTTTCCTGGTGCCACTCACGTTGGGCGTTTGGATTCGCATTGACGTGCCCAACTTTCTGGCGGCGGACATTTCTTTTGAGGCGGTCATTCTGCTGGGCCTGCTCCTTGGGCCGCAGTGGGCCATGCTGGGAGGCGTGGTATTGTCGGCGCCTGCCGTATACCATCACGAATTCCTGGCGCTGCCTTTCAACGCCGCGCTGGGCCTGGCAGCGGGTACGCTGGGCCGCTTTGTTGATAAGGAGGAGATCTGGTCGTTTACGCCCTTCGTTGACCTGAGCCTCTACCGCTGGGTGCGCCGCAACCTGCGCCAGCCGCGCGTCGACCGCCAGATCCTGATGCTGGTCATTATCGCCGCCATGGAGGTGATCCGGGACTGGATCGCCCACGAGTTTCCGCACCGGCTCTTTGCGTTGCTTGCCAGCCAGTGGTGGCTGCAGGCGCTGGTATGGCTGAGCGCGCCCATCGTGGTGGGCATTGCGCTGAAGGTGTGGAACGCGCTGCGCATCGAGCTGAAACTGGAAGAGCAGAAAAGGCTGCTGCTTGAGGCGAGGCTCGACGCCTTGCAACGGCAGATCAATCCGCATTTTCTCTTCAATACGCTCAACTCCATCGCCTCGCTGGTGCGCATGAAGCCGGAGTTGGCTCGCGAGATGACCGTCAAGCTGGCCAACATTCTCCGCGCCCTGCTCAAGGACCACGACAGCTATGTGCCCTTGAGCGAGGAACTCAAGTTTACCGACGACTACCTGGACATCGAAGTGGTGCGCTTCGGCGCTGACAAGCTGCGCGTGGAAAAGGAGATCGACCCGCGTACGCTGGCGATTCTGGTGCCCAGCATCCTGCTCCAGCCGCTGATTGAAAACAGCATCAAGCACGGACTGGAGCCGCGCATCCACGGCGGCACGGTCACCCTGCGCAGCCGCCTTGAAGGGGATCGCGTGCGCATCGAAGTGGCTGACGACGGAGTAGGTATGAACAACCGGCCAACCTCCGCGCTCAGCCGCGCCGGCGCCGGCATCGGCATGAAAAACGTGCAGGAGCGGCTGGAAGTCCTCTATGGCAACCAGGCCAGCTTCCGCGTGGTCAGCAACCCAGGCCGTGGTACCCTGGTCACCATCGATATTCCGGCGAACCTGCTGGAGGCGCAGTAACGCCAGGTGTCCTAGGTCTGGATTTTCAGATCTGGGAGACCACGAGCCTCAATGATCCGGGTTTCGGGTTTTATTTTCGGGACAAACTCCGAACCTTGAGTTAGCCGGTTTCTCAGATCTCATAATCCAGACCTAGCCCCTCATTCAATGCATCCTGCGATGCACAACCCCATCGCGGTATCCTCAAAGCATGGTGCGTTTCACGGTATTGGCGTCGGGGTCGAAGGGCAACAGCACGGTTCTCTCCGGCGGGCGGACGCGGATTCTGGTCGATTGCGGGCTGAGTTGCCGGGAGCTTTTCCGGCGCATGAAGCTGATGGACGAGGAGCCGGAGACGCTGGACGCCATCCTCATCACCCACGAACATTCCGACCACGTGAACGGCGTCGCCGTGACGGCGCGCAAGCTGGGCATTCCGGTCTATTTCACCGAAGGCACGCACCGCGCCTGGATGCGTTGGATTTCGCCGCGGCGGCAGATGACCTATAAGCAGTGGCTGGAGCAGATTCGCAAGCAGGCCGCGGAGCGCCAGGCCGAGGCGGAGGCCACCGCCGACGAGGGCGAGCCAGACGAGAATGATCTGTCCGAGGACGCGGAAGCTCCTGAGCCTGTCGCGCCGGTGAAGGCAAAAGATCCCTCATGGCTTCCGGCGGTTGAGTATTTTGCACCTGGGGAGCCGTTTGAAATAGGCGACATCAGCATCAGCCCCTTCACCACTCCCCACGATGCCGCCGACCCCTGCGGCTTTGTTTTCAGCGTTGAAGGGGTGCGCATCGGTTTTGCCACCGATCTGGGCTACATTTCGCCCAACGTCAAGGCGCAGTTGAAGAACCTGGACCTGCTGCTGCTGGAATCGAACCACGATCTGGAGATGCTGCGCGACGGTCCTTACCCTTGGTCAGTCAAACAGCGGGTACTTTCGCGTGTGGGTCATCTGTCCAACGAGGCAGCGGCGGGCTTCCTTGAGGACGACTACGACGGCCAGGCAGCCTACATCATTCTGGCCCATCTCTCTGAAAGCAATAATCTTCCTGAATTGGCGCGAGTCACGGCTGAGCGCGCCCTGAACGGCAAGGCGAGCCTGTTGGCCAATATGCTGTTGCTGGCAAAGCAGCATGAGCCACTTTCATCTATTAATTTTAGGTGATCCAGGTTACAATAGTAAGACACGGGCATCACTCTGTACCAGGTAGGTTGGCAAGGGAGACACCAGGGCATTCCGCCCTGTGGGATGCAGAGAGGCCGGGCGGTGTGGTTGAAACCAGCCCGGACGGTTCAGCATCCAGGGGTTAGAGCCTCCAGTTGCCATGTGAGCCGCACAAAACCATAGCGGTTGAACACATCCTTTGCAAAGTGAGTCTAATCAATTATGGCTAGAACCAAATGTACAGACAGAGTCGTAGGCGCCATCCTGGCAAGCTGGCGATATGACATCTCAGGGATATCCCCGGAGATGAGCAAAGACTACGAGCAGCATTTCGTCGAATGCCCCCATTGCAGAGCGCGGCAGAAGTTTCACCGCAGCCTGGACGTGACGCTTGCCGTTCTTACCTCGCTGGCGGTCTTCTTCTTCCTCTTCGCACTGGCGGTTCTCAAACACATCAAGCCGTTGGAGCATGTAGCCTTCAATGTTTTTGGCTTGGATATTTACGACACTTACCACATGCTGGTTTCGGCCGGCATAGCGGGGCTTTGCTTCTCAGTGATTGCCTTGGTGCTGGTGCTTACGACCACGCCTGTGCCGTCCTACTTGGGCGGTATTGCTGTCGAGCGCGCCAGGCTGCTTGAAGAGCGGCTGCCCGAGGCCATCAAGTCGCTTCGCCCGCGCTAAAACCAATTTCAGCGGTCCAAACACAAGAGCCTCCCCATACGGGAGGCTCTTCTGCGTCCGGGGCGAGATGTAGACTCTTTCAATGACAATCAGGACAGTCGCAAAGCGGCGGTTGCTGCCGGGACTCAAGGTGAGCGAAGGGTTTATGCGGCATCCATTCGACGAGGAGTTCGGGGTGCGGACTAGCGGGCTGGTTGCCGGACGGCATTTGAAAAGCGGGCACCCGCATGACCGCCATGCAACGGCCTACTACGGGATTGCCCCGTCTGTTTTCCATGCGTTGCTGTGCCGTTGGCAGAGGAGCCGGGCGGCGTGGCCGATGGGGGAGTTCACATTCATCGATGTGGGCGCGGGGATGGGCCGGGCGGTGCTTTTGGCGGCGCAATTGCCGTTTCGCCAGGTGGTGGGGGTGGAACTCAATCCTACGCTGGCACGGATTGCTCGCAAGAACCTGGCCGTAATCCGTGCCTCGGGACAGGCGCTGGCGCCCACGAAAATCATTTGTGGCGATGCGGTCGAGTTCCGGCTTCCGGCGGGGCCATGCCTGGCGTTTCTCTTCAATCCCTTCGGCGCGCCGGTGATGCGGCTGCTGCTTACGGCCTGGAGGAAGAGCCTGGCCAGGCGTCCCCGAGGACTGGACCTGCTTTATGTCAACAACGAGCAGGAGTGGGTGTTGGAACGGCAGGTAGGATTTGCAAGGCTGTTTTCGGGGCAGGTGCGGCGGTCCAGGGCGGATGCGATTGCGGATCATAAGATTCTGGCCAACCAGCCGGATGGGGTATATGCGTCGGCGAACTATGAGGATTGCTCGATGTGGCGCTGGATCGGATGAGAGCGAAGCTTCGCGGAGAATATTGACGAGCAATATTATTGGGGAAATGCGCTGACCGTATATACTTTGGCCTAATCCCGGTTGAGTTATAATCGGCGCGATCCGGCCTTGGGCGATGAGGGGCTTGTGAGAATTATCATTAATTGCGACGACCTGGGCGCCAGCAAGGAAATTAACGATTGCATCTTCGATCTCATGGAGCAGCGGCGCGTCACATCCGCCTCTCTGATGATGAACGCTCCCGAGACAGAGGATGCTTTGAGGAGAATGCGCAACTATCCTACCTGCTCATTTGGCATCCATCTGAATGGCACCGAATTTGCGCCGCTCACCACCCACGCCGGACTCGTCCCACTGCTGAATGAAAAGGGAGAATTTGCCAAGAATCTCAAACGCATTCCACTCACCGCCGAGGTTCGAGAAGGAATTTTCGCTGAGTGGTGCGCGCAAATTGAGAGTGGCTTGGCGGCTGGCGTTCATTTCAGCCATATCGACTCCCACGAATTTGTTCATACTGTGCCTCGTCTTTTTGGAGTTCTCAAGAGAATTCAGAAGAAGTTTCACATTCGCAAGGTGCGGCTTACGCCGAATCTCATCCGCCCTTCTGAATCCAGGAGCCCGCACCTGTGGGCCGCGAAGTATGCGTGGAACTTCGCATTGCGGCATTATGTTCCCACCACCACTACCGGCGAATTTGGTTCGTTCCTCGCTTTTTACGAACAGCGGCAGGCCGGGCAACGCTCGAAGGACTCCATCGAGTTGATGTGCCATCCGGGGCGGAAGAAATTCGAGGCGGAAACGGAGTTACTTCGCGGAAATTGGAAAGAGACACTGGCCAAGGATGCCCAGTTGATCAGTTACAACGAACTTTAAGATGGCTGTTATCGAGGCTATCTTCAACTTAGCTAACGCGGGGCAGTAGGAGGCCCCAACGCGATGAAAGATCTACCTCTGTCGAAGGTCTACCAGCTTCTCGAACCGGGTCCGGTGGTTCTGGTGACAACTGCGCACAAAGGCCGGGCCAATATCATGGCGATGTCCTGGCACATGATGGTGGAGTTCGAACCGCCGCTGATCGCCTGTATCGTCAGTAACGCCAATTACAGTCATGCCGCTCTGCGGGCGACGAAGGAGTGCGTGATCGCGATTCCGGCGCTGGAGCTCGCGCCCAAGGTCGTGGGGATCGGCAACTGCTCAGGACAAGACGTGGACAAATTCAAAAGATTCAGCCTGACGCCGATGCCAGCCGAGCGCGTGGCCCCGCCTCTGGTGGCCGAGTGCTTTGCAAATCTTGAATGCAGGGTTGTCGATACCCATCTCGTGAACAAGTTCAATCTATTCGTCCTGGAGGTCCTCAAGGCTTGGTCCGATCCGGCGCAGAAGAATCCCAAGACCATCCATCATCACGGATACGGCAAGTTTGTTGTGGATGGGGAAGTGATCAAGCTGAAGTCGGAAAAACCGTAGAGACTGCGGACCGGTTTCAGGGTTGCCCCGCAATCGGGACTGATCGGAGCAGCGGTGACTCGTACGCCAGTGCTTCGGAAATACCCCCACTCAATCCGGGCGATTGGTATACTGACAGTGTGACCACAACTCTGCCCGAACCTATCCCAAGCGGTAGCCGCTCCGAGACTTCCCCCAATCAGAAGAGAGTTCTGCTGCTGAAGCCCAGGGGCTTTTGTGCCGGCGTCGTGCGTGCGATTGATATTGTCAAGATTGCGCTGGATACCTTTGGCCCGCCCATCTACGTTCGGCGCGAAATTGTACATAATCGCTATGTTGTGAATGAGTTAGCGGAAAAGGGGGCGATTTTTGTTCATGAAATCGACGACGTGCCCGATGGCCAGCGCGTGATTTACTCGGCCCACGGCGTTTCGCCTGCGGTGCGGGAGATCAGCAAGAGCCGCCATCACAAGGTCATCGATGCCACCTGTCCGCTGGTCACCAAGGTCCACATCGAGGCGGTCAAGTTTGCCAAGCAGGGTTATTCGCTTGTGCTCATCGGCCACCGCGACCACGACGAGATCGAGGGCACACTGGGCGAAGCGCCAGAGGTGACCCATGTGGTCTCGAATGTCGCCGAAGCCTCGGCGCTCGAAGTCCCCGATCCCAGCCGTGTGGCCTACCTGACCCAGACGACGCTTAGCCTGGACGAGGCGCACGACATCATCCACGCTCTCAAGGAGAAGTTTCCAAATATCGTTGGTCCCCACTCGCAGGACATCTGTTATGCTACTGAAAACAGGCAGGTTGCGGTCCGCAATGTGGCGCACAATGCAGGTCTGGTGCTGGTGGTGGGCTCAACCAACAGCTCCAATTCGAATCGGCTGGTCGAGGTTTCGCGCAACCTGGGGACCATCGGCTACCTGATCGACAACTCTCAAGCTATCGACCCGGCCTGGCTGGTGGGTGTAAGCACGGTTGCGGTTACGGCCGGAGCCTCAGCTCCCGAGGTGCTGGTCGAAGATGTGGTCAATTACCTGAGACAAAATGGCTACAGCAACGTCGAAGAAGTTGAAGTCATGCCAGAAAACGTGCGCTTCGGCCTGCCGCCGGAGATTGTGCAAGCCATCGGCAGCGCAGGCGGGGCCGAGGCTGTGCCCGTGAGGTGACGGCAGGGAACAGAGACTATGGGGCAGGCCACAGAAAATCTGGTCTCCCAGGTCTCCAATACGAGCTACCTTCGGCTTTGGTCGAGGAGCCTCCGGGGACGCGGCACCCCGCGAAAAGCCGTTCTTCAACTCCGATTCGCTTTGCTCAGAAGATAGCAGCAGCGAATGATGCAATTGGGTTTTCCAACCAACTGAGGCGCAACAAAATCGCATGAGCATTCAGCAAGGGAAGACGCAATCCGTAACGCCCCGATTCGGGCGACTGGATGCGGACCTGGCAGATGTGCAGTCGGCCGCTGTCCGCTCCCGGGAGTTTCTGCTTTCCAAGCAGCATCCCGATGGGTACTGGTGTGGGGAACTCGAAGGCGATTCGATGCTCGAGGCCGATTACATCTATCTGCACACGCAACTGGAAAGTGGCGATCCGGGACGCCTGAAGCGCGCGTTCGCGGAGATGATGCGCTATCAGAATGAGGATGGCAGTTGGAGCATCTATCCTGGCGGTCCGGGCAACATCTCGCTCGCGGTCAAGTGCTACTCGGCGGCCAAGATCATGGGCCTGACCGCGGACGATCCGCGCATGGTCAAGTGCCGCGAATGGGTCCTGGCGCATGGCGGCGTGGTCGCGTGCAATACCTTCACCAAGATGTATCTCTGCGGGCTGGGCGAGTACGACTACGACGCGGTCCCGGCGATTCCGCCCGAGATTGTCCTTTTTCCCAAGTGGTTTTACTTCAATATCTACGAAATTTCTTCATGGTCGCGGTCGATTCTTGTCCCGCTGGCCATCATCTATGCCAAAAAGCCGTTCAAGAAGATTCCTCCCGAGCAGGGTATCGACGAGCTCTTCGTCGGCGGGCGCGCCAACTCCACGCTGCGGCTTCACTGGGACCGCACACGGCTGGTTTCGTGGCGTAATTTTTTCATTGTTCTGGACCGGATCATGCACACGGCGGAAGCGGTTCATATACGCCCATTGCGCACCCTAGCCCTCAAGCGGGCGGAAAAATGGCTGCTGGAGCGCCTGGAGATGACGGACGGATTGGGCGCCATCTATCCTGCCATGCTGAATGCAATCATTGCGCTGCGCTGCCTGGGCTACTCCGAGGACGATCCGCAGGTGATCCGGGCGCGCGATGAGTTTGAGAAGCTGGGCATTGAAGAGTCCGCCAACGACAGTTTGCCTGAGCCTACCTTCCGCATGACGCCCTGTGTTTCGCCGGTGTGGGACACAGCGCAGGCGCTCACTGCGCTGGGTGATGCCGGCGTGGCGCGCACCGATCCTCGGATGCTCAAGGCCGTGGATTGGATGCTCTCGAAAGAGGTTCGCCACAAGGGCGACTGGGCCGTGAAGGTGCGCAACACAGAGCCCGGCGGCTGGTACTTCGAGTTCAACAACGAGTTTTATCCCGACACCGACGACACAGCGCAGGTACTGCTGGCGCTGAACAAGGTGGACAATCCCCGTGAAGGCTATCAGCACCAGGTGGCCGAGCGCGCCATCGCTTGGGAGTTTGCCATGCAGTGCAAAAACGGCGGCTGGGGCAGCTTCGACAAAGACAATACCAAGATGATCTTCCAGTACATCCCCTTTGCGGATCACAACGCCATGCTCGATCCGCCCACGGTGGACATTACCGGGCGCATATTGGAGATGCTGGCAAGCTACGGCTACACCCGCGGCGACAAGCGCGTGGAGAAGGCTATCAAATTTATCTTCAGCAAGCAGGAGCCGGATGGAAGTTGGTTTGGCCGCTGGGGCGTGAACTACATCTATGGGACTTTTTTGGCCCTGAGAGGATTGGACGCCATCGGCGTCGATCATCTTGAGCCGCAAGTGCAGCAAGGCGCCGAATGGATTCGCATGGTGCAGAACGCCGACGGCGGCTGGGGCGAGACCTGCGGCAGCTATGACGATCCGAACACGCGCGGCGAGGGTCCGAGCACGCCATCGCAGACCGCCTGGGCGCTGCTGGCCCTGCTGGCCGCCGGCGACGATCGCTCCGATTCTCTCGCCAAAGGCGTTCGTTGGCTGCTCACGCGGCAACAGGCCGACGGCAGTTGGGATGAATCGATTGGGGAGGGAGCGCTTCGGCAAAGTATCATTACCGGAACCGGCTTCCCCAGAGTCTTTTATCTGGCTTATACCATGTATCGCCAATACTTTCCGCTGATGGCCCTTACCAGCTACCTGCGGACGATGGAACGCGCCTCTTAAGGGCGCTGGAGGTTCATTCCAAGATGGCTATTCCACTTTCCCAGATGTGGACGGTTTCAACCTACGTACTGAAGAAGAAACTGGCCGGCACAAAGCGTTTTCCCTTGACGCTGATGCTGGAGCCGCTCTTCCGCTGTAGCCTGGCCTGCGCCGGCTGCGGCAAGGTGCAATATCCGCCGCATATCCTCAAAAGGCAGCTCAGCCCTGAGGAGTGTTTTGCCGCGGTGGATGAGTGCGGGGCGCCGATGGTTGCGATTCCTGGCGGCGAACCGCTGCTGCACCCGCAGATTGTTGAGATCGTCAACGGACTTATCGCCCGCAAAAAGTACATCTACCTGTGCACCAACGCGCTCGAACTCAAGCGGCGGCTGCCGGAGTTTACGCCGTCGAAGTACCTCACCTTCTCAGTTCACCTGGATGGCCAGCGTGAGCATCATGATTTTTCCGTCTGCCGCGAGGGTGGCTACGACATTACCGTCGAGGGCATCAAAGAGGCTGTCAAGCGCGGCTTCCGTGTGACCACCAACGCCACTTTCTTCGACGGGACGGACCCCAACAGCGTCCGCGCCTTCTTCGACGAGGTGATGGGCATGGGCGTTGAGGGCATCATCCTATCGCCCGGCTACAGCTACGACAAGGCTCCTGACCAGAGTCACTTCATGGGCCGCGCCCGCGTGCGCCGCCTTTTCCGCGCCATTCTCTCTAATCGCAAGCCAACCTGGAAGTTCAATATGTCGCCCTTGTTCCTCGAATTTCTGATGGGCGACCGCAACTACGAATGTGTTCCGTGGGGTATGCCAACCTATAACATCTTCGGCTGGCAGAAGCCCTGCTACCTGCTTCAAGAGGGCTACGCGGAGAGTTTTAAGGAACTGCTTGAGACTACGGAATGGGAAAAGTACGGAGTCCCCAGCGGCAACCCCAAATGCGCGAACTGCATGGTCAGTTGTGGCTATGAGACTCCTGCGGTCATCGACGGCTTTGGTTCGTGGAAGGGCTTTCGGGGCATGGTCCGGGGCACCTTCAGTAAATATCCTGACCGGCATGCGCTGAAGCTGCTCAGTGATTTAGCTTTAGAAAAATCAGTTCCGCATGAGAGTGCGCCGCTGGTGCAGATTGAGCAGCCGGACCACACCTTAGAGGAGACCAAGGCATGAGCGCTGAAGTGCGCAAATACACGCTGGAACAAGTTGAGGCGCTGGAATTGGCTCCCGGCACGGACCACGAAAATCTGGAAGGCTGGGTCCCCACGCTGGCCAGCGACGAGGATCTGCGCCAGGCTCTCGAAAAGGCGCTCGACTATCGCGGCGACGTGACGCTGACGCTGAAGAACGGCGAGAGCATTGTGGCTTTCATCTTCAACTGTAAGGCGGGTCCCACGCTGGTCGAGTCCTGGGCGCAGTACTTTACCCCTGAGGCGCCTGAAAAGCGCAAGGTAGGCTACGCCGAGATCGCCCGCATCGAATTCTCGGGCAAGGATCGCGCCGCCGGAAAACATTGGGAAGACTGGGTAAAAAAGTACAACGAGCGCAAGGCCGCGGGCGAGACGAACATTGCGCTCGCGCCGGAGGCGCTGGAGTAGTTTTCATGGATCAGCAGCGATAGGCCAAGATGAAAGACGACCGCCAATTGAAGGATCTTGTCGGCGTGGGAGCGGCGATCATCTCCGACCTCCGAATTATGGGCATTCATTCGGTCGTGGAGTTGTCGCTGCAAGACGGCGATGAGCTATATGCCAGGCTTTGTCAACGAACAGGGAAGCAGCACGACATTTGCTGTCTCGATGTTTTTCACTGCGCAATCGCCCAGGCCCGCAATCCCAATCTTCCCTGCGAACAGAAGAACTGGTGGTATTGGAGCGCGCTGCGCAAGCGTCAATAATTCGTCGTAAACTGATCTCTAACCATGAAGATATTTCTTACAGGCGCGACGGGATTTGTTGGTCACCATGTGGCGGGGGCGCTTGCCGCTGAAGGCGCGAAGCTGCGGATGCTGGTCCGCAAAACCAGCAATTTGGCCAATCTGGAAGGCATCGACGGTGACACTCAGGTGGGTGATCTGGCCCGGCCGGAGACTTACGCCCCGGCGCTCGCCGGCTGTGATGCCGTGGTTCACGTGGCCGCCGACTACCGGCTGTGGATTCGCAACCCCGAGACCATGTACCGCGTCAACGTGGACGGAACCCGCGACCTGCTGCGGCTGGCTCGCGAGGCCGGCGTGAAGCGCGTGGTCTACACATCAAGCGTGGCCACCATGCACTTTCGCCGCGATGGGCTGGTCATCAACGAGGATACGCCGGTTTCGCTTGCCGATATGGTCGGCCACTACAAGCGCTCCAAGTTCCTGGCCGAGCAGCAAGCCATCGCAGCCGCCCAGGATGGGCAGCGGGTCATCATCCTC
>Ga0224529_1000253_pt1 | contig 42322 bp, 55 predicted proteins | sample CBST50metaG_FD_179893 | JGI IMG/M metagenome (GOLD analysis project Ga0224529, IMG submission 179893) | Peat soil microbial communities from Stordalen Mire, Sweden - C.B.S.T50 | ecosystem: Environmental > Terrestrial > Soil > Wetlands > Peat | place: Sweden: Norrbotten County, Stordalen Mire...
TGACATGCCCTTTGTCCTTGGCCAGCGTCGCGACGGTGCGCCGGATGACCTGGAAGGTCAGCTTGGGCAGCCCCAACTCTTTCGCCAGCTTGTGTAGCACTCTTTTCCGGTAGTTGCTCGGGTCCATTGTAGCTGCAGCCGCTCGGTGAGAGTGAATACAGCCGTACGATGAGAGTGGCCGGAGACGGAGCTCAAATCTACAGTTTTTCATAGGCTCAAACACTGTTCCGAAGTTGTACAAAGGGTAAACACTCCAGCCACCGCCGAAAAGCCTACCCATTTGATCCACCTCAAGACACCGCAATCGTGATCGTAATCGCGTTGAGAGACGTCATAGTCGATGGCATGGTAAAGGGTGATCCCAAGAGGAATGAGCCGCTGGGAAGTGAAAGGGTCTGAGACGCCGCACAGATCCCAGGAGCCCCACCACGCTGCGTCCCTGTGAGATAAAGAACCCATGGACCGGTTCCCCCGAGCAGACTGGGATTGAAGCCAGTGTATACGTCGGCCTGAGTGGTCTGGCCGGCGGTGTATTCAACCAGCGTGCCATCATAATCGACGATGAAATTCGGCCACTGTACTGTACCCAACGGCTCGGATGGCGGATTGTATCCAGCAGAGGGCGTCGTCGCTGTGAAGTCGAAAGGAACAATCGTCACTCCCGAGGTTCCAGTGCCGCCCATCGTCCCTGCATACGGCAGTTGTCCAGGCACCGTCGCAAAGGAAGCAGTCGCAACCGGCGACACATCCGTAAAGATTGCAGCACTACGATTAAAGGTCCGCAAGATGAGTTGCAGGACGCCCGAGTTTTGGTCAGTTCCCGTATTCATTGCGCCCGAACGACTGGTGGCCTGAACGAAGCCGCCGCCGGTCGTATCTTCCACTTCTACCTGGATGGGGTTGAAAGTTCTCCCCGTAATTTCATAGTCGCCGGAGAACTCAAAGAACACCGTGGGATCGAGTGTGACAACGTCCCCAACCATCTGAGCCTTCAGCGCGCGCCAAAGTGCCGGATTTGTCTGGCCTACGCTTGCATCCTGGCTCTTATCTACCCACTCAGCCCATAGATTCAGCGTGATCTGCCACGGCGGGGTGTATGGAGATCCAATAAGGTTGAGGTTACCGAATGCCTGCAGCAACAAATTTGGATTTAGATAGTCGATGCCCAGATCTCGGTAGACCTCATACTGGAGCAGTCGCATCGCCTGGTCATAAGTTGCGCTGGCAAAGTCGTAATTGACCTTGATCCTCTTCAGCCGCGTTCCCGTTACGTTGGGGGGCAGCACCTGGCCCTCGCATATCTGGTGCTGCTGGTGGTTGATCTCCGGGTTGCGCTGGCTGAAGCGGCTCTGGATATAGCCAATGCTTCCACCTGTGCTGGCAGTGCCGGCCGGAATGATCCCGGCGCCAATCGTGCAGGTGAACTGGGTTGGTGAGGGCGTCGACACTCCATCCACGGTCGTCGTTGGAATTGCTGTGACCAAGACATTCAAATTAAATGCCGAATTCTGCACGCCACCGATGCTTATAAGGTCGCCGACAGCGCAAGGATTCGGGTTCACCGTGTTGACGGTCAAAATTGTTCCAGTGGAATCAACAGAGATCGTTGCGATGGTCGCCACGGCCGGCAGCCCCGTTTCCAAAAACTGCCCCTGATATCGGTTCGCGTTCTGATTGACAAGCGCGTTGTCAATTTCAATCGATCCGCCCGCGAGTGCCTGAGCCGTGATCAGGCAGGTCGACGGTCTTGGCTGATCCACAAACACATAGATCTGGCCTGCGTACTCATACCAGTAACCACGGCAAGAAAGAAGGACCTGCTCCAGCATGGCCGCCAGCGTGGATCCAGCCGCGAAGACATAACTTCCTTGGAAACGCGGCATCCCGGCCGGATTCTGCGCCGTGATATTGATAGCCTGGTCGCAAAACTTCGCGGCGGCCACAATCGAAGGCCAGTTGAACAAAGCGCTTTCCTGAGCCGTCAAGGGATCCGGTCCAAGCACGGGATCGATGCCATATTCCGGCTTGATGGCCCTGCGCAGCCACAAGTCCACAAAGTGCCAGATAGGATTGGTGGTAAAGCTGTAGCTGGTCTGAGTGCCGTAAGGTGGCGGTGCAGAGAAGCCGGTAAAAGCTGTCTCGCCATCCGCGTAGAACTGGCGGCACCGCATTCCCCGCATATCGAGCAGCGGCGATAAGGTTCCACCATCGTTGATAGCCGGAGTCCAGGCAATCGAATAGTAACACCGCCGCGAGAAGGCAAGCGGAGTGACAAGCGATCCTAAGTAACTCCAAAGGCCGTCAACCGCATTCCCTGTCAACGGTGCATCCGCTCCCGTGTGGAAGTTGAAAGCGCTGAGCGTCGGCGTGTTACCCAGGTTCTCAGTTGCGCTGGAGCTGTTGCTCGGCACATAGCCCAGCAACGTATTTCCCATGAGCGCGCCCCCACCGCCAGGTGCATAAGCCATCTGCAGAACATCATTGATCCAGAGAGCGCTAGGGCCATCCAACTCTCCCTCTCCGAGATCCCAGAACCCAATTTGCATGGAGGCCGGCTGAAAACTCCCGTTCATCGCAGTGGGTGCGGGGACGGAATAGTCGATTTGTTGCGACCCGGTGGCCCGAAAGTACCCATAAGAAAGAGGCCAGGGCGTGCCGATATTTGCGGTGCAAATGCTTCCTCCTGGCATTAGACCTGCCTCCGGTACTGCACCTGGTTGACGCTGATGTTGGCCACGGCCGCGGGTGGAAAAACCACTGTATTCAGAACGCCTCCAAAGCGGTTAGGGAAATGACTGAGGCAGGTCTGATAGGTGTTGTCGCACGCCGAGGCATAGTTCGGATCGCCGTTCGCCTGCGTCGCACCACACTGCGGGCTTCCGAAGCGCCATTGGCAAGTCTCGGAATAGTCGTAGGGATTGCCGTCGTAATCGTTGGGGTTGAAAAGAGGGTTTGCCCCAAACGGGCATTGCATCTCAGTCCCGCCTGTCACAGTCAAGCGGCCGTGCTGCTCATACTCTGCAGACTGCGCCACCAGGTTCCACTCTCTGAAAGCAAAGAGCGCTCCTTCGAAGGTGCGCGCTGTCAGGAGTCCGGCCAGATCGCGCTGTATGGTATTGCCGCTCACGTTCTGAATTTCAATCGTCGCGGTGGTAGATTGCATCGCTCGCGACTCTTGGAAACCGCTTGCGCTCAGCAGCCAGGGAAAGTAGTGAGTGTCGTAATTGGCCGGAGGATTGGCCAACCCTGCAAGCCAGGAAGGATGAGTGCCTGTGTAGACCGGAGTTACGTCGATCTCGACATTCGCCCAGTGGTAGCTCGTCCCATCCGTCGTCACCACGTCCAGCAGGCAAACAGGAGCCGATCCGCCGTGTGCGGACATGATCTGAACCAGTTCAATTGGATAAGGGTAAGGCATCGGCTATCTCATCACCTGCAATGCGTCCCACCACACCGCGTTACCCGTGCTGGCATCGTCCTTCGAATTCAGCGGCTGCAGACTGACGATATGAGATCCGAGAGGAACGTTCCGCACCTGAAGCAACATCGAAGATGGGCTAGCCGCAGGTGAGTAGAAATCCACAGTGCCTACAATCGCTGGAGTAGATCCGTTCATATTCATCGTTTGCAAAAGGACCGAGGCCTGCCCACCGGCCGGGCCAGTTGGTGCCCAGAACTGGAAACCGTAGCCTACATAGCAATAAGCAGCCATGTCTGTAGTTACCGTGCCGGCGTTCGCAAAGTGATATTTACTCTTCGCGCTCGCGTCGGCCGTCAATGTCCATGTCCCCGAGACGGCCGCAACCATGCGATTCCCGAAGTCATCGAGCAACGGCCGCCAGATTGCATCGTCCTGCCAGTCGCCGGGATAGACCTGCATGGGCGCCAGCGGAACTTCGTCAAAGAGAACCTGCTGGATGGCCCAGTGATTGTGCGAAGTGGGCACGGGCTCGACCGGCTGAGAGAAGCGGCCCACATACTGCCGTCCTCCCCCTTCGTGATCGATCAGTGTGAAGAAGCCGTCGCGGTACTGCTCGTAATACCACTTGAGCTTCCGCGCGTGGGTGGCCAGTTTTTCGTTCCAGTTGAGGCTGAACTGGTGGCCCGTGTCGGTGATGTCGCGGAAGTAAGGCGCGCCCTGGCTCGCTTTCGCGTTCAGGTGTGTCAGCGGCCGCTTCTTCTGAAAACCGTAATCGGGATTCAGCGGGTGCGTCGGCGTCGGGTTGAGAATATCGAACTGTGACATTTAACCTCTCCCCACGCCGCTGTATTGGCGCTGTGCCTGGTTCAGCGCGGACATCAGTGCAAGACCGCCCCCACCCTTGGCCCAGGCGGCCACGCTCTTCGAGTCGAGTGCTTGGACGGTAAGAGTCACCGGGGCTCCGCTGCCGGAGATGGCCGGCATGCGCGGCTGAACGCTGCTGCCATAACTCACGTTGTTACTCTGGATCGCATTCAGCAGCGGAGCGTGCGCCTGTGCCATCGAGGGCTGCACAACAAATTCATTCCGCATGGCGTGGATAAAGCCTTCTGTGTCGCTGGTGGCCAGATCGCCAAAATCATCTACCAAGCCGCCGGTGTGGTATTGGCCTGCGGTCAGCGTCACCTGACTGCGTCCGCCAATCTCCTGCTTTTGCAGAGAGCTGAGCGCGGCATTGATCTCAGGAGCGATGGTCGAGCCATAATAACTGCGCGCCCCGCTTCCCATGCTGGCCGTCGAGTTCTTAGAAGAAATCAGCAGGCTGTTCAGCTCTGACGAAAGCGAGCTGTATCCGCTGCGTCCGGCCTCATAATCCTGCATGTCTTTGAGCAACGTCGGCTGGATCGTACCCACGTCCAAGCTCTCGGCCTGTCCTTTACCCTGGTCACCGAAGATGCCCGCCAGCAAGCCGGTGACGCCGCCCACGACCGCGCCGATCGCGCCACCCACTACCGTGCCCAAGCCCGGGACGATACTGCCCAAGGCCGCGCCTGCTTCCATGCCGCCCATGGCGCCACCCACCGCGCCTGCAGTGGGATTCGAATTCTCGTAAGCCGAGTAGATACTGCTTCCGGCCATGAGTGAGCCGCCGGCCATGCCCATCGCGGCGCCGAGATATTTTGAGGAGCTTCCTGCCCCCGCACTTGTAAAGCTACCGTCGGCATTCAATGTGCCGCTCAAGTCCGGGTTTTGAGTATCAGGCATCGCACCGGCGTTGATGAAGTTTCCATCGGAAAGCAGTGTGCCGCTCAGGTCTGGGCTTTCCGCTCCGGGCATAGCTCCGGCCATTCCGGATGCACTCGCACCGCCTGTGCTGCCCGACATCCCAAAGCCGCCTCCGCCCATCGATCCCATGCCACCGCTGGCAGCCATGGTTCCAGCGGCAGACTGCAACGTGGTGGCAGCAGTCAGGAGGGCTTGGCTGCCAGTGAGCAACGTCGTGCTGCCGTTCTGGAACGAGATCATTGAGGGATTGACGGTCTGTGTCGTGCCACCCGCACCGTGACCGCCCATCCCAAATGCAGACTCGATGTCGGTCAAGGGATTGGTGCTGGTGCTCATCTGCGGACCCATGCCGAAGAGATATTGCAGCATCCCTCCTGTGGAGCTGTTGCTCTTGAACGCACCGAGCATTTGATTCGCCATCATCTGATAGGCGGTGTCCATCGCGCGGTTCTCGAAGAACTGCGCTGGATTGCTGAACATGCTCTTCAGTCCGGATGCCAACTTGTCGCGCGTCTCCTCGTCGGCCTGCTGCATCTGCGCATTCATCAGTTGATATGCAGCGGTCCTCTTCTCGTTTCCTTCCTGTTCGACCATCACCGCGGCCTCGGAATTCTGTTTGACATGCGCGAGTTGCTGGTCTTCAGCCTCAGTGATCGCCCGCACCTTGTCCTGCCACTCGTCCTGGATCTTCAGCGCTGTTTGTTGCCAGGGAGCCAGCGACAACCGCGCTGTCTGCTCCTCTTCCTTGGCAATCTGATCCATCGCCTTCTGGTGGAGTTGCGCCATTTCGCGATCAGAGTCCAACTCAATCTGAATCTTTTTCTGCTGGTATCCGGCCCATAGAGACCCGTCCGTGCTGTATTGGTGCTCAAAGTCATCCGAAAGGGCTTTCAAATGCTTTGATTCTTCGACCTCGATCCGCGCGTAGCCTTCCAACTGGGCGTCATCGGCCGAATCAGTGAGTGCGCGGATACGCTCGTTGAATTGCTCTTGTGATTCCAAAATCTTTTGATTTGAGCTTTGATGTGCGGAGGTACGCTGCGAAGCAAAATCGGAAGTTTGTTGCGGCGTTTCGATGCCGCCCGCGCCTACGGCTTTCCGCTCGGCTGCATCGATCGCATCTAATTGAGTCTGTAGCTGGGCATTGAGAAGAGGAATGCCCTTCAATCCAGATTGCGCAGCCTCGTCGGCCATGTGCCTGGTCTGCTCGTCGAGCTGCTCTTGAAGTTTCAGAGCTTCCGCGCCGAATTTCCGCTGTATTGCTGAAGTCTCTGCCGACTCCGCCCGTTTGGAGATCTCACCCTCTAGAAATTTGCGAGTGATGGCATCGATCTGCTCTTGTTCCTGCCGAGCGCGCAGCGCGTTGCCCTCAAGGCCCGCGTTTACGGCCTCGTTTTGCATCTGGATAATCTGGTCGGTTTCCTGACGTTGCAGCTCAATCTCTTCTGCATGAGCTTTATTCTTTGCAGCCAGATCCTCGCTTGCCTGGAGCGTCGCTCCAGCGTTGGATGGTCCTGGATTGCCCCTCTCACGATCTTCGATCGCAGTATATTTTTGCTTCTCCTTGTCTATTTCGAGTTGCTTTTGATACTCGGCCGTGATTTTGGCTTGTTTTCCAAGCTGAGAATCTCCGGCATGTTCAGCTTCGATGTCTGCCATGCGTTGCTGATGGAGCAGGCTCTGCTGTTCGGGTGAAATCTCTTGAGATTGTCCGGCTCCTTTTACCGAGGCTCCCGAAAAACTCCGCGCCATCAAAAGCTCGCCGATTCCTGCTCCAATTTGACTTGGGTTACTCGCTCCAATGAGTAGATCAAGCCACCCCGCCTTCGACATTGATTCTCCAGCGCTCCGGAAGTTTGTCATCGCCGAAGTGGCCTGCTCGATGCGGAGTTGTGCCGTCTCAATCGAGTGAACATTGACAAAATCTTTGTCTTTGTTCTGCTCCATCGTCTTCAAGAATTCTTTCTGCGCGGCATTTATATCTATGTATTTCTCGTAGAGATTATAGGCGCCCTCAGCCATGTGAGCGAAGATATCTACCGCTCCAAGCCCGATCAAGGCAGGTCCAATCATGCTGAGTGCACTACTCATCATCTGGCTGTTGGCAATGACGCTCTGCATCGCGCGCGGAACACGCAATCCGAGATCCTCGTTTAGGAGCCGGACATTCTCACGCGCGCCCAGCGCATGATCTCCCACTTCATCGAGCCCGGCACCAGCTCGAGCGCCGGCAGCCTCCCCCGCCGGTCCCAACGCCTCAAGCTGTGCAACAACCTGCTGCACCGCCTCAGCGGCGTTGCCATCAGTGACGTTGATCGTGATCTGAACAACCTGGCCGGGCATCTACGCAGACCTCCGCACAAAATCTGTGCCACACTTGTGGCAGGTTGTGGCAAAGGGCGAATCCTGGAGTGCGCCGCACACGCCGCAGGGCGGATGATTGCGCTCGAACTCTGCGCGTGCTTCGGCAACTGCCATCAAGCCATCCGCCTCTGCCATACTGAAGTCGCCAGAGGCGAGCCCCGTGTTCTTGCACTTCTCCAGCCACAGCAGATACTCGGCGCGCTTGTAGTAGCCGGGCGAAAGCGTCAAGGGCGGCAGCGAGCCGAAGATGCGCTCGCGGCCACTGTCGTCGCTGTCATCGAGCGACCGCGCGACGCGGCCCTGGGCAAAGCCCTGCTCCAGCATCTCGTTGATAGCCTGCCGCAGCCCTTCCGCATCGCGTGTCACATCGATCGACATCTACTTGTCGTCCTCGTCGATTTCGTCCTCGATTTCGACCGCAGCCGGAGCGAACAATTGCATAGCCGCAGCCACCTTGTGGTAGGTGTCCATGGTTCGCGCGATCGTGTCGCGGCCTTCCAGGGCCACGCCGTTTTCCGCATACCCAGCGACGCTCACAATCAACTCGTCATAGAGTGCGGCCAGGGTGCGCTGTGCGCCGCGGTAGACAGTGGTTCCCTTGCGCGATCCGGTCACGATCTGTGCGCGAGTGTCGTCGCGCCTGTAGCGCCGGAACTGCTCGGCCGTGGGCGAATCGAACCAGTGCACCAGGTTCTTATAGCGGCGCATCGCGTTGCCATCCCCGGCGCTCCACACAGCATTCAGTCGCACAACCTCGCGGCCAGCGTCGTACGCTTCGGGAATGTCTTCTGTGACCGCATAAGCGGAAGTGAGCACATTGGCAACGGCCAGGCGATGAGCCAGAGCCCCGCTTGTGCCCTCGGTAATGACAGCGTCGGCCAGTTCCAAGCCGGCGGATGCGGCATCGGTATGCTGGATCACCTGTTTTCCGTCGCGCTCGGCCGTCGAGACGATGCCGTCGAAATACTTGAACCACCGCGCCTCGGTGATGGGCTTCACTGTGAAGCTGTAGGTTCTCGCGCCCTGCCGGATCACGATGATCCGAGGTTGCGCGAGATCGATAAAGTCTGTCGTGGACATAGGGGTCCTTCCTTTGTGTTTGGGATTTTGTGATGTTCCCAGGGTGGAGGACCCTGTCCTGCACGAGGCCCGCGTAGCCATGCGTTGCCTCGAAACGGCCGCCGTAGGAAGCAGCCGGTATTGCCCGATGGAAAAAGCCCGGAGCGCTCTCGCTCTAACAGCGCTCCGGTGGAGAAAGCTCTTCAGGCGCCGATCAGATAGGCAGTGGCCTGGCTGTTGGTGACTGCTGCGGTCAGCACGCCGCTGCCGCCCTGGTTGTAGATGGTGGTCTCGTCACCCTCGATCTGCCACACCGTCATATTGCCGCTGGCGCCCAATTTGGTCGTCTTCAGGTTGCAGTAGGGAATGTCAAGATTCAGAATCGATGTGCCGCTGGTGCCGGTCCAGTTCACTTCCTGCAACACGTTGGTGTTGAAGATCACGCGCACGTCGTCCGCGCTGGTGGCCGCGATGGTGCTCTGGAAGCTCACCTTACGGAGGCCGGTACGCGGAAAAGCGCCGAAGAGTCCCAGGCCGGGCGCCGTGTGATTGGTCACACCCGTCGAGATCTTGATGGTGGTCGACATGTGGCGGCCCACCTTCGAAACCGTTGCGCCGTGCGCGCCGATCGACATGATGACGTCTGAACCGAGCAGGTAAGCAAGAGATGCGGGCAATGCCGGCAGCGAGGCGATAACGCCGTCCTGCCAGTGCCCAGTGCCGATGAAACTCGCCTCAATGGTGATCGGTCCACGCGCCGGAATGGTGATCGTCACGTCGCTGATGCCCATGTCGATCAGCGTCCAGCACACATCGTTCGTGTCCTGCAGATAAATACTGGCGGCCGGGGCCTGGGTTGTGGTTTCGTCGAAGCTCAGGGTGTGCACGTAGGGGCCAGCGCCGGTAATGACGTCCTTGCCCAGCGCGAGCGCAAGCAGCAAGCCTGCCAGCCAGTCGTCGGCATCGGCCTTCACGCTGAAGGAGGAATCCCAACCAGTGAGCTGGCCCTGCGTCGCAAACTCGGTGCCTTTGCCGGCCATTGCCTTGTCGCTGTACCTGGTCTGCTTCAGTTCGGCCACTGCGGAGCCGTCGAACTTCTGGCGCCTGGTCATGGAGGCCGTGGCGATCGGCGTGCCGTAGGCGAGCTGCTTGTTGGGGCTCAGCACCAGATTCCGTGCTGTGATCTTCTGGGATTCAAAATTGTACGGTCCAGCCATCACTCACCATCCTTCACGCCGCGTTTGCGCGATCCGCCGCGCGGCTGTTCATCTTCGCTCACAGCGTTGGCCGTGGCCTCAACATCTTCAGGGACTTCTTCGAGAATCGCTTCACCTTCGAACTGCTCGTGGCGGAGCAGATGGTTCCACTCAAAGCTGCGTTCCACTTCCTGCGTTTCGCCAGCCACAAAGTGGAAGTGCCGGCGGCCGTTGGCCCAGCCGACCGTTCCCGCTTCGCCTGCCATGCGCCGGCCAGCTTCACTGAGCTGGATCGTGATGAAATCGGGGCGTGCATTGCTCATCAGTTGTCCTCATTTCCTGGCGTCGGTGTGCCGGCCGCCAGCGTGCCGGGGAACTGGGCGATTGCGCAGACCTCGACGGTGCAGATGTAGATTTGCCCCACAATATCGTCAGGCAGCTTGCCGATGCCCTTGAGAGCCACTGGCTCCGTGACCGACCCATCCGGCAGAGTCAAGCGCGCACCGGCCACCAGTGGGAGTACCAGGGCAACGACGGCCAGCGTGGCCGTGCGCTGGGCTTCCTTGCTGGTCAAGTTCTCAGCCGCACACCAGATCTCGAAGATGTGGCTCACGTCGTAGGTGAGCCATTGATTGTCACCCTGATTTCTGTATTCAGTGCTGGCGTAGCGCTGCCTTGCACAGGGCATCTGGAGTACAAGCTCGTCGTTGTCGTTAATGTCGCTTTCACCGATCGCGCCGACATTGATGCCTGTCAGTCCAGCGGTGAGCGCGGCCAGCAACGCCTGCTCCGCATCGCCCGGCAATACCATCGAGGCTGGCACTACTTAACCCCCAGTCCAGAGGCCTTGGCGGCCTTGGCCACGTAGATTTCAACCTCTTCCTGGATCCGCGCGGGATCTTCCGGACGGAAGACGAGAGGATTTCTGGCGGGGATGTGGATATGGCGAGAGAAGCCGCGCACATTGACCGTCGCGACACCGCTCGCGGCTTTCCGGGTGACCGTTTGATGACGCCCAAGCTTGTTGGTGATTTGCTGCTTTTCAAACCGATCACGGCTACGCTGCCGGCGCGTATAGCTGTAAGGCCTCACCGACTGAGTTCCATCGAACCCGTTGAACAAAGGCTCTGCGTAGCGCAGCGCGGTGCCAATCACTACGGAGTTGCCTTGAACCGCGAACGTGACAGAGTTCAAGAGCAGTCCTTTGTTGATCATCAGTTTGTGACCGGCGGAGTACTTCCGCCACCTCAAAGACACGGGACTGAGCGGTGCCCAGGAGCCGGCCGGAGATCCGGAATCCCGGAAGGTCTGCCGCACGCTCTTGAGCTGGCCGAGCCCGATGATGCGCAGCAGCTGCTCCTTCGCACCCAGCGAAAGCGAAAACTGGCGCAAGGAGACCGTCACGTTGGACGCATCGGATTTGACGACGACGGCGGACATTAAACGAACCCCTTGAGCTGGCACTCATCGAAGATCAGCGGCTTGGTGCTCTTTTGCACGCTGGAGTCGGCCGTCTGCGGAGTGCTGCCCACGGGCTGATCGAGCGTGGCTTTTCCTGTGGAGACCTGGCCAAGAAATGCGATCGCATCCTCATATCCTTGACGGATGATTTCGCCATTCTTCGCATTGCGGCGGCGGCGGAAGAGCAGCCAGACGGCGATGTCCAGTGTCTTGCCTTTTACGTCGTCGCCGGCCTGGAGCGGTGTCTGGTAGCGCTGACGGCAATAGCTATCCACAATGCCCGACGCCTCTTCAAGCGCGGCGGACACGGTGGCGACGTTGACCGTCGCGGTCGCGTCGTCGCAGGTGAGCTGCACCAGCTCCGCCTGGGTCAGGCGGAGCGGCACAAGGTCGGATTGGACAGCGTAGGCCAACGGTTACCCTTCGACAGCAGGTTCGACTTCGGTGGGTTGGGCGGTGGGAGTGGCGATCGGCTTGGCCGCGCCAAGCTCTTCCAGCCTGGTGGCGTCTTTGCCGGCCAGTGTGATCAGGGAGTTGCGCGGGTAGTACTTGCCATCGTGGCGGATCGGGTGGATGACGACGTGGGTCTGCTTCCCCTTGGGGATCTCGACCTCGGCGGCTTCAGGTTCGTTCTTGGTTCGGGCCATCGGAGCTTGCCTTTCTTTGGAAAACGAGCGCGGACCATTCAGATCCGCGCTCGGCTCAATTAACGGTTACCGATTGCGGCTGGTTAGCCGGCGACCGGAGCGCCGACGGCGCCCATGACGGGAGCGGCAACGCAGCCGGAGAAGAGGTAGATGGTTTCCTGGGCGGTGATGCGCGTGTCCCAGTACCAGTCCACCGAGACCACATCGCCCTTGGCGTCCAGGTCGGGAAGCGGGAATTCCAGCACCCCGTAGCCGTCCACCGTCATTGGAGCTGCGGACCAGGAGAACGTCTTAAGGGCGCTCAGGTCGTCCATGCTCGACGCCGGCTGTACCGATACCAACACCGCACTTGTACCCCAGACATACGAGGCGTTGTTCGCCTTGTCGAGGGAGACGGCCGCCGCGCGCACGCACTGTACGCCGAAGACCTGGGTGAGCTGATCAATGGTGATGGCGCCCCCCGCGGTGTACTTGAAGCGATCGATGATGTCCGGGTGGTTGCAGAGTGCGGTCACCACGGGATCGCTGAGAATCAAGTGCGTCGCTTCGACACCAGATTGCCGGACCAGGGCCTTGGCGGCCTCGACCACAGGAATCGGATGCGAGACGCCGGTGTAGTTGTCCCACATCGACGTGCCCGAGATGGACTGGTTGTTGGTGACGTTGGCCAGGGTGGTAACGAGCTGTGCGATGTAGTTCTCGCGATCGAGCGAGATCTTGTCGATCAACCGGCGGGTGGCCGCCTGCTTCTCGCTGAAGCCCAGGCCCAGGGCGTACTGCTCCTGTTCGTAGGGCACGATAGCGCGCAAAGCGCGGCTCTTGCAGAAGTACGGATACTCGGAATAGTTCATCCGGTCGGTCTGCGGCGTGGTACCGGGAGCGCGGAGGGTCTGGCGATCGAGGCGCTGATTCGAGCGATCGAAGACGGTGTACTGGAAGCTCTGGCGGCCGACAGGCACGCGCGGAGCGATCAGGTCCCCCACGAACGCATTGTTGCGAAAGCTCTTGGCGTAGTTGGAAAGAGCTACGTTCAGAGTTCCCGCCGGAAGACTTGGTGCGAAACTGCCCATTGTTTTGACTCGCTTTCTTCCGCACTCGCGGAGGGAGTATCCAACCGGGCCGCGTCCTTGAAGGCGTACGCGGCCCGAACTTCAATCTGTTTAGCTGAGGACGGCCGTTCCGACCAGCGACCGCACGTTCCACACGGTGGCCATAGCCTCAACCACTGCGCCATCGCCTTGGGCGGCAAACGTGATCACATGCTTCGTGCCGTTGATCCCGTTGGCTGCGAAGGTGGTGGTGTGCGCATGCGCCGTCTCAGCCGTGATGAAGATCTGCATCCCATCCTGGGCGGCCGTGGGTTGTGCCAGAGTCATCGCCAAGGCTGCAGCGGAGCCGATGCCGGCCGTACCGGGAGCCACCGGAATTGCTCCCGCGACGATGTAGTGCGTGACCGCGTCCTGGGTGGGGCCGTTGTCGGGGGAGACGAACACAACGATATAGTCGCCTGCGTTGCTGCCACTAGAGACGGCGCGCGCCACGATGTTCTGGTTGGTGGCGCCAGTTGCGGGAATGAGCTGCCCGGCGGCGTTGGTGATCAGATTCTGTCCAGCCTGGACTGCCGCGCCGATGATCGCGACTGCCTCACCCTCATAGATAGCTGAGATCGCATCGCCAGCGTAAACGGTGGACTCTTCGAGAATCGCGAAAGCCGGCGCATTAGCTGCGCTGGCGACGGCCAGGGTGGCATCGTTCGCTCCCTGTACAAGCGCAAAGCCTCGGGTCATGCCTGCGGCTGCGGCAACGTAGCTCCGGCGTTGCGGATTGCCGGTTACGCCAGTAGTTTCAACATTCATTGACTCACCCCTCCTCAGGGCCATTGCTCAAAAAGCGCTGGGCGAGCATGGCAGCCCAGCATTTTCCACGACGCCATACCGTCGCCGCCTCGCCGCGTCGCCGCGGCTAGCGTTGGAATTCTAGACAGCGCCGGCGCTTGCGTTGCCCGGCTTGGTCAGCGCGGGATTCTCCTGCGCCACCTGAGTCAAGGCCTCGCCGTAGCTGATGCTCTTTTCGCTGGCACGCTTGGAAGCCAGTGTGTGCAGCTGCACAGAGTTCTGGTCGGCCTTCTCGCCGTAATCCACCGTGGTGGCTTGAGCGGCGGCCTGGGGCGTGAACTTTGTGCCGGCAGGAACCACCGCGGGCAAGCCCTCCATGAAGTTCTCGAACATCTCAAGCGGGCTCAGCGTCTTCTTCGCATCCCCCTCGCCAAACTCGACGGTGTTGCTCAGGCCGGCCAGCTCCGCGAACAGCAGTTCGCCGCCCATCTTTTCGAAAGCGGGAATCCATTTCCCCTTGCTCTTGAGCCGGGTAACGGCCTGCTGAGCCTTCGACTGCAGCTCCGCGCCGGTCAGTTTGCCTTCACGCTCGGCAAAGTCCGTGGCCTGCTTGGCAATCTGAGCCTTGAGCGGATCCACAGCCGCGGTGACGGCCGTATTCACAGCCGAGGTTACGAGGGCTGTGACGTCAGCCTCGCTGAAGTTCTTTGGGGTTCCGACGCCAAGTAGTCCGGCAAGATATTCCTTGACCTGTTCGGCAATTGTCTTTTCCATCTGCTCCTCTTCCTCGCCGAAGTCCACCTCAATGAACTTGCGGCCGTTGTCGTCGAACTGCACGTCCTGCAAACCTTTGACCTCGGGCGGCATTGCGCCGAGCCATCCCACATGCCGGAGGCCGGCGATCTTACCGTCGGCGTCGGTGTAAAACGAAGCAGAGCGCTTCTTGAATCGCCCAGCCTGCCGCAGTTCGTTGAACTGCGGATCGACCTGCTTTTCCTGCGCCATCAGCAGATCACCACGCACCATCAGCTGATCGATCCAGCCAAATGCGGGAAGATTGTCTTTTGGGTGCCCCACTGTCACGGGAGCTTCATGGAAGGATGAATCGTAGCTCGCGGCCACGCGGCTGAGATCTTCCCGCGTCACGAGGCCTTTTCCTTTGCTGCGGTAGTCGCCAGCGCGGAAGATCTCGATCCAAGGAGAGGACCCTGTGGTGCTAGCTGCCGGAATGGGTGTGGTTGCCACTTGAGCTATCTTCAGCTCAGGTAGCTTTAGCCATTGCGGTAGATGGCAAACTCGCGCTCCATGGCGAGAAGCTATGCGGCGATGCGGAAGATTTTCCCGAATCCAGGCTGAGGAACTTTCAATTGCGCGAGCAGCGGAAGCCGCAACAGGCCTGGCTCATTCGCATTCTTGTCTGCCTTCAGCGCTTCGCTCTCAAGGATGGGCGCCACCGAGCAGCGGCAATTAAATCCATTCGGCGGATAGATCTTCATCCACACTGGATCCTCGGCCCTGGCTGTGAATTGATCAATCACCGCGTGTTCGGGACGCACACAATCGTCGCCAACCGTCCAGTACTGCCAGAAGGGCAGTACTTCTGTCACGGCCGGGTCCTTCATTTGTTCATAGCGGCCCAGGCTGAAAGCCTTCTGCATGGCCGTCTGGAAGGCGGTGTCGAGCGTAAAGGCATTCAGCCGTGCGATTCCCGCGTCGTCGGTGAGTTTGTTCACCGCCGCTTCAAAGTCAGCTGCTGTGCCGCCCTCTTTCGCCACGCCGGCCAACTCGTCGCGGATCTTGGCAATCAGCCGCACATCGGCAGCGCCGGCCAGGGTGAATGCATCCTTGCGGTATTGCGCCGTGAGCCCGTCGAAGACGTCTTTGTTTACCGGGACCAGGCTGCCGATGTAATCGGAGATGTCATCCGAGGGAAGATCGGTCGAGAAGCCCGCGGAAAGATCGATAGGGTCGTCGTCAAAATTGACGCTCAACCGCGAGCTGCTCACCATCTGCAGCAGGTTCCCGGTCTTCTTGTGAACATGCTTCAGGATCTGCGCGCGTCCCAGTATATTGCTGGCGGCCAGGTGACGCGCCAACAGATCGCCCATGCGGTGCTGCACCGCGGCGTCGCGCATGATCCCGTGGTGTAAGTGAAGAGCCAATTACTTCACCACCGCAGGCTTCACGGCTTCCGCGATTTCTTCAATGCGCTCCTTGTAGAGCTTGGTTGCGCCTTTCTGGAGCCCAAGGAATATCCGGTCGTACTCGTCCAGGTCCTCGCGAATCGCATCCTCCGGCTCGCTGAATGATGCTGCTGACGTGTCGCGCACTGTGACGGCTGGGGCATTTGCACCGGGCGTTGCGATCTGATCGTTGATTGACGCCTGCGGCACGTCGTAACGGTCGGTGAGGTAACTGAGCGGCATGGGAACGCCCATTCCCTGCAGAGCGGAGTCGATGCCGATACGCGCAGCCAGGTCTTCATCCTCTTCCAGGTCAAACGACCAAGTGGGCATCGGCGCATCCGGACCGAAGTTCCATAGCACCAGCGGGCGGACCAGCTGGCGATTGACAACCGACATCAGGCCGCGGCAAAGCTCGACCGTCTTCTTCTCCAAAGTATCGGCGTGGGTGTCGCCCTGGGCCTTTGAGCCGCCGCCGCCTTCATTGCCAAATGTGGTCAGCGTCTCGCCCAGAATCCTGCGCGCGATCGCGTACTGCATAAGCAGGAATAGTTCCTTGTAGACGGCGGGGTCCAGGGCGCGGGCGATCTTGAGCAGCTCCTGGTCGTATTGCATGTTCTCCGGCATGGCCAGCGCGGCTTCGCTGATGATGGCCTGGGCAATGGCTGCAGCTTGCTGCCGTGCAGACACGTCGGCGCCATCCGCGTAACGCACCACGGCCGTGCCAGGTCCCTTCTCGCCGTACTGCAGCCAGAGGCGCAGAGTGTTCCGTTTGAACCAGCTCGGCCAGAAGACACTCTTGAGCAGTGGACGACCCATTCGGTTGCGCGAGCGGCCGCGGTAGGTAGAGATCAGGAACTTCTGCTCCGGCATCGGCGTGCCCTCCATCATGAAGGGCGAGTCGAGCAGCTGGAGCTGGCCGATCTGTGGCTGGAATCGGTTGCCGAAGAGAAACAACTCCTGAGGGCAATCGTTGATCTCAGTGAGCGCGGCCTGGCCCATGCTGGCATCGAAGATCATCTCCTGGACGCTGAATCCATAGCCTGGTGCGTCCAGCATGCAATCCAGTGTTCCATGGAAGTTGGGCAGCCCATCGAGCTGCGCCTGGACGAATGCTGCCACGTCCTGCGCTTTACCCGAGTCGTCTGCCGGTCGCACACTGCGATCGCGCTCAAGCACGTTCAGCTTCAGCGTGTCCATGGCGTTGCCGACGTCCTCGTCTTTGTCCTCGAGCTCGCGGTAGTAGAGGATGGACATCGCCTCGTTGCGCACCATCGAGCCCCAGATCGTGGAGGGACTGCGCTGGCCACCAAAGGCCAGCGCGTTCTGGTAGAGCGAGATTTGCGTGAGATAAAGTTTCTGTTCGCCAACGATCTCGCCCGCAGGCGGCATCGGCGGAATCTGTTCGTCTGCCATCAGAGATAGCCTCCAGACTGGGAAAAGCTGCTAGGAATTGGGCTTGAGGTCATGCCCAGGGTGCATACAGCGCCGTTATCTCCGGCCAGAAGCCCCAGCGCTTGAGCCCAAAATTCATCCGCATGGCCGGCCTCAGTGCGATCGGCATCAAATCGGAAGTTGTTGGCTGCTGTCGGGATCTTTCGGATCGCGTGAATTGCCCCACGAAGGTTGGTATCGTCCGGATTGCGAATCGTCCCATCCTCGTAATTTCGCTTTGCCCTCACCGCCAGGTCTTCTTTAGAAGCCGCGGTGAAAGTGACAGGCTCAACGCGATAGGTCCCATACTTCGTCACTAACTCTTCAGCCATTTGCATGCCGATTCCCGTGCAGTCCTGGCAGAGCCGCTTGATCGGCAGATTCTCCATAAACCACTCGATCTTGGTTCGTTGAATCCGGAACGGAGTCGCGCGCATGCGCACAATTGCGCGAGTCCAATAGACTCCAAGCACCTTTTCGAGGAGATAGATGACCGTGAGATCCTTCTTGCGGCCAACGTCCACGCCCAGGAATAGTTCGCCCGTGGGAATGTAATACTCCGGGAGATCTGTAGTAGCGTACGAAGACTCCGCAGCCCTAATCTGCGCCCAGGTGATCCAGCTCGAAGCATCGCTGATGAACTTGCAGCAGTACTCCTGATCCCATATGTCGTCATCCGGGCAGCCCTCGCGCAGCTTCACCGGGTCGGCATTCAAGCCCTGGGCGACGGCGTCGTAGATCGTCGTGCAGTGCTTCGAGTAGCCGTTTTCCTTCTCGCACAGTTCGTAGAACATGCCCGACTCGCCAAAGCAAGTCGAGCCGATCTCAATCGAGTAGCCGCGAGTCACGGAAGGATAGATAGCCGCATAGATGCGTTTTGCATCTTTGTGGAAGGCGAACTCGTCGGCCAGGACGTTTCCCGTGTAACCGCGGGCCGTGTCGGGGTTCGCCGGCAGAAAGATCATTCTGGATTTGTTTGAAGGGAAATGGATCACCGACTGGGTCAGCTCCACGGCCTGGACAAATTCGCCCGTGCCTTCCTTCTCGAAAACCCCGGTTCCTTCCCTTTCGACAAACTCAAAGCCGCGCGCCGCCTGCTCGATCTGCGCGATCGCTTCCACATGCTCCCTGGCCTTGTGCGCCAGCTCGTTCGATTGGCGCTGTCCGGCCGAGAGTGCGATCCAGAGAGTTTTACGCCGCACCATATCGGCAACAGCCCGGAAGGTGGCGCAGAAGCTGAAGCCAATCTGCCGCCCCTTCTTCCATATTTTGAGAGGAGACTTGTCGTTGATCCAGTCCTGCTGGTATTTGAGGAAGATCTGGTTAGACTGCCCCATAGATCTCCCTCACCTTTTCGAGCAGGTCCTCGCGGGTGAGCTGCACCGGGGGCTTGCCTTCGCGGCCTTCGATATCGCCCAGCAGGTTGCCGGCCTTTTGTTTGACCAGGTCGAGCTTCATCTGGACCGTCTTCTCTTCCACGGCGACTCTGCGCGCCTGCAGCTCTACGCGCTGGAGCCGGGACATGGTCAGTGAGAGCAGGTTAAGGCCTGCAAGGAACTTCCCCTGGTCGCCCGGTCCAACCTGCTGCATCAGGGTGAAGACCTGGTCACGCATGGCATTCATCACCGCGGCGTTCGATCCTGGCAGATCATTACTAGAGAAAGCCTGCGCCCACTCGCGCGCTTTGGCGCTCTCGGCCAGGACCTGGGAGCGCACCTGCGCGACGCGTAGATCGAACCACCTTTGCAACGAGGACTTCGCCAGGCGCAATCCGGGGAAGAGATCCAGATCTTCGCTCTCCACCAGAACCCAGTCAATAAAGCCACCGCCGTCCTTTTCCCAGTCAGCGCTATACGGCCGCGCTGATTGCTCGGCGATTTCCACCCAGGTGCGTCCCCGGTCGTAGAGCGTCTTGATCGCGTCCTGCGCGCTCTGCGGCAGTCGATCGATCTTGAGCGGCTGCTTCACTACGCGGGGCTCTCCCGTTTTTGGTCTGGGCTTAGTCAAATTGAAACTCCACGCCGCTCAACCCTGGTTGTACTGCACGTCGTCATTGCTCTTGCGGAGCGTCATAAAGCGCAGGCCTGCGGCCGTCAGCTCGATCTGGCTGATTACGGTGCGTCCCGTGTCTTCATTCATGCCCTGCTTGAACACGATGTAATCGAGCACTGCGAGATCCTGAAGGAGGGTGATCACTTGTTCGCGGCCCACCGTCATGCCGAGCTTCAGAAACATGCCCCAGATTTGGAGGTCATCCATGCGCGAGAGCTGGTTTTGGTGACCTTCCCGTACCCAGCTCATGATGATGCCCCTGCGCCGTCTTTCTTGCATCAGCTTCAGATCACCTTCCATGTGTTCACTCCGTTCCTTGGTGTGCCGACTGTTCTTTACTCAGCATCGAGTGCAGCCCTTTTATGCTGCGAGCCAGATCCTGCAATACGTTGTCTTGCTGGTCCATCCGCTCATAGAGACCGTTGACTCCCTGGGCGGCAAATATGGTGAGCCGCTCCATCTCTTCCGCCTGACGGCCGCCCTGGTCTGCCAGCTTGGTCAGCGCGTCGGCTTGGCGCCCGCTGGCGTGTGCTTGCTGCTGCACGCCCTCCACAACCGAGCTGAACGTGGTCTGGATTGTGTCGTTCATCCGCGAAAGAAAACGGCCAAGAAACATTAGCCCCAGCAGCGCGATGAATGGCCACGGCCCCCATTGCGCCAAAAGCGTGAACCCGGCCTGCGGCTGCCGCTGCAAAAGCTCAAAGGCCGCCAAAATCACGGCAGCGCCGCCGGCGGAACTGAGCCCGATCCGCAAGTGCTTCAGCCAGCCGCCGCGGAAACTCACTGCGGCTTCACCCCGCGGAATGGCCGACATGCTGATTCCACCCAACCCGAGCGTCGTCACTTGGCAGTGCTCCCCGCATCGGATGTTGAAAAAGAGCGAGCTATCTCCGGGAACGCGTTAGCTGCCACAGATTCCACCGTCGCCGCGGTCATAGCCGTGTTGCCTGCCCTTATATTGATACCGGCCGCAGCCACGCCCTGGAGGGCGGTCAGCAGCTCCGCCTGGTGGCGATTCTGCTTGGCGCTGAATCCGGCGATCGACAAGCCGACCCCGAAGACCGTGAGGCCGTCCACCGGCTCCAGCTTTCCGTACCAGACGCCGGCCACCGCCGCCGCCATCACCAGGGTCCCCCCGACGATGGTTTTCTTCCCCTGCCACCAAACCAGTACCGCCGCCCAAATCTTCCCCATAAATCCCCCTCAAACCCCGAATCCCGCTCCGAGGGTCGAACCACAGCCGTCAGGTGCCGATTCCGGCCCCGATAAGGCCGCGTCGACCCCGTTTAGTCATTTTGCAAGTACTACCCCCGCCGAAAATCCTCCCGGCGCGCACAGAACGCCCTCTGGCGCGTTTTGACTTTTTCGCCCCTCAGGGCGTCTCCAGAGCCTGCGCGACCGTCAGGTTGTCCGGCCGGAACCACATCGCCTGAAACTTCGTCTCGAACTCCCCAGCCGTCTCAGCACCGAGGGTAAAAGTCGCAGAGTTGTCCTGGTTCTTCTCACCCTGCTCGCTGAAGTTTGCAGAACCGTCGCGGACCAGGCGGGAATCCAAGCAATAGCTCTTGAGGTGCATCAGCACCTTCGAGTGCTTCACGCGGATCTCGACGCCTTTCAAACCGATCAGCGCGCGCAGGGGAATCCGTGCACAGGTGGCGTCGCCTCGGCACTCGGCCTGCAGCTCACCGCGGTCCAGGTAGATCCGGATCGCCACACCGTGAGCTGCCCGATCCACCAGCGCGTCCACAATCGCCTGGTCAGTCAGGCTGAAGGCTGCCAGGTCAACGGTCTTGTTCGCCAGGCCAATTTCGGCCACGTCCGCTTGCTCCAAGTTCTGATCCGGCGAGTACTCCGTGCTCACGGCTCCCTGGGCGTAGGCAGGTTGCGCGCAACTTGCCATCCCCATAGCGATCCCAAAGACCATCCCCAATCCCATCCGTCCCCGCATCCGCATCGTCATAGTGTCGTCACCAGGGCGCGAATCTTGTCCGCGACCAGCCCTTCAGAAATAAAAAACGGTTTGTCTGTGCACTGAATAGAGAGTGTCTGGGCGGCCTCGTCATAGGTCCAGGTGGCCGTAAAGCCATTGCCGCTCGCGGTTCCCGTGTCGCCCATGACGGACACGTCGGCCTGAGCCCTGATCCGCGCCCGGATCGCCTGAAAGCGTTCCCGCGGGATGTTTTGAAAGGTGATAGGCTTGCAGGCAGCCATCGGCTCCCCCCTTATTCTTAGCGGCATCCGGTCTGGTTGAACCGGATGCCGCCGGGTTGGTTGAGTCCTCGGGGCAAGCGCGGCACTCTCCGTACAGGCACTTCGCCGCAATCCCGAGTTTGGTGCTCTCGTCAGGGTGTATGTCTAGAATCCCGCGTGCGCCTCGTAGGCGTAGAAGCCGTCGACCGTGGTGCCATAGCTCTCGGCCACTGGTCGCAATCGCTGCGCATCCATATAAGGGCGTACCTGGGCCAGCTTGATAGTGGAGGCGGAGGCCATCTGAGCCACCGCAGCCTTGCCTGAGACCGACTGCACCAGGCCCAATATGGCCGTGACGATCGTTGCCACTCCGTTGATCGACGCCAGCACATGCTGCTGACTCGCCGGGTTCGTAATCTTCGCGGCAGAAAGCAGCGATGCGTTCACTTGCTGCTGGAAAATCACAACAGCGGTTTGCAGTTGCGCCAGCACTCCAGCCGAGGGGTTGGCCAGGTAAGCCTTGGCTTGGGCCACCAGCACATTTGAGGCGGCGTCAAAGCCTATCGTCGCCGCCACAAAGATCGGCGCTTCAGTCGGGGCCAACAGCGCGGCCGTCGAGTCCACCGTCGCCACTGCGCTCTGCAGTGCCGGCGTCCAGTTCACAATGTTCTGCGCCACCTGGTTCCCGGTGCAGCCCACCATCGGCAGGGTGCCCATCACCAGCACGGCACAAAGCATCACGGCGCCCAGCAGGCGCGTCGATACGTTCTTGAGAAAGTTCAGCTTCATGGTTCTCATCCTTCCGCCGGCGTCGCCGGGCTGTTTCCAGATTCAGAGTCGTATTGGGTAAGGTCGAATTCGTGTACCAGAGAAAGCAGGGATTCCGCATAGAAGGGGTTAGTCGAATATCCGCAGTGCTCGAGCGCAATGGCGAACTTGGCCGCATCGCCGCGCACGGCCATGGCCGGCGCGTAGCGCGAGGCCTGGGCCAGCAACAGGCCGTGGGCCTTGAAGCTGTCGGCCACGGTGGAGTAGCGGGCGAACGTGGCCCGCTCCTCCACCGAATGGCCGTGAACCACCTCATGCGTAGGTAGTTCGATATAGCTTTCCGGTGCTACGTGGACAGCCGTTTTGATGCCGAAGTAGTTGTTGGCCTGCTTGGCCAGGCCGGTCTGGCCCCAGCCGCTCTCGAGGATTGCCTGGGCGATGGTGATCGACGCCGGCACACCCGTCGCGTGTTGCGAGGCAAGCGCCGCCGGCACTGCCAATTTCAAGAATGTCGATTCGCCCTCGGTCATGTCCCACTCCCTGGCTCAGAGTTCGGGAGGCCGGGCGTTGAAGAGGCGGCTCTCGCTTTCCGCCCCATTGCAACGCCCGAGACACTCTCGGCTCTGGCACCCGCACAACCTCTTCTCGGATGTATGTGCGGTTCCGACCTTACCGGTCTGAATTGAGAGTAGGGGCGGCGATAGCGCAGAGATGCGCTAGGTGGCAAAGCCGCGCTCCATGGCTAAATGGGTGAGAGGCGAGGGGAGAAAAACAGACCCGCGAGGAGCGGAGTCCGATTGAACCCAAGATGCGTACTACGCGAGAAGTGCTTTCAAGATAGCCGCGACAATCCCCGCAGTTATTCCGAAGGCCCAGAGTGCCCCGAAAACAGACCAGAAGATGGTGCTACCGCTGAGGGGCTTCGAAGGAAGAATTTCGATAAAGCTGTCAATGGCCTTTCCCTGTGCGGACGCCTGTGCACAGTCGAAGTGCTCATCGTCAAATAAACCGCTCCATTTCCCGCAATATTTGCACTTTGCCATTGGGCTCACTTTCCTCGCGAATTTCGCTATTGTTCCCTGATTGTTGCGGGAGCGAGCCTCGAACTGGGCACGCGCTGTTCGGGGTGCCTTTGGGAGATGGCTTCGACCGCGCTAGCCATCAACCTACGAATATCCACGGTTGACTCTTTATTGCGAGCCGATCCTCGGTTTTTCCGCGCGGCGTGGCTGCTCTCTCGGTCACCTATGTGAATGTTGATCTCGATCCGGTCGCCGGTCACAACATAGTTATCAGATGAGTTCACGTTAACCGTGACTCCGGAGCGTTGCTGGTCTTTCTGGTTCTCTGGTTCGACCTCGGCCATAAACTCTCCCATTTGTTCAACAAGATGAAGTCTTTCCTTATCTGTCACTACAGGCCCCGGCGTTAAGATGTCGATCGCTTATCAGGCGGTCCTTAAGAATCGCTCCACCATAGCAGGGTCCTCAGTCTTCATTTTGTGACATAGCTCATAGAAGAAAACAACCTTGTCAGCGTATTCGCGGTCAGACAGGGTGCCCGTCTCCACCCCGAGTTTTTTGTTCAGCGCCTCGAGCACCACAGATAATAATTCTGGATCCCATGAGATTCCCCCTCTTGGGTTTCGCGCTTTTTCCGCCATATCCTGCAGTGATATCCGCTCTTCCGGTGGTGTGGACTGGTGGGGCATCAGTCCGGTCTCGATCATCTCTTCGAGTGAGATTCTTGTCTCAACAAATCCGGCCGCCCGAATCCAAAATCCCTTCTCTTTTGGCTCCACGAGTTTCGACATCGCCAGAAGAGCGGAAATAGGCGGGCTGTCCTTCCCACGCTCCCATCTCGTTATTGCTCCTTGAGAGCTTCCAAGCATTTCAGCTAGTTCGGTTTGCGTGAGCCCCAAATGTTTACGCGCCCCACGAAGCGCCTCTGCGATCTCAGGGCGTTCTTCGCGAGATACGCGCAAGCGCGTTTTTTCGTTGACATTCATACGCGGTTCCGCGTAAAGTGCTTTCTCAGAGAGTTGATACCCACCGTGGATTTTACTTCGTTTAGCACCGAATTCCGAGAGGCTGCCAAAATACGCGGCATAGTTGCCGACGTTGCCCGGCGGCTTCACTTGTCGCACGAGCACGTAAGGCAAGTTGCTCTGGGCGCGCGAACCAGCAAACGAGTGGCTAAGGCACTGTCCACTGAGCTGCGCCAGCGAAAGCGCCAGGATCGTGAGCAAGCGGCATGAGAGATAAATCAGCACGGTCTCAGCTTGCTCCAGAGTCAACCTCCTCTGCAACGGCTAATTTGCGAGAGAAATTTACCGTCCCGGTACAACAATCCTTATTTTCGAGCCGCTCTGAGGCCCGCCAAGGCTGCATGGATGACTCCGCGCTGGTACGCGGAGTCATCGCCCAAGCCATCCGCCGATGTGGCAAATCCCGCGCCCAGCTTGCAGAAGAGATCAGCTTCCTGTTTGGTCGCGAGGTCACGGAAATTTCATTGAACAAATTTACCGCCGAGAGCCGCTCGGACTATCGCTGGCCCGCCGAACTGGACCGCGCGTTCTGTGAGGCGACCGGAGACAACACTCTTCTAAGCTGCCGTGCCGAACTTGCTGGATACAAAATGATCAACGCAATCGACGCCGAATTGCTTGAACTCGGGCGCGAGTACCTGAAACAAAAGCGCGCCAATGAGAAGGTCGCAGCGCTCGAAATGCGGCTGCGGGGGGTAGAGAATCTATGAGCGCCCTCTCACAGCCGATTCTTCCGCAGTTTGGTCTTACTATCCCGTCCTTGGCACCTGCCGTGGGTCGCCTTCAGCGCGTGGCGCTTACCAACGCCGACGACCTGGCCCAGGCTGAAGCCCGGTATAAGATCATCTATCCCCTCCTGACCTACCGGTTGGAAGTTCCTGGACAGCGGTTACTCCGCCTGAAAGACGGAACTCCTGTCACGAGCTTTACTCGGATGGTCGAGTACGTTTCTGAAAATTCTGGAATCGCCGTGGGCACCCTATATAGATGGCTGGCCCGGTACAAGGAAGGAGGCCTGCCCGCGCTTGCCGATCAGCGGCGGTGCGACAAGAACACCAGCCGGTATTTTGCGAAGTATCCGAAGTCGGCGTGGATGGCAGCCTACCTCTACCTCGAAGAGCGCATGAGCATCAAGGTTTGCCACGAGGTCATCGTTCGCGAACACGAGCTGCTTGAGATCCCCGTGGACGAGTTGCCCAGCTACGAAACGGTCCGCGCCTTCTTGAAGTCCATGCCTCCGGCCCTGGAGGTTTACGCACGTCGGGGCCGGAAGGCCTACCGCGATCGCATGTCCCCTTATCTCAAACGGCTGTATACGGACATTTACTCCAATGAGATTTGGGTCGGCGATCACATGATCCACGATGTCGAAGGCGCAAACGACTGCTATGACGAAGCGGAATACGGTTCCCCGGTCCGTATCCGTCTATCGATGCTGCTTGATTTTCGCTCCCGTTATCCAGTTGGACGCACCTGGTGCTGGGAGGGGAGTTCCCGCGCGATTGTTGCGTCGATGATACGTGGATTCGAGACATGCGGGATGCCGGACGGTGTCCTTTTCGACAACGGCCACGACTACGACAAAGTGGCAAAGGGCGCCGCACATCGCCTTGTAAAAGATTCGCCCGTGGCCCCAAAAGCTTGGTGGAAGTCTGAGATCGAAGGTATTGAGAATTCCGGTTTTTTGCGCCGCTGCGGCATCACCATCACGAACTGCCTCCCCTACCACCCCCAGGGGAAGCATATTGAGCGATTCTTCCGCGGGCTACATGAACGCTTTGACAAACTCTGGCCCACCTACACTGGCGGCACGCCATTCAGCAGGCCAGACACAACCTCCGTGGCAATGGCGGAGCACCGCAGGCTTGTGCGTGCTGGCCGCGTGGACGAATCCAAGCATCCGCGGGTGAGCCGCATCATCGCCGAGTGCGACGCCTGGATGGAAGAGTACGCAGACACCGAGCACCGCGGCGAGGGCATGGAGGGCGCGACGCCGCGCCAGATCTTCAAGGAGTACCGCAACCCTAATCAAAAGCCCACGCCCGACCCCGCCGCCCTTGTGCTTCTTATGGCCGACCGTGAAAAGCGCCGGGTCCGCGAGTGCGCCGTGACAGTCGACAAGCGCCGCTATATGCCCGTGGACCAGCCTGGCTGGGCCACCATGCACGAATTCAACGAACGTGACGTGCTGGTGGCCTATGAAAAAGGCGCCTACGAGTTCGCCGCCGCGCTTGATTTGGACGGCAATTTCCTTGCGTGGCTCAACGTCGAGACGCTCGTGCGCTTTGCGCCAGGCGATCCCGCCACCCAGATCATCGTCTCCGAATCCATGGCGAACCGCCGCCGCCTCGAAAAGGGCGTGCGCGAGACGGTCACCACGATCACCCGTGTCGCCCGCCAGATCGGCGCTGTCTCGCCTCTCCAGGCGATGCAGGCGCGCCACCAGCTCACCGCTCAACCCGATGTTGAGGGCATCATCACCCACCGCCCACAGCTTGCTCCGCCAACCACAACAGAGCCGGAAAACAGGCTCGTACCTGGCCAAGCGGCTGACCGCCTGGCCGAACGGCTTCGGAGGACCAAATAGTGCCAATTCTCGCTAGCCACAAAGCTCATCTTCAATCGCTGGGGCTGCCCAGCGATGCGGACACGATCCGGAGGGCTCGACATTTTGTGCTTCGGGCCGGACTCACTCTGGCCGAGTTTGCCGACCTGGCTAATCTCAACCCGTCGTCCCTCCGTGTCTATCTCAGCGGTCACTATGACGCCCACCAGGGAGCCGAATCCAACACGCTCGCTGTCCGTGCCGCCCTAAAGCAACTGATGGACCGATACGAGATCGAGCACATCGAGCCGCTCCAGGGTACGCACTATCCGACCGCCGAATACGAGGCGGTGCGGAAATCGATGTGGACAGCATTGCGGCAGGGAACCTCTGCTCTCGTGGACGGCCCTCCGGGGACCAAGAAGTCCTACACCTTCCACCAGGTCATCGACGAGATCAATAAGTCGCGTGAGGGACACGCTTTCTACGTGTACGTCGAGATCAACCAGAGCCCGCAGAGCTTTCTCATTGAAGCATGTACCGTGGCCGGCATTCCGAATCGAGGAACAATTGGCCAGATGATGCGTAAACTGCGCTTCTTCTTGAGCGGCCAGCGCACCCTCCTGGTCGTCGATGAAGCTCAGCACCTTGGCGTCGCCGGCATGGAGGTACTACGCGAACTATTGGACACGCCTCCCTATTTTGGCGTCGTGCTGGGCGGATCGCATGATCTCTCGGTTAGACTGCGCGACTGGCGCATGGAGCAGTGGCGCTCTCGTTTGCGTCGTACTCATCTGCTTATGGGGCTGACCGAGTCCGAGGCCGCGGAGATCCTTACGGGCGAACTGGGACCGATGCATCCCCAGGACATCGCGGATACCATCGCCGACGCCACGGTCGAAGCCGTTCGCGACCGCAAGACCTTCAAGTACATCTCAGCCCGTAATCTCTTCTTTGCAATCGAGGACGCCAAGCTCGCACTGGCCGAATCCGCTGTCAATTCGAAGCCGGAACCGGAAGAGCAGGAGGCCATCGCATGACGCCCCCGTTGCCTACATCCTTGCAGCAGATGCTCGACACCGAAACTGGACCTGAGCCTTTGGGCGTTCCGGTGCGCGGCATCTGGTCGCAAGCCATGACCTGGACGCCCACCGAGGAACAGCTTCGCCACATCGTGAGCCGTGCCACCCGCTCCCTGCGGCTCTTTAACTCCGTGCTGAATGTCGCCGTGATCTTTGCTGTGATCTACCTGGTCGTCGAGATCGGCGCGGCCTTCCTGCACGGCGGAGCCGTGGAGCGCGTTTTGGGAGGCGCGCAGTGATTGAGCGCTACATCCTGATCCGCTGCGATCTTTGCAAGGACACCTCCGACACCGAGGATCTGGCGATCGTTACTGAGACACAGTTTCGCCGCGATCTCAAGAAACTCGGCTGGCTGTTCGAACGTGAGACGCGCCTCCACGACAAGATGGACCGCTGCCCCAACTGCGCTACCGGAGGCCACTGATGCAGATCCCTGAACACATCTCCTGCGACGTATGCGGCCAGCCCAAGGGCGCCACCAATCACTGGCTGATCGCCATCACGGATCCGCATCCCGGCACGGTAGGCATCGCCTTCGGAAAGCTTGGCCAGGAAGTCGGCGACCCGGACTTCAAGCTTGAACATCTCTGCGGCCAGGCCTGCGCCCACAAGCGGCTCTCGCAATGGCTTGACGAACTCAACGCACCTGCTCCAACAACCCAACAAAGTGAGGCAGCATGACCACCGATAAGAAGTCAGCACCCACAGCCACCGAGATCGACGATCTTTGCCTGAAGTTCGATACGGCCAAGATCGCCGTCGAGAAAGGCCAACAGGCTTTCTCAGCCGCCAAAGGCGATCTGCTGGCCATCGTGCAGGATTACGGCTACACGCCAAGCCACGCCGAGAAGACCACCAGGATGGAGGGGGCGCTCTACATCGCCGACGCCACCGTAGCCACCACAGTTGTGGTCAACGAGGGCCCAGTGGGAGAGCTGCAGAGCGAACTCTCGCGGCTGAAGAGGCCGAAGGTCTTCGGCTCTCTGTTTGAGCGCAAGGTGAAGCACACCCTCAAAAAGGACGCAGCCAGCACGCTCAAGCTGCAGATCGGCAGCTTTGAACTCGAAACGCAGAAGCGTCTGCTCGGACTCTTCGCTGGGTGCTTCACTGCAGACTCAAAGGCTCCGGCGCTCAGCGTAGACCTGGCCGCGGCGTTGCGCCAGAAGGAAGCCGAAGCGCAAGCGAAAGCCGAAGCGAAAGCAGCCAGGGCCGCAGCCAAGGAAGTGAAGGCTGCGAAGAAAGCTGGCCGCAAATGACCGTGAACGCAACCGGATTCTCCACCCGCGACCTGATCGTGCTGGACGCTCTCGAACATTGCCGACTGCCCGTTGAGATCACCGCCCTGGCCGAGATGTTGCGCTCGGCCAGTCAGCCCCCCGTGGGCATCGGCGAGCTTGGTACGATCCTCCGCGACCTGCTCTCTGAAAACGAAGTGAATCGTATCGATGGGCCCGACAGCAGTGTGCCTTGCTGGGCCATCACGCGCGGCGGTGTGGACCGCCTCGTGGACGCGAAGAGCGATGCGGCTCTGGCTGATCGGGCGTCGAAGCTGGAGGAGCCGCCAACGGCGCTCCTCTGCATCGACGAGGACGAGCTGGACAACTGGTGGCAGAACCTCGATGTGGAGCAAAAGGCCGATGCATTCTCCGGCTACACGCTCGATCCCTCCGGCAGCCGTTCTCACATCTACATCGAGCCGGCCATTCACGTCCTGGGCACCATTGGCGCCGATGCCGTCCGTAGAGCGAGCCAGGATCTGAGAGACATGGAATCTCAGGTAAAAGCGGCGGTGCGGCAATGATCCAAGGAAGCCACAAACCCTGCTTCGCCGCCGGTTGCGAGACTGTCGTTGCGCGACACCTGCTCATGTGCCCGAAGCACTGGAACCAGGTTCCAGCCGATTTGCAACAGGCGGTAGAGCGCACGCTTGCCGACTGGCAAGCCGGTGGCACCCCGCGCCCCTACATCATCGCCATCAAGCAGGCGCGGACCGCCGTGGAGACCGGGCAGAAGCGCGCGGAGGCCGTCGCAAACGGTCCCGACTTCGACGCCTGGTGGGCGCGGCAGAGCCGTGAGACCAGAGCACGGATTTACGCGGGGAATCGCTCTATCCGCGTGGAAGGGATCGTGCGATGAGCCAGACAGCTCTCAGCGCCGCATACAAGAACGTATCCCGCCGACTTGACGACCTGGACGCTGTGTTTGGACAGGCCCCAAACGCCGCAATCAATCTCAACGCCGCCATCGTCCTGGCTGAGGCTCTCGACGCGCGGATCGGCGCGCTCATAACCGGAGTCGGCCTGCTGCGCCACGAAGCCACCCGCGTAATCGCAGCGCGGAAAGGAACAACGGCATGAGGAAGGTGACGAAATCCCATGACGCGTGGGCATTCTGGCGGCACTCTCAGACCGCAATCAATGACCTCAGCGATGTCATGCAGCAGCTCGCCACGGCCGTCGCGCAGGACGATCCCACGCTGCAGCTCCCGCCGCATGTTGTGAGGCAGGCAAAGCGCGCTCTGGCCAGGTTCCAGGAGAACTTCACTCTGCTCGTCCGCGAACAAAAACGGAAGGCGGCACGCTGATGCTACTTACAGGCTATCTGGGACCGAAGGAGCGTTGGCATGCCGAACTGGAGCGCGTGAATAAGCCCGGACTGCTTGCGGCCATTGAGTCTCTGATGCTTCATCTGGATGTAATCACCGGCGGGATGGATCGCGACTCGCTGCTTAAGCTGGTTCGGCAATCGAAGCAATACGGAAAGTGGGACGTGGTGGACAAGCGGAATGCACGGTTCATGGCAGATCCGCAGAAGGCTATCGACGAGAGCTTTCGGCGTTCGCGAGCGGCCAAGAAGGCCGCGCGGCGCAGAAAGAAGAGCCGCTGATGGCCTGTGAAATCCGCTACGACGATCAGGGCAAGGTCACGATGTTCCTCTGCGGACGCAGCCGCCGGCAGACCTGCAAGTTCTGCCACAACGGCTACGTGACCAAGCTCTGCGACTATCCGGCAGCCAAAGGCAAGACGTGCGACGCCGGCATGTGCACCAGGTGCGCTACCAACATCGCACCCGAATTGGACTACTGCCCAACCCACAAGCATCAGGCACCCCCACCGCAACGCAACCTCTTCGGGGAGTAGACATGCAAACGCTATTCGAACTGCGTACCGATGACGACCTTCGCCGCGAAGCTGTGGCCAGCAACGAGCGGCGCATCCACGAGGTTCTGCTGGGCCACGGCCCATGGGAACTGACCGAGCGCCAGCGCACGATCCTGGAATGCCTCCGCGGCCGCCAGGGTCGGCTGCTGGCCATGTCAATAAACGATCTGGTCGACAAACTCGGAGTGGATCCGCGTGCCATCAAGGGTGATGTGCGCGAACTCGTGGTGAGCTTTCGGTTGCCGATTGTCGCCAGTCGCGACGCTGATGATGGAGGCTACTTTTTTGCCGTCACCGCGGAGGAGCGCATCTCTGGCACCGCACACTACCTGAAAGAGGCCGTCAAGCTCATCCGTCGCGCAGCCATCATCCGCACCGAAACCGACATGCAAACGCTTCTCGGCCAGGTCGCCCTCGACCTGAACCAAAGCGAAGAAAGGATCTCCAGATGACTCCGAGAGAATCGGGTCGAGCCATGATGATCGGCAGCTTATGCCTGATGATCGCAACCGCCTTCGGCATCTTTATCGGCTTTCTCATCGGGCTCTTTTGGAGGTAGAGTTGGCAAACACACGCAAACTGCAAAACGAAATAGACCGCATCCGCCGTGAATCGGACGCCCTGCTGGTGCTCATCATCCAGCCGGATTGGGGCTATATCTCGACTGACCCCAGACTCGCCCCAAAGGATGCAATCGAAACCCTTCGCAACGAGATCCCGAGCCTTGCGGACTACCTGCAAAAGAAAGCGGCACGATGACCAAGCAAGTCAAGAACGTCCCTCCCGACCCACGCCACTCCATTGTGAAGGGCCTGCTCGGTGCTTACTGGCTGCGCGAGAATCCCTCGATTCCGTCGCTGCCCTGGGGACCGGCCGATGCCGGTGCGCTTGGACAGTTCCTTCGCGCCAATCCGGACCTGGTCACCGAGATCGTAGCAACTTGCCTGGATAATCGTCTGCGCAGCGAAGACCACGCTCCGGCCGAGCGGGTGCATCGCTGGATCGGCGATCTGCTGCGCTATGCCAGCGGCCCGCTCAACAAATTCAAGCAGCCCATGCGCGACTCAGCTCTCTCGGCCGAAGCCTCTGTGGGTTCTTACAAGCCTGGCAAGACCTGGGGCGCGCCACTCCCCGAGGAGACCATCCGGCAGTTCATGGGTGAGGAGTGGTTCGAGCGCGCGTGCAAGCGCCTGAAGTCCGACCCCTCGAAGCTCAATGAAACAGAGCGCAGATGCCTCCGCGATGAAGGGATGCTGGCGTAACGGGCCCAGCAGTTAAACCGCTGTGACTACGGTACTCGCGCACTAAGAGGAGCACGCCAATGACAGGGCCGTTTATCGAAGACCGCAACACTGAGTTTCTCGTGTGCTGCTACTGCCATCGAATTGTGGCGGTCGGCGCTCTAGCTGAAGATGGAACCCCGCTTGCGGCTGATCACATGCGAAAGGTAGAGGCATCCGAAAAGTTAACGTTTCGCGGACGCTCTATTTCAAAGATCAAATGTTCGGGATCACTTCGCGAGGGGTTCTGCAAGGAGCAAAACAAAGTACGGAATTCGCATTCAGGAAGCTTGTGATGTGGAAGATGCGGAGACTGCTGGCATGGGAACATCCCCAACTGTGGCACCTACAGGTTGATGAATCCAACGGGTACTACAGGACTGCTTGCGGCTTGCGTTTCGGAGTAGCGGGAAGTGCGACCAAATCAACCGTTCCCGCTGGAGCTTGCAGTAAATGCCTACGGGCAACACAGGCATCGTCGCGATGGGAACGGCGGCACATAAGAGGAACAACACACAGGGGAGAAAGCGGGACATGGAATACCGAAGGCAATGTCAGCGGATGGGGTGCAAGAACCTAATCGATCCAAAGCGCAGACTGCAGAAATTCTGCTCGGACGCGTGCAGGCAAAAGGACGGCCGAGAAATGCGGAAGCTCCGGGCGCCCATTCTCTGCGACCACTGTAAGCAAGCTCTCAACAAGAAGGACTAGCCATGCAGATTACCAAACCACAACTCGGCCGACTCCAAACCCTCTACGCGCAGTTCGCCCGCCGCGAGATCGGCGTAGGCGTCTCGCGCGCCGCGCGGATCGCCTGGGCGACAGAGCGGCTGCACAAGAGCGTGAGCAGCTTCAGTGACCTGACGATGGAGGATGCCGGCTGGCTGATCGACCAGCTCCAGCAGCAGCTCGGCATCAAGGCGCCACTCAAGAGCCGCCCTGACCGCGACCAGGCGCGCCGCGCCGGCCTCGACGGCCGCAAGGATGGTGCAGAGTTCGCAGCTGCTCCGCAGATGGCCACAGCGCAGGATCTGCGCCGCATCCAGGCTATGATCTCTCAGCTTGGCTGGAGCCATGACACCTACGCCAACTTCATCGCCTCGCAGCGCAGCCCGCTCGCCAAGCGCGCCGACAAGCAGATCCGCACCACCGCCGACGCCAACAAGGTTTGGTGGGCACTCAAGCGCATCGCCCAACAGAAGGGCGTGTGGAGGAAGACCGCATGATTCCACACTTCAGCGCAGATCAACTAATTCTGCCCTTCGCCGAAAAGGAATACGTCAATGTGAACCGGACGGCCCGGATACTCGGTGTTGGCATCACCACCGTCTATCGGCTAGCCAGGCTGCAGGATAAAACGGGACACACTTTGCTGACCCTCGTCGAGTATCGTCCCCAGGCGCGCAAGCGGATTCTCTATTCGTCGATCGTGCGGTTCTGCGACAGCTTGCGTACGCGCTATGGCATCGAGGACCGCAGGCCCAAACTCGATCACCCGATGTTCCGGCACCGTGACGAGGATCTGCTCCCATTCCCGTTGAGCGACACAATCGGCAGCATTGAAGCGCTGAGCGCGCTGGGGCATGAAGACACCCGGCCACTCGTCTGCCTCATCGAAGAGGGGCGCTTTGACGCCTACCAAATCATGCGCGAATCTCCCTGGAGGATCTCGCGCGGCTCCTTCAAGGCATTCTTGGCCTCCACACGCGACCGCGAACTCGCCACACAGCGCAATTTCACCACCGCAATCCATTCATAAGCCTCCCGCGCGTGAAGATGCCTTCATGGCATCTATTTCTATCGCCTCTATCTCCATTCCTAATTGGGATCTCAGCTCTGACGTTGCACTACGTATCTATGCGCTCCAGAGCTTCATCGCCGCAGACGGCACCATGATGGCGGCCGGCGTTCCCAGCGAAGACTCCTCGCAAAACGACAACTTCTTTGAGAGCGTACCCTGCACGCTGACAGGGACCACGCTGGCGATCGCCGCGTGCACGCTCGAATCCACCACTGACTCGCAGGACAATCCGAGCGCTCAGTACGGGGCCTACTTCTTCACCACCGAAGGGCAGCGCCTTGGAACCTTTGCCGAGTTCGCGACCTTCTCGCTGCCACCAGCGCCGACCAGCACCACCTGGAACGCCATCGCCATCGCACAAAAGGGAGCACTATGAAGCGCCTGTTGATTGCAGTACTGCTGTTTTGCAGCGCATCCATCTATGCGCAGAACACCGTCGTAACGGCCACCAATTTCGTGGACGGCGGCGCGAACAAGATACAGTCCGGCAGAATCACCATGCTGCCGACCGATATCAATGGCAACCCAATCAACGCCTCGCTGGGCACATCTGCCGGGCTCATGCTGCCGCGCGCGGCCGTTTGCCTCATCGCGAACGGCGCGATCACCACGACGCCCACAGGCGGCGTCTGCACGGTGCTGGACACTTCGCTTACTAACTCCTCCCACTTCTGCTATAGGACGACAGTGATCGACACGGTCACGCAATGGACAGCGCCCGTCATGGCGTGCGTGCAGCCGACAGGATCGACCTGGACCTTTGATACCTATGTTCCGCCAGCAGCTCCTACGGCCCAGGTAGTTGTAGGCCCGACAGGTGCGGCAGGACCTGCATGCTCCACCGGCACCGGCACATGCAACATGACCGTGCCAATCGTACTTCCGGCGAATCCAACGACCGCCTTGCAAGCTGCCACAAAGCAATATGTGGACTCCGCAACAGCGCCTCTGCTCCCCGCAAATGGCGTGACAACTACGCCTGGAGGCGGTCTTCAAGCAAGCACCGTCGTGGCTGGCGCTGCGACGGTGAGCGGACCGCTGTCTCAGACCGTCACAAACCCTCCCGCGATTCCGACAGGGTCGCTCTCGTTTTATGGGATGTATCATGCGCTCACGTTCAATGGGCCTGAATTCGTGCAAAGTGTATGCACATCAACGTGGTGCTCAGAAGGTAAGGGAATATCGAAATCTAGCGTGGTGGTAACTTCACCCGGTTGGAATCGAGGATCTTTCTCCGGATTCACTACGCCCCCCCAAGGTGGCTGGAGTGAGCGAGGAATCCACTATTCTACCATCACAAATTATGGAACCGGCCAACTCATCGACTATGCCTTCAAAACTCAGGCTGGCGTTGGAGATTTTCAAGGCATCTACGATGTAATGTGGGATTATGGCGAAGGCTTGGCTCCAACAGATGAAGGATTTTCTTATTTTGGCTCTCAAGGCGGGGAATCGCCCACTGCCAATGCTGCCTCTGTAGCTCTCGGTGGTTTTGGAACAGTGTCACTGTCGGTGACGTGCCCGAGCACAAATGATTGCAACTTTGGCGGCAGCCGCTATCTCCTCGACCTCTCTCAACCTGTTGCGGCGGGATATGCTACAGGGTATGCAAGCTCCCAGCATTTCTTTGGAAGTTCGACGGCTATTCTTCCTGGGGCAACCGCTGAAACTCCAGAACAGTACACGGCGGTCATCACGAGTGGCACAGTCACACCTTCGGTAGCGTGGGGTACGCTAGTCAGCGATCTACTCACCCCAATTAGCGACCCTGTAGGTACAGGGACAACCGCTGAGGTCGCAACCGTTACCATGGCGGGAGGCAGCGGTAGCGCAGTCACGACATCGACTCTCGCGTGCTTTGCTGGAACATTTCACGAGCAAGCGTACCCCGCGAGTGTTTCGTGGAACAGCGGGACTAGTACACTTACTGCCACGTTTAACCTTCGCCAACCGCACGAGCACGGAAGTTATGTCTACTTCGGGGGAATGTGCGGCGATTACGTGGTGTTCACTGCGAACATCTCCGATGGCTTGCGGTACCCTGTGGACGTGTTAGGCGCTATCGACGCAACGCATCTAGTGACGCGCGCCTTTGCATTTGGACAAAACCCGTCGTTAGTACCGTCTAGTTATGGTAATACCCTGTTCATGGCCACGGGGGCCACGGGGCTAAGTCGCTCGGGCTCAACGGTTGCCATGCATATTGGCTTGTGGTCAGGAAATCTACCCTACTACAACGGTGCATCAAAACTGTTCATTTCTGGTGACGCCACGGGAAAGTTCAATGGTCTGTGCACGGCTGCGACTTACGCTACAGCAACCAGCACTCTTACCTGCACGCAGGCAGGCACGAGTGGTGACACATCCACTGCGGCCACGATTGCAGTGGGTGACAATGCCTATGGTAACGTCGATTTCACGATTTACCCCGGCGCAGAAGTCCTCAGTTCCGACAATTTGCAACAGAACATTCTCGCAAGTCCGAGTGTGCGAACTGGTAATTTGAATGTTGAACCTAACAACACGACTTGGGGCATAGGCGACTCTGTCGAGGAAGAGCACGCAACCGTCAGAGCGTACCATACGCAAAACCTTAGCTTGAGCGTACATAATCCCGGTCAAGTTGGCACCGCAAACGCACTGCTTGAGGGGATCAAGCTTAATTGGGGCGGGTCTGGCATAACTGGAAATGGCTATGGACCCAACCATGGATCTGGCAATAACGCCATGAACATCTCTAACGGTGCACCAGTTACGAATTATCAATACTATGGTGGCGTTCAACCGCCTCCAAATGGATTTTCATTCATTGGACCTGTTGGCCAGCTTATTGGTAATAGTCCTGCGTACGGTTCTTATGGTCTGTATTACTCCGCTCCCTTCACGGCTACCGTTGGTGGAGTAACTGTCGGTGGGGTCAATGATCCTAACTTCTTCTATTCTCCCCTTGTCATGACCGGGGCGGCAGGACTCGACACTTTTACGTATACGCCATTTAATGACACCTTAAAATTGGTGATGAATAGTGCAAGTGGCGGCTGCACATTCACGTTCGCTCCAACCGGATACTCCAATTCTGGTAGTGGATGTATCTCTAGTCCCTATATTACTGATCAGTCGTCACCACAATCTATTGCTGGTGGTTCAAACGCAAATGGCACTGTATATACTTCGTGGAGTGCTTATGCACCACTCCCTGAATGGGATCAGTGGGTTCCTACGTCAACAGGGTACTGGTGGGAAACTGGATGGGCTGCTGATACTGGCGGTGGATTTTCAATCATGCAAAATGCTGCTCCAACTTCAAATAAAGCACCGTATCAGGTTGTTAGTCGTAGGACATGGAGCTTTTACAATAACGTAACCAACACTGCGAATAACTATGATGTTACGTTGAAAGCTCAAAACGAAAGTAGCTCAAGTACTAAGACGTTTTGTTTGGGCAACTGCACACTTGCAGCGACAAGCCAACTGCCTCTCGTCGGGACCGCGACCACAACTGCAAGCGCCTCTGATTCTGTTGCAGTGCCTGGACTCACTTCAAGCGGGCACTGTGGAGCGCCAGCGGCTACCAATGCAACTGCGGCAGGGCTAACCGGTGTCTACATTGGCGTGGCTGGCAGCGGCACAGTGACCCTTTACCATAGCGCGACGGCGGGTGGAACGTTCAATGTGATTTGCACGCCGAACTAAGTTGTATGCACTGCGGTGCCTGGGGAAACCCAAGGGATAGGGGTAGCGGCTCTGCAAGACCGCTACCCGTTTGGTTGTGACCGGGCACACATTCGAAGGCCTATCTGGGACCTATCATGTTCGACTTAACCATGGAAACCATCACAACTCAGATTGCCTATCTCGGTCCGGCCCTGAACGAGGGGATTATGGACGTCAGAGACCTTGCGCCAGCTTTGATCGGTCTCAGCGACTATGTTCAGGATGCGAACCGGGTTCTCTACGGTGACGGAAACAAAGTGGAAGTCCAAGTCCACTCAAATTTCGAGCGCGGTTCGTTCATCGTCACGATCAGCATTCTCCACACCCCAATCCAAGCATTTGTACAGCTCTTCTCGAACCCGGCTGCGTCAGCGTTGGCGAATTTACTGGGGCATCTCGGCCTGATACCGCTTGCGACTGGATATAGCTTGATAGGGCTGATCAAGGCCCTTAAGGGCAAACTCATCAAGCCAGCCGAGGGAGACAAGACAAAGGTCGAGATAGTCATTGATGGGAAGAAAGTGACCATCGAGATTGACAACGACTTGCTGAAGCTTTACAACAGCCCAACCGTGAGGGAGGCAGCGCGAAGGATGCTCGAACCTCTCCGCCGTGAAGGCTTTGACGAATTTCAGACAAGACATAATGAAAAGCCGGTCGAGTCTGTAGCTGCAGATGAAATTGGTTACTTCGATTTCAAGCCCGAAGGAGACTCCCCTTTAACCCAGGATCGACAGGTGGTACTTGAGATCGTTAAGCCATCGTTCAGACGGCACCTTGCATGGAATTTGGCGGAGGGTGAGTCTGATTTTTCGGCACACATCGAAGATCCAGACTTCTGGTCAGATGTGGATAAGCGGACCGATCTATTCGGAGCTGGGGACTCGCTGCGCGCCACCTTGCATGAAGAGGTGCAAAAGAAGCAGGAAGGCGGTTTCAGGGTGCAGAGGACGATCACAAAGGTCCTTGGTGTAATTCGCCCTGAGAAGCCCTCACAGCGTCCACTTTTTGATGTGCCCAAGACGGATGAACCAGAGAAAACTCCGAAGGATTCCGGTCCTTTGACCAAGCCCAACCGGAGTCGACAGGTGCGGTGGCTCCAATGATGTACAAGTCAGCAGGCCGGATCTCTCCGGCCTGCGACGGTTTAAAGGTAGGACGGCGCATGCATTCGATATTCCTCCTGGAGACGGGCCGGAGCACTATGCAGATAGCGCATCGTTGTGTCGATGTACACATGCCCGAGCTGCTCTTTGATTGCAAGCAACCCGCTCCCCTGGTTAAGCATATTGGCGCCGAGACTATGCCTCACCAGGTGGGGGTAAACGCGCCTTGTAATCCCGGCGCGCTTGGCCGCGACGCGCACCAATTTTCTGAGGTCCTGCTGTTGCATCCGGTGGCCGTGGCGAACGGTCAAAAACATCCAGTCGTCGGGTTGCCCAGCGCGAACCGCGAAGTATTCCATCATCAGCGCGCAGCAGGCAGACGAGATCATTACCGCGCGTTCCTTGAGCTTCTTCGTCCCGTTGATATGGAGCAGCTGGTGGGCAGTGTCGAGGTCGCGGATACGGAGCCAGCAGATCTCTTTGTTGCGGCCGCCGCTGTACGCCAGGAGAGCCAGAATCGCCTTCTCGCGGAGCGTCTTGCTGGCGCCGATCAATCGCGCCACCTCGGCCTGCGAGAGGGCTCCTGTCACCAACGTCTGAGGTTGCTTCGGCCGTGCCAGATGAATCCCGATGTGCATGAAAGCGCCATACCTTTCGAGCGCGATCGAGGTGTTGACCAGGTGCGAGTGCGAGTATCCTTTCTTGCGCATTTCGGCGATGAGTTTATCCACCGCGCGCGCCGTCGGCCGAACGCCCAGGACGGGCATCAAACGGCGCATTGTCGAGAGGTAATTACCGATCGTGGTCTCGCCCAGGCCGACCTGGGCGGAGAGGTAGACAGCGAAGTTTTTGAGGACGGTGTCGGGGTTGAGATTGCGGGGTTTCGGGGCGCGATTCTGCATCGGATTCTTCCTCATTTTTGGGCACGAAAAAGCCGCCAGAATTGGCGGCGTGGGTGAAGTTTTAAGGTGGCCATCCAGGCTAAGGAGATGGCGTGAAGCGTTATCTAGTGGTAAACAGCTACGGTTTTCTGTAGATTTCTCATTTCAAGCCCTTTATGCGGCTAGATCAGGCTGATGTTTGAGCTGTCCAGAACCCGTAAACGGCCATCTGGCGCGGGTTCTGTGAGTTTTCCACTTTTTGGGTATCGTCGGGTTTGCGGGGTGTTTTGCGGGCCGACTGAAGTTTTACCTGAAATCAACAACTTAGCGAAGCGGAGCGGGCGATTTTTCCCCTCTACTCTCACTCAATTCCTGTATGGTGTTTCGCTCGATGTACTGTGGAAAAGCGTGCCGTACCCGCGTCAATCCCGTCGTTTCCCGCCGCCGCCCGCCGTATACCGTCACTCTCATGTAATTCCTGTACTCACATCCATGAAGTTTCCGCTGCGGCCGGCGAAGATGAAGTCCTCCGGCGCGCATACTTCGAGATGCGCCGCCACTCCTCCAACTCTTCGACCTGCTCCCCTGTGACCGGGATCGCCGTTAGGCTCCCCTTCGTCTTACCCCAGGGACGGATCTTGCCCTTGTAGATCGTCTCCCGGATGTCGAGCTTGTTGTGCTCTTCATCAAGAGAAGACCAGCGGAACGCGAACAGCTCTCCCGGACGAAGAGCATTGGTCATGTCAAGTTTCAGCAGAATCCGGTTGCGGAGTTCCAGGGCGGCCAGCGCGGAACGCAGTTGATCCCACGTCAGCACTGTCTTGTCGGTGTCCCGGAGGTTGACCGGTGTCTTGAGCTTGCGCGCGGGATCTTTGAGGAGGAAGTCCTGATCGACCGCCTCGGCAAAGATCGAACGAATGTAAGCTCGGCACTGCAAGACTCTGTCCTTGGACCGGGTTTTTGCCAGCTTGTTGAGGTGGGCCTGGAGAACGAGCTTGTCGAAGCGTTCCAGCCGGATTTCTCCAAACTCGGCGAGCAGGTCGGCCTCGATCAGGTGCTTCTTGACCTTGGCCGTCTCCTCTTTCCAGTCCGCCTCTTTGAGCGGCAGGTAGCGGTTGTGGACAAACCAGAGCAGAGTGACGCTGCCATTCCTGACAACCCCCTCTTCGGTGGTATGCCCCGTCAGCCGGGCGATCTCCCGCTCCAGCTTTTCTCGCGCCTCGAACTTCGTCATCTCCGACTTCAGCCCGAGCACGACCGGCGTGATGATCGGTTTGGGCTCATTTGCAGCCGGATCGAGAACGGTGCGGCGGAAGTAGCCGTACCACTTCTTTCCCCGAACCATCACCCAACCCTTCTGGTGCGATGTACCCATGTGTTTCTCGATTTCTGTGGGGAAAAACAGGGGGCGTCCCCATTTTACCGTGGTTTTCTACGTAAATTGGAGAGCCTTTCCCGTTCGTGGACGAACTCTTCGATCTGGCTTTGGCGATACCGTAAGATTCCATCGCCAATGCGGATGACGGGCAGCAAGGGGCTCGGCGCGAGGAATGATCCCAGACCCAATCCGTGCTGACGTTGAGGCGATGCGCCACATTTTCGGCAGTGAGCAACGTGTCTGTCTCAGGCGTTTGCGGGGAAACAACGGCCAGCGGCATAGGACATAACTCCGAAAGCAAGCTGGGCATCAAGGGATGCCGGATACCATAGCCTGTCCCGCAGAAAAAAAGCCGTCCAATACTTCGTATTTATCGGGTGATAATTGGGAGTTATCGGGTTGCTCTCTATCTTCGCTGCAACTAATAGCAATTGTTGAGGTTATTGCGCAAACGCTAGCTCCGGTCAAGGCTGGCGACCGGGTCAAGAGAAATCGACGGGATGCCTTGAAGCTGGTATGCGGTCACAGATCTGGAGATCTCACAGCGGTATGGATACCGGATCCAGATCGGAGGCGCCCAGGGACCTGGGCGGGCGCGCGAGGCCGCCGAGCAGGATCAACTGCGTGCGCGGCATCAGCTAAGCAAATTTCTGCTGCGCATAGGAAGAGGTCGAGGACTCACAGGCATTGCGCGGTATCGCGCAGATTTTGGCGGTAACCATTGCGGCGAAGCTGAACAATATCTCGGGGAAGGATTGTACTTGCAATGGGCGTCTCGGTACCGATCAAATCAGCAGTCAGATAACTTAGTCGATCCTGAAAAAGTCATTTTCAAGCAGTCTGTAAGCTCCATCCTGAGCCGCTGAAGTTCCCCTGGAACAGAAGTTGGCTGAGGATGGCGTAAATCTCAGACACGCGAGCACCTTGGACAG
>Ga0224529_1000258_pt1 | contig 41963 bp, 37 predicted proteins | sample CBST50metaG_FD_179893 | JGI IMG/M metagenome (GOLD analysis project Ga0224529, IMG submission 179893) | Peat soil microbial communities from Stordalen Mire, Sweden - C.B.S.T50 | ecosystem: Environmental > Terrestrial > Soil > Wetlands > Peat | place: Sweden: Norrbotten County, Stordalen Mire...
TCCCCAAACTGCTCCAAACTCTCCTGCGAAAACCGCGAAGTTGTCATACAAACAACTTCGAACCTACACGCCCTGTTTCAAAGTACCTTCTGTGGTTCGATCGATTTTCAAATGCGTTTGCCCTGGGTTTCTTCCATGCATTGTTCAATTCGGTAAAGCATCAGGCGGAAGGCTGAGCCGCTCGATGGATCAAGAAAGGAAAGGGCCATTCCGCTCGACGGAATGGCCCCTGGATGGCGCAGATAGGACAGATTTGCAGAAAGGACGCGCTAGATGCCGATCACCGCGCAGAGTTCTTTCACGGCAGCGGCACTCCTCTTCAACGCGGCATCTTCTTCGTCCGTCAATTTGATCTCGATGATCTTTTCGAGGCCACCTGCGCCCAGTTTGCAGGGCACGCCGATGAAGTAGCCGTCAATACCGTACTCCCCTTGCAAGTAGGCAGCGCAGGGAAGAATCTTTTTCTTGTCCTTGAGAATGGCCTCGACCATCTCGACGGCCGCTGCGGAAGGAGCGTAGAAGGCGCTGCCGGTTTTTAGATGCTTGACGATCTCGGCGCCGCCGTCGCGGGTGCGCTGCACGATGGCTTCGATCCGTTCCTGAGACAGAAGCTCGCTCAGAGGAATGCCGGCCACCGTCGAGTAGCGGATCAGCGGCACCATGGTGTCGCCGTGGCCGCCCAGCACAAACGAGTTCACGTTATCCACGCTGACGTTCAACTCCTGGGCGATGAAGGTACGGAACCGCGCCGAATCCAACACACCGGCCATGCCGATAACCCGCTCCCGGTTGAAGCCCGCCTGTCGGTACGCGGCCTGCGCCATGGCGTCAAGGGGATTGGAGACGATGATCAGGATCGACTCGGGCGATTGCGCCACTACTTTCGCAACCACATCCGACATGATCTTGAAGTTGGTGTGCAGCAGGTCGTCTCGGCTCATCCCGGGTTTGCGGGGAATCCCGGCCGTAATGACCACAATGTCGGAATGGGCCGAGGCCGCATAGTCGTTGGAGCCATTTACATGCACATCGAGCTTTTCAATGGGCATGGCCTCTTGCAGGTCGAGAGCCTTGCCTTGCGGTATGCCCTCCACCACGTCGATCAGCACAACATCCGCCAGTTCCTTGGCCGCAATCCAGTGTGCGGCCGTCGCGCCCACGTTCCCGGCGCCTACAATGCTTACTTTCTTGCGCATTTCAACTCTCCTCGGGGAATTTCTCAACAGTGGACAGTGAACAGTCTCTCTGTCCACTGTCTTTACATATTTCCAATGATGCGCGAGGCAAACTCGCTGGTTCCCACCTTGGTGGCTCCGGCGGTCTGCCGTTCGAAATCATACGTTACAAATTTCTGCAGGATGGTTTTTTCGAGCGATGTCTCGATCAGTTTGGCCGCCTCCTTCCAGCCAATGAAGTCCAGCAGCATGACTCCGGAAAGAATCACCGAGCCGGGATTGATCATGTCCTTGTCGGCATACTTGGGCGCGGTGCCGTGCGTTGCTTCAAAAACAGCATAACCGTCGCCGATGTTCGCGCCAGGAGCGATGCCCAGCCCTCCCACCTGCGCCGCGGCCGCGTCGGAGATGTAGTCGCCGTTCAGGTTGGTGGTGGCCAGGATGCTGTAGTCGGCCGGGCGAATGACGATCTGCTGGAAGATGGAGTCGGCGATGCGGTCGTTGATCAGAATCTTCGTCTTCCAAGCGCCATTGCCGTGCGTTTTGCCGATGGAGTCGAGCACAGCATTGATCTCGGCATATACCGAGTCGCGGAAACTCTGCTGCGCGAATTCCAGCCCCGGTTCAATGAGGGCTGCGTTCTCTTCAATCGAGATGCCGGGGTTGGCGTCGACGTTGCCAAGAATCCAGCTTTCGCGCTCGGTCACGGTCTCGGCGCGGAACTCCTGCACCGCAACCTCGTAGCCCCACTCCCGAAATGCGCCCTCGGTGAACTTCTGGATGTTGCCCTTGTGGACCAGGGTGACGGTCTTGCGGCCTGTATCGAGGGCCGCGCGGATGGCGGCGCGCACCAGCCGCTTGGTGCCGAAGACGGAGATGGGCTTGATGCCCACGCCCGAGTCAGTGCGCACCTTCTTCTTGCCGCCCTTGAGCAGGTCATTATTGATGAACTCGATCAAGCGGGCGGCGTCGGTGCTGCCTTCCTTGAACTCGATCCCGGCGTACACATCTTCTGTGTTCTCACGGTAGATCACGATGTCCAGTTTTTCCGGGTGCTTCACCGGGCTGGGCACGCCCTGGTAATACTTCACCGGGCGCACGCAGGCGTAGAGGTCCAGAATCTGGCGCAGCGCCACGTTGAGCGAGCGGATGCCGCCGCCGACGGGCGTGGTCAGCGGTCCCTTGATGGAGACACGCAGATCGCGTGCCGCGGCCACGGAGTCGTCAGGAAGCCAGCTTTTGAATTGGCGATAGGCCTTTTCTCCAGCGAAGATCTCAAACCAGCGGATGGCCCGCTTGCCTCCGTAGGCCTTTTCAACCGCCGCGTCAAAGACCCGCTGCGAGGCCTTCCAAATATCCCGCCCCGTGCCGTCGCCTTCAATAAAAGGAATGATGGGGTTGTCGGGCACCTCAAATTGCCCGTTCCGGTATTCGATCGGCTGGCCGTCCTTCGGCAATTCCAGCCCGTTGTAGGTATTTTGCATGGTTTTGGTGATATCCCTTCTTCCGCTTGCGGTCAAGGAAGAGGCTAACACCTGCAAATTGTGGGTGGCAATGGCGGAGCAGAAAAGCAGTGTAACGTCAGGCTCAGGCCTCCTGCAGAGCGGGAATTGCCATCGCGCCTTCTTCCGCGCACGCGGCCTTTTGCCGCAGTTTCCAGACTGAGTGGCCGAAGAGTGTCACCATCAGGAGCATTTCTATAAAGTCCCAGGAATTGGCGGCCAAAGCGAGTACGTTGCCAACTGCCAGAAGTGCTATGCCTAACGCGACAGCCTGTTTCTTTCCGCTTTTTCGGTCCATGAGAACCCGCCAAGCGACGATGGCCAACGGAAGCGTCACGGCCTCGGCGTCGTATTGCTTGATGCGAGGACTCAGAAGAATCACTCCGATCAAGAGCACCGGCATCCACTCGCGCATCGTAAGGCGTCCTGCCTGGTAATGCTGCGCATAGGTGTGCAAAAGCAGGAAAATCGCCAGCGAAGAAAAAAGGTAAAAGACGGCGCAGGGCCCCAAGTACGGGAGTCCGTGGTCCAGGAGCGCCCTTCCCAGGCACCCGGTCGGTCCAAAGCCAAACTGCCGATTGTAGACGAACTCCATATCCATCATGCGGAGATAGGTGTTCATGGGCCCCGGCCAAATCCAGCCCTGCAGCAGCAGCAACGCACACGCAACGAATCCGGTAATCGCTACCTTCAGCCATTCTCCTGCCCTGGTCAGCACCGGGATCGCCAACAATGTGAGCATAGGAGCCTTGAAGACAAAGGCAAACAGCACGGCCAGATAGAACCATTTCCATTGGCGGTGTTTCCAATCCCAGATAGCCGCCGCACAGATAAGGCCGTAGAGGATGGGAGCTATATTCCCGGCCAGGAAAAAATCGTCGTTAAGCAGTCCCGGAAAGAAAACGCACAGCGGCGATACCCAAAGAAGGAATTTGCGCTCGTCCTGCTCGATGAAGTTCTCTTGGGTCCGCAACAGAAGCCATGCGGAGGCCAGATAGAGCAGGCAGAAAGCGGAGACTCGAAGCCACGCAGGGGGCAATCCAATGGCGCGCACCAGGGGCAGCGTGATGGGCGGATAAATATAGTTCATCGTCCGGTCCCTGCTGCTGCGCGCATGGTTGAGCTGTAATCGCGCGATACCGGCGACATAGGGAGAGATACTGGATTGCACTTCTTTAACGGTGTTCTCGTAGACCTTGGCATCCCCGGCGGAGGAAATTGTCACGGCCATCACGATCGCAGTAATCAGAACGAGGAGCCACAGAACCGGCACCGAACGACGGACTAGGCGCATTCTTGATATCCCGATTTGGCGTTTAATTCCGTTGAGGATCGGCAGATGCCCTTTTGGAAGATGAGGCATCAGGCGCGTAGAAACGCCAACAGAGGTACAGCTAAGGCGCACCATCCGCGGATTCGTGGGTTCAAAATATCACATGCACCCTAATGGAATCAATAGACTATCGATCCCTTGCGTGCTTGATTCCGTCGCCTTCGAAACGAGGAATCCCGAAGTGGCCCCGCAGGTGAAGTAGATCGACGGGACTTAGATTGCCCGCCAGAGTGACCAGCGTCAGGCTTTTGGGGGTTTCCACCAGTACTGCCGCGCCGCGCAGGTTCACGCCGTCCATCACCAGCCACACGTCGGTCGTTCCGTTGTGGAGAGGGCCTTTTTCGTCGGCAGTGCTGACATTGGTAACCAGGTGCTTCCAGCCGCGCAGGTGGTAGGCTTCGCGGACAGCCTCGACCTGCGATTCATCTGTGATTCCGGCGGCTCCGAAACGCAGTAGACGGACGCTGACCCCATCCAGCTTGTTGATGGCCTGTCGTGTCTCCTGGTCCGACTCCGGAACCAGGGAGGCGGCCGCGGCAAGCATGGCGCGGTCCAGGGTGAAACTGGATTTGACGGCTGCCTGCGCATCCAGTTGCGCCAGTGCGGGAGGCGCCCAGTCCAGCAGAGCCTGCTTGGATGGCAGATCCCCGGGAACGCCAACCGGGGCTGCGCCCTGAGCGCCCGGCGCCTCTGCAGGCGATTGGGCCATCAACGGAGCCCATGCCAATCCGGCGCCCAGAACCATGAATCCGGCGAAAAAAACCGAAAGTCTCATAACCCCTTAAACGCGACAATCTGCAAAAAGTTACCCCGTGACGAAGCCGTAAGTGCAATGAAGCGCCTGTTTCCACCATCGAGAATCCAGCCGGCCCGAAACGACGTCCTGTTGAACACGACTCCGAATCGCGTGAACGCAGGATGAAATCGCAGACCTTGCTGTTCCTACCGGTCCAGATGCGATAAACTCATGCGGGAACATTCAAAAAAATGCCGATCTTCAAACACATGGAGGATACATAGAAATTGGGAAAAAGCATGGTCCCGAAGAAGCTGTTTTTCACCAAAGGTGTAGGCAAACACAAGGAGCGGTTGACCTCCTTTGAGCTGGCCCTTCGGGACGCGGGGATCGCCTCGCAGAACCTGGTCCGCGTCTCTTCCATCTTTCCGCCGCAGTGCAAAGTGATCACGCGCAAGGAAGGCTTCACGCATTTGAACCCTGGCGAAGTGGTGTTTGCGGTGATTGCCGAGAACTCGACCCGCGAGCCGCATCGACTGCTGGTTGCGAGCATCGGCGTTGCCATTCCAGCCGACCGCAACACCTACGGCTATTTGAGCGAGCACCACAGCTTTGGCGAAACCGAGGAGCAGGCTGGCGACTACGCGGAAGAACTGGCCGCCGAGATGCTCGCCACCACCTTGGACGTCGACTTCGATCCGGATACCAGTTGGGATGAGAAGAAGGAAATTTACCGCATCTCCAACAAGATCGTTCGCACCAGCAATATCACGCAGTCGGCTGTGGGCGACAAGAACGGAAAGTGGACCACCACGATTGCTGCTGCCGTTTTGATCCTGCAAGAGTAGCGATTGCATCAAGCAGGAAGATGAAGGCCGATCCCGCCTGTCGGGGTTGGCCTTGCTGTGTCCTCTCAACGAGGATCGATTCAGGAAGGCTGGCCGACGAACCTATGGCGAATGCAAGCAAATATACTGTGGGCCTCGTGCAGATGCGCATGGAAGCCGACCCGGAGGCCAACTTCGCGTCCGCAATCGAGCATGTCCGCGAGGCGGCTCGGATGGGCGCCAACGTTGTCTGTCTTCCGGAGCTTTTCCGTACGCAGTACTTTTGCCAGAGGGAGGACACGCGCCTCTTCGATCTGGCCGAGACGATTCCCGGTCCTTCGACGGCTCGCCTTGCTGAAGTGGCCCGCGAGTCGCACGTCGCGATTGTCGCCTCGCTGTTTGAACGACGCGCGGCGGGGATTTATCACAATACCTCCGTCACGCTTAATGCTGATGGCGCGATGGTCGGCATGTATCGCAAGATGCACATTCCCGACGATCCGCTCTACTACGAAAAGTATTACTTCACGCCCGGCGACTTGGGTTTCCAGACAGCGGACACTGTCTTTGGCCGCATCGGCACGCTGGTCTGCTGGGATCAGTGGTTCCCCGAAGGCGCGCGGCTTACAGCCATGCAAGGTGCGGATGTGCTGTTTTATCCCACCGCCATCGGCTGGCACCCGGCGGAGAAGGACGAGTTTGGCGAAGCGCAATATGAGGCGTGGCAGACCATCCAGCGCGCCCATGCCATTGCCAACGGCGTCTACGTGGCCGGCGTGAATCGCGTGGGCAAGGAGCACGGCGACATCAAGGGCAATCGCGTTGCCGGCCAGGGCCTTGAATTCTGGGGCGGGAGTTTTCTGGCCGATCCCTTTGGCCGCATCGTCGCCAAGGCCTCGCACGATGCGGAAGAAATCCTGCTGGGCGAGATTGACCCCGGGCTGATCGAGGACACGCGGCGCAACTGGCCCTTCTTGCGCGATCGCCGCATCGACGCTTATGCGCCAATCACCAAGCGGTTTCTGGACCCCGTGAACACATTTCAGGCGGACGGAGATTCCAAATAACAATGTCTGCCACTGAGCCGTCTGAAAAAACACCGCGAGAACTTGGCTTTCGCATGCCCGCCGAATGGGAGCCGCACGAGGCCACCTGGCTTGCGTGGCCGCACAATCCCTCGGATTGGCCAGGGAAGTTCCAGCCCATCCCCTGGGTCTATGCAGAGATCGTGCGTCTGCTCTCGGCGCGAGAAGTCGTGCATCTTCTCGTCGAAGACGCCAAGGCTCAACAGCGTGTGGAGGGTATCCTTGCGCGCGCCGGAGTGCACCTCGACAAGGTCAGCTTCCACGTTTGGCCGACAAACCGCGTGTGGACCCGCGATTCCGGACCGATTTTCATCCGCAATGCCGAAGGCCGCGTAGGCATCGCCAATTGGCGTTTCAACGCTTGGGCCAAGTATCCCGACTGGCAACTTGATGACCAACTGCCGGGCCGGGCCGTGGAACTTCTTGGCCTTCCTTCCTGGCAACCAAGCCTGGAGAACGAAGACGGTACAAAGCACCGCATTGTGCTCGAAGGCGGCTCCATCGACACCAATGGCCAGGGTGTTCTGCTCACCACCGAGGAGTGCCTGCTCAGCGAAGTGCAGCAGCGCAACCCCGGCGTCAGCCGCGCGCAACTGGAGCAGGTGTTTTCGGATTTTCTCGGGATCGATCGAGTGATCTGGCTCAATCGCGGCATCGCTGGCGACGATACTCACGGCCACGTCGACGACATCACGCGCTTCGTCGGTCCTACCACCATCGTCACAGCCGTCGAACCAGACGCCAGCGACCCCAACCACGCGCCGCTCGTCGAGAATCTCGAACGCCTGAAGACCGCGCGCACCATCGACGGCAGGCAGTACGATCTGGTCGAGTTACCCTTGCCACGTCCGGTAGTTTTCAGCGGCCAGCGTCTTCCGGCCAGTTACGCCAATTTCTATATCGCCAACGGCCTTGTGCTGGTTCCCACTTTCAATGATCCCAACGACCGCATTGCACTGAGCATTCTGGCCGGGGTCTTTCCGGATCGCGAAGTCATCGGCATCCACGCGGTCGATCTCGTGTGGGGTCTGGGCACGTTGCACTGCATGACCCAGCAGCAGCCCGCCGCGCTAGCATTGTGACCATGGTCGACGACCTCGAAGCCATGCAGGCCGCACTCGCCGAAGCCCGCCTTGCGGGGGAGGCCGGCGAGGTGCCGATTGGCGCAGTGATGGTGCGCGACGGCGTCATCGTAGCCCGTGGCCAGAATCGCGTGCTTCGCGATCTCGACCCCACGGCTCACGCTGAAATTGTCGTCCTGCGCGCGGCCGCTCAGTCGCTCGGCAATTATCGACTCAACGGCTGTACCCTTTACGTGACGCTCGAACCCTGCGCGATGTGTGCCGGAGCCATGATCCACGCACGACTTGCCCGGTTGGTGTTTGCCGCAGCCGATCCCAAGGCTGGCGCTGCGGGTTCTGTGCTCTCTGTCCTGAACCATCCCCAACTCAACCACCAGATGCAGGTCGAGCAGGGAATTCTTGCCGACGAGTCTGCGGAACTTCTGCGGAGCTTCTTTCGCGAGCGCCGCTAATTTCAACGCCGCGTCAACGCCCTGATCCGTTCCGCTTCCAAACGCCACTTTTCCGCCAACTCGGCATAACTCCCGTTCCGGTAGTCGGCGAAGTCGAAGCCGGGCGTAACCGTGCAGCCGAGCAGCGCGACTTTGCCGTCGCCAATCAGCCGCGTCCCTTGCCACACCCCGGCTGGGACGACGAGTTGGACATGCTGCCCAGCCGCCAAATCCGGCCCCAGCGTGAATACTGCCGAGCGCCCATCGGGATAGAGTTGCAGCATCTCGACCGGGTCGCCCAGGTAAAAGTGGAAGATCTCGTCGGATTCGAGAACGTGCATCTCGGAGAACGTGCCGGGCTCCAGCAGATAGTAGATGGCGGTGCCGGCGGGACGCGTGCCGCGCGGAAGCTCTACGGTCTGTTTGGAGGTATAGGTCCGGCGGAAAGAACCGCCCTCGACCGGGTGCGGTTCCAGCTTCAGCAGCGTCTTGATCTCGCTCGCGTTCACGTCACTGATGTTAGCAGCGCCGGTCAAGTAGAATGACTCCATGAACGTCCAGGTCTACACCTCTGCCTGTTGCCGGGATTGCCGGTCCGCCAAGCAGTTTCTCGATTCTCACGGCATCGCTTATACAGAAATCAACGTGGACGATGATCCGGCCGCCTCGGCCGAGGTGGTGCGCCACGTGGGCAAGCGGGCCATACCGCAACTGGTGATCGACGGCCAGTGGTTCCAGCCCTACAAGCCGGGCTGCGGGCTCCTTTTTGACGAACTGCATCAGCGCCTCGGCATTCCTCGCGCTTGACGGCGTTCTCCTCGTACAATCAAGAGTTGGCGCAGGCCGTATCATGCGCATCTGACGAGGAGATCCCCTTTGATCGACCGCTATACCCGCCCGGCCATGGGCCGCATCTGGACTGAAGAGAACAAATATCGCTGCTGGCTTCAGGTGGAATCCGCAGCAAGCACTGTGTTGGCCGAGGACGGCGTCATTCCCGTCGCCGCCGCCGAGGCCATTGCCACCCGCGCCAGCTTCTCCGTAGCCCGCATTCAGGAGATCGAGGCGGAGGTCAAGCACGACGTCATCGCCTTCACGACCGCAGTGGCTGAATCTCTCAAAGACCAAGGCCTGGACGGCCAGTCCCGCTGGCTGCATTACGGGCTGACCTCGAACGACATTGTCGATACCGCGCAGGCCCTCCAGATCAAGGAAGCATCGGGGCTACTTCGCGCCGGAATGGTTGGTTTTCTGGCCGTGCTCAAAAAACGTGCGCTCGAATTCAAGCACACGCCCACCATCGGCCGCACGCACGGCATTCATGCAGAACCCACCACCTTTGGGCTCAAGCTGCTCAACTGGTTTGCCGAGATGGAGCGCAATTTGGCTCGCTTCGATGCCGCTGCGGAAGACATGCGCGTCGGCAAACTCTCGGGCGCCGTGGGAACGTTTGGACATTTGAAGCCGGAGCATGAAGAACGCATCTGCGCGCGTCTTGGACTCAAGCCGGCGCTGGTGGCTACGCAGGTTATCCAGCGCGACCGCCACGCGGCCTACATTTCAACGTTGGCCATCATCGGCAGCACGCTCGACAAGATCGCTGTCGAGGTGCGTCACCTGCAGAGGACCGAAGTGCGCGAGGCGCAGGAGTACTTCAGCGAAAAGCAGAAGGGCTCCTCGGCCATGCCGCACAAAAAAAATCCCATCACTTCGGAACAAATCAGCGGCCTGGCCCGCGTGCTGCGCGGCAACGCCCAGGCGGCATTGGAGGACATTGCCTTGTGGCATGAGCGGGACATCTCGCACTCGTCCGTCGAACGGGTCATTTTTCCTGACTCGACCATTCTCGTCGACTATCTGCTGGCCAAGGTCACGGACCTGATTGACCGCCTCCTGGTTTATCCCGAGCGCATGAAGAAGAACCTCGAATCGACCGGCGGCCTGATCTTCAGCGGCCAATTGCTGCTCGATCTTGCAGAAGCCGGCATGATGCGCGAGGACGCGTATCGGCTGGTCCAGTCGCACGCCATGCGCTCTTGGAGGGACGACTTGGTCTTTCGCGACGAGGTAGCGCGCGATGCGGCGATCACAGCGCTGCTCACGCCGGAGAAACTGGAGAAGACGTTCGACTACACGCGTCAACTCGGCAATGTGGATGCGATCTTCAAGCGCGTCTTGGGCGAGTAGCGAGAGGCAGCCTTCAGCTACTAGCCTCTAGCCTTCGATCCACGCATAGGCTGCTTCACGTTACCCTAAACGCTTACCCAGAGTCAGGAGAGCTAGAGGCTAACCAGCAAAGGGGAACCACGCAGTGGAAGCCGCAAACATAACCGTTGCACTGACCGGCGCATCCGGCGCAATCCTGGGGCGCGAGATGCTGCGCGCCCTGGAAGCGGACGCCCGCGTGGCTCGCGTCCACTTTGTTGCCTCAGAGAACTCGCTGCGCGTGCTGGCCGAAGAACTAGGTCTGAGCGGGCGCAACAATCTCCTTGAAAAACTGCTGGACGGAACGCCGGTCAAGACAGTGCAACACGCCGACACCGACATAGGCGCGGGCATCGCTTCGGGCAGCTACCCCTCCGATGGAATGATTGTATTGCCATGCTCCATGGGTACGTTAGCGGTGATCGCGCACGGCCTGGCCAACTCTCTGATTGCCCGCGCCGCCGACGTGACGCTCAAGGAGCGCCGGCCGCTGCTGCTCTGCGTGCGCGAGACGCCCTTCAACCGCATCCACCTGCGCAACATGTTGCTCGCCGCCGAAGCCGGTGCAGTCATCTTCCCGGTGATTCCAGCGTTCTATAACCATCCCATTGATTCCGCAGAGATGGCGCGCCAATTTGTCTATCGCGTCCTGGCTCACATCGGCCTGCCCCAGTTGAGAGCTTACGTCTGGAAGCCAGATGAATAAGGAACTGGAGAGCGTCGCGTGGGGCCAGCACATTTTGAGCAATGTTGCACAAAATGGGGCAGTTTTATTGCATCATCCTTTTTAGATTCTTAGAGTAAGCGCAGACGAAAGAGCCTGAGGAGGCATACAATCGCAGCGTTGAGGCAGTAAATTGCCGACGTCGTAAGAACTGTCGGATTTACGAATAGATTGTTTGATAGCCTCTCAAGAGTTGCGACGCTCGCGTATCGCCAGCCGAGTTGGGCGTCTCGACCGGCCGGTTCCGATAGCGCACTGTCCTGATTCAATCGCACCGCATGGCCGTATCTCAGTCAACCTAAACGAAATTAACGGCCTGCTCGAAAAATTGTTCGACTCCTCGCTGCATACCTTGATTAGCCCGCTGCTCCGATCGTCAATTCGAGTTGCGAGCAATTGACTAGCAAACAGATTTGCCGCGCTCCTACTCGCGCATGATTTGAAGATCTCATCGCGAGCCGAGGTGATGGAAAAAGACCTGGCTCCATCGTTCAGCAGCGGCGGAAACGATTGCAACGAAAGGTGCAACCGGTCCTTTTTAAACGAGGTCGCCGAATGTGTCGATAGTAACGTTACACGCGGAGTAGCGGCCTTGTGACCATATTCCCGTCTATCGATTTCTTAGTGCATTTTCGCATTGGCTGCCCATAGAAAGAAACAGAAGACAGCCCTTCCGATAATCAAGCGCTCACGAGGGCGCGAAGCGAACCAGCAGCCGTAATTCGATCGAATCGCCTGAAGCCGCGTTGGGCGCTTATAGAGGGAGTTTCATATGCCAGTAGCCCTGGACGAAACTGAGAACTTACAGTTATTGCGCATCGAAGGAGAGGTCACCATCGCCTCTGCGGGGGAGATCAAGAGCCTTCTGCTTGAGGCGCTGACGTCGGGCAAAGAGCTGCGCGTGAAGCTCGATCAGGCCACGGAGTTGGATGTCACGGTCATGCAATTGCTCTATGCAGCACAGCGGGATGCAAGCCTGTCAGGCATTCGATTCTCAGTGGAAGGCCAGCTTTCCGAGTGCCTCTCTGTCGCGATGGTCGATGCCGGCTTCGAAAAGCTCTCCGCTCGGACGGATAGCAAATGAGCCGTTCGGATGCAGCCTCGCCCAATGAGAGCGTGATCGACAGGAACAAACAGGCCTTTCGAGAGGAAGCCCGTGAGATTGTTGTCGAACTGGAATCATCCCTCCTCGAACTGAACGAGAACCCAAGTGACAGCGAACTGATAGGCCGGGTCTTTCGATCGATGCACACCATCAAGGGTTCGGGAGCCATGTTCGGGTTTGAGGCGTTGGTCGCGTTCACGCACCATCTTGAAACCGCCTTTGACGAGGTTCGCAAAGGGCGGCTCAAAGTCACTCCCGGCCTCGTTGATCTCTCCCTGGAGGCGCTTGACCGCATCAAGGGCATGGTTGACGAATCTGTGGACCAGACGGTTGCAAATAGCGCTGTCGCAGCCGGCATTCTAGCCAAGTTGCGGGATTTGACAGGGATCGCTGACGCTGCTGGCCCCGAGGCGCCAACGCCGGCACCCTCGCCCGTCGCCACCCCGGAAAAGGGCGCACTCCGCGATTGGCGCATTCACTTTTCTCCGGGCCCCGACCTGATGCGGACCGGGACCGACCCGCTGCTGCTGTTGCGCGAGTTGAGAGAAATGGGAAGCCTTTGCGTGACGGCAAACATGGCAGCGATTCCGCCGCTCAGCGAACTGGATCCTGAACGCTGCTACGTGAGTTGGGAGATGATCCTCACGACCGCGGATTCCGTCGATGCGATCCGCGATGTTTTCATTTTTGTCGAGGACTGCTGCGAACTGACCATCGAGCACGCGGTGTCTCAGTCTTTGTCCGAGGCCAAGGTAGCGCGAAGTGGGTGCGAAGAGCAGCGCACGAATGCGGGACGACGCGACTACGACAAGCCAGACAACGCATCCAGCCTTCGTGTCCCGGCCGCGAAACTGGACCAGTTTGTCAACCTGGTTGGTGAGTTGGTGACGGTGCAGGCACGTCTGGTTGAGATTGCCGCGTGTCGCGACGACCCGGACGTGACAGCCGTATCAGAAGAGGTGGAGCGGCTGACCGCAGCGCTTCGCGAAAACTCAATGAGCATTCGTATGCTCCCGATTCGAGCGACCTTTGAGCGGTTCCGCCGCTTGGTCCACGATCTGGCGCGCGACCTGCACAAGAACGTCGAACTCAGCATCGAGGGCGCTGATACGGAGTTGGACAAAACTGTGATCGATCAGTTGAACGACCCCTTGATGCACTTGATTCGCAACAGTATGGATCATGGCATCGAATCGCCGGAGGCACGAATCGCGGCCGGAAAGCGTCCAGTAGCGACGATTCATCTCTCCGCTCGCCACGCCGGTGCGAATGTCCTGATCGGGGTCAGAGATGACGGCCGGGGCATCGACGCGGGAGCCGTTCGAGAACGCGCTATCAAGAACGGACTCGTGGCTGCGGATGCGCAACTCACCGAAGCGGAGACCTTTTCGTTCATTCTGATGCCTGGATTTTCCACGGCGCCCAAGATCACCGACGTATCCGGGCGCGGGGTTGGCATGGATGTGGTTCACCAGCGCGTCGATGCTCTGCGCGGAACCATCGATATCGCCAGCGAATTCGGCGCGGGAACATCGGTTACGCTGCGCCTGCCGCTCACATTGGCCATCATTGACGGCTTGCTGGTGAGGATAGACCAGGCCTACTTTGTTCTCCCGCTGGCCAACACTCTGGAATGCATTGAGCTGACGCGGCAAGACATTGAGAACGCCAATGGCAAGCATGTCGCCAATGTGCGTGGGGAGTTGATTCCGTACATCCGCCTGAGGGAGTTTTTCGACATGCGCACAGAGGGCCCGGAGCGTGAGCAGATCATGGTCGCGGAAACCGGGGATGGGCGTTACGGATTTGTTGTTGACGAAGTGCTGGGCGATCACCAGACAGTGATCAAGAACCTGGGGCGGTTTTATCAGCATGTCCAGTTCGTATCGGGAGCCACAATTCTTGGAAATGGATCTGTAGCGTTGATTCTCGATCCCGATCGGCTGGTTCAGGAAGTTATCCGGGGAAGCGTACGCAGCCCGCATGGACGGGCGAATTCCGCACTGGAGAAAAGCCGCACAGGCGACGAGTTACGGCCAATTTACCCCTAAGTGCTTCAACCTATAGGAAGCGATGCCACAAACCGCTCGGATCGATTTCAGCCATTGCACTTCGTTCCTAGAGCCTGGAATGCGGACGGATCAACGAATTCAACCCCTGAGGATGGAAAAGTCATGGCTACAAAAACGGTAAAGGGAAATGGCACGGCGCAGAAAGTCGCGAAGAGAAACGGTGCGAGCTCGAAGGACAGCGAGGGTTCGCTGCAAGCCAGGGTGAAGCCGCATGACAACGATCTGGTGCTGGTGTCCACAGAGATCGTCCGCTTGGTGGAGGCGTCACGCGAAGGCAGACTTTCTGAACGCGGCAGGGTTGACCAGTTCAGTGGCGTTCATCGCGAAATGGTCGCGGGCATCAATGAGATGCTGGACGCCATTTTGCTGCCCATTGGGGAAGGCAACCGCATCCTAGCACAGATCTCGAACGGCAAGACTGACGAACTGATTGCGCAGACCTACAAGGGCGACCACGAGAAGATGAAACTGGCGGTCAACAACGTCGCTATTGTGCTGCAAGGCCTGCAGAAGGAAATGGTCCGCCTGACCCTAGCTTCCAGAGAAGGACAACTCTCCGAGCGCGGAAAGCCCGAGCAGTTCCAGGGCGAGTTTGCCGAAATCGTGCGCGGCGTCAACGAAATGCTGGACGCTATTCTGCTGCCCATCGGCGAAGGAAACCGCATCCTGGCACAGATCTCGAACGGCAAGATCGACGAGTTGATTGCCCAGACCTACAAGGGCGATCACGAGAAGATGAAGCAGGCGGTCAACAACGTTGCCGTTGTGCTGCAAGGCCTGCGGAAGGAAATGGTGCGGCTGACTCTTGCTTCCCGGGAAGGCCAGCTCTCCGAACGCGGAAGGTCGGAAGAGTTCCAGGGCGAATTTGCCGGGATTGTGCGCGGCGTCAACGAAATGCTGGACGCCATCCTGCTGCCGATCGGGGAAGGCAACCGGATCCTCGCTCAGATCTCCAGCGGCAAGATCGATGAGTTGATTGCCCAGACCTACAAGGGCGACCACGAAAAGATGAAGCAGGCGATTAACACGGTGGCCATCGTACTGCAAGGTCTGCAGAAGGAATTGGTGCGTCTGACAGAGGCTTCCAGAGAGGGGCAACTGTCAGAGAGGGGCAAGCCGGATCAGTTCCACGGCGCCTACGCCGAAATTGTGCGCGGCGTGAATACCATGCTGGACGCGATCCTGCTGCCTATCGGCGAAGGCAACCGCGTCCTCGCACAAATCTCCAGCGGCAAGATCGACGAACTGATTTCCCAGACCTACAGGGGCGACCACGAGAAGATGAAGCAGGCGATCAACAATGTTGCCAGCGTCCTGCAGACATTGGAGCACATGTTGGTGCGGGTCGCCACCGCCGCCAAGGAAGGGAAGCTCGAAGAGCGCGGACATCCGGATTTGGTGCAGGGCGCGTATGCCGACATTGTTCGCGGCGTGAATTCCATTCTGGATGCCGTCATCGGGCCGCTGAACGTCTCCGCCAAGTATGTGGAACTGATCAGCAAGGGGGACATTCCACCGCAGATCACAGACACATACCACGGCGATTTCAACACCATCAAGAACAACCTGAACACTCTCATCGTGGCCATGAACGACATTACTGCGGCCGCCGAGGAGATCGCGGGCGGCAACTTGACCGTAGTGATCAGGGAACGTTCTCCGCAGGACAAGCTGATGCAGGCTTTGGGAGGGATGATCGACGGGCTGACGCGGACGGTTTCCGATATCCGCTCAATTGCCGGCGAAGTATCCTCGGCCAGTCAATCCATCAGTCTGGCTTCAGTCCAGGTGTCCAATGGAGCCACGGCACAGGCGGCATCTGCCGAAGAAGCTTCGTCCTCCATGGAGCAGATGGTGTCAAACATCAAGCAGAATGCGGACAACGCGCAACAAACGAACAAAATCGCCAACAAGTCGGCCAAGGACGCGCAGGAGAGTGGCAAATCCGTGCTGGAGGCCGTCACCGCAATGAAAGAGATTGCCAGCAAGATCTCCATCATTGAAGAAATCGCGCGGCAGACCAATCTGCTGGCCTTGAACGCGGCCATCGAAGCAGCGCGCGCTGGAGAACATGGAAAGGGGTTCGCCGTGGTAGCCGCGGAAGTCCGCAAACTCGCCGAGCGCAGCCAGAAGGCGGCGGGCGAGATCAATCAACTTTCGGGTACGACAGTCAAGGTGTCGGAGAAGGCCGGGGAGATGCTCGACAAACTGGTGCCCGATATCCAGAGGACCTCGGACCTGGTGCAGGAGATCACTGCGGCCAGCAAAGAGCAGGATACCGGCGCCGAGCAAATCAATCAGGCGCTTCAGCAACTGGAGAGAGTAATTCAGCAGAATGCTTCCGCATCGGAAGAGATGGCCTCCACGACAGAAGAACTGACCGGCCAGGCCGATCAGCTTCTGGGCGCGCTGGGATTCTTCCGCACGGGGGACGATGGGCGCGCTCAGAACCAGCAGGGCTCGAGTGTCAGACCCTCAAGGCAGGCGACTCCAGCGCCAACAAGGGCCTCGAAGCCGGCAAGCCACGCCGCGCAGCCGAGCGCGAAGAGTGGGGCCAAGGCGGGGGTCAGTCTGCGGCTCAAGGAAAAAGGCGACGACCTCGACAAGGGATATGAGCGCTATTGAATCTTTCCGGCGGCGAATCGTCAATGATCCGCCGCTGCGTGCAAAATGCGAGAGGAGTAACACATGAGCGTTACCGAAATCACTGAAACGCGTCAATATCTCACCTTCAAGCTTGGCAACGAGATCTTCGCGACCGAAGTCGCAAAGGTAAGGGAAGTACTCGATTTTACGAAAATTACAGAGATTCCAAGGACGCCGGAGTTCATGAGCGGCGTGATCAATCTGCGCGGCAGCGTGGTTCCGGTTGTCGATCTGCGGCTGTGCTTCGAAATGTCGAAGACCGTGACGACGAGAAACACCTGCATTGTCGTGGTGGAAGTGCTGCTGGACGCCGAGTCGTTTGTGATTGGAGCGCTCGCCGATTCAGTAGAAGAAGTGATCGATCTTGAGCCGGACCAGATTCAACCGCCGCCCAGAATCGGCACGCGCATCCGGACGGACTTTATCAAGGGGATGGGCAAACGCGAGTCGGAGTTCATCATGATTCTGGACATTGATCGTGTGTTTTCGGCTGACGAGTTAGTGGCCGTACGGGGCGCTGAGAATATCAAGACCGCTGCTTGATAGTCGATTGACGAAAGGAGTGGGGCATGACAGGCCCCTTCATCGTATGAGCAATCGCGAAGAAACAATATCGAACGCAGACTTTGGCCGCCTCCGCAGCCTGATCTATGCGCAATCTGGCATCAATCTGAATGTCGAGAAAAAGACGATGCTCGAGCTGCGGATCAAGCGGCGGCTAAAGAGTCTGGAACTTGCTTCTTTCTCCGAGTATTGTGAATATCTCTTCGATCATCAGGGACAAAAGGAAGAGATGATCCACTTTCTCGACGTGGTTACAACCAACAAGACAGATTTCTTCAGGGAGTCCGAACATTTCGATTATCTTGCGCAGAAGGCTCTTCCGGAACTCATGGCGCGCTACGGGCGGGAGCGAAAAATTGTGGTTTGGAGTGCAGGTTGTTCGAGCGGCGAGGAGCCGTATACCCTTGCCATGGTGATGAGCGAGTTTGCCCTTGCCAATCCCGGCTTCCAATTCAAGATTCTTGCCACGGATATTTCCACCACGGTACTGGCCAAGGCCAAGATGGGCGTCTACCCTGAGGACATAGTTAAGCCGGTTGCCTTTGATCTACGCCGGAAATACTTCATGCGCAGCCGCGATCGTGGCTCCGACCTCATGAGGGTGGTGCCGGAACTGCGACAGCTCGTCGATTTCCGGAGATTGAACTTCAAGGATGCCGACTACGGAATCGCCGAAAAAGTGGATGTGATTTTCTGTCGCAACGTCATCATTTACTTCGACAGACCGACCCAAGAGCAGATTCTTCAGAAGCTCACCCGGCACCTCGTGCCCGGTGGATATGCCTTTGTGGGGCACTCCGAGACGCTGCACGGGATGGATCTTCCTCTGGTGCCGATCGCGCCCGCGCTCTATAGGAGAACCGATGTTCGAACCTGAAAGCGAAGTTGCGGAAGTCTATGTGAATCCCGGCGAGATGTTCCTCGCTCGCCAGCCGACAGTCATCAGAACCTTGCTTGGATCCTGCGTTGGTGTGACCTTTTGGAACGAGCGGCTCAAAATCGGTGCGCTATGTCATGGCATGTTGCCCAAATGCCCGAGCGACTCTTCAAATGGATTGCCTCCCGCGTCCCGCTACCGTTTTGTGGATTTTGCCATTCGTGATATTGCCCGACAGTTCGATGAGTTGGGCGCCCAACGATCCGAAGTGGAAGTCAAAGTGTTTGGCGGCGGTGACGTGCTCCTCGGTGAAAATGGGCAGCTCCGCAGGCCGTCCGTCGGCAGCTTGAACTGCGATTCGGCGCTGGACGTCCTGGGCGCGGAGGGATTCAAAGTGATTGCGTCGAGCCTGCGCGGAACGACAGGCCTGAATATTCATTTCAATACGGGAAACGGCGAAGTTCGGCTTCGCCGGCTCGAGGATTGTTCGACTCCTGCTTCGTCCCGGCGTAGAGCGACAGGACGGGGCGTATGAGCGTACGAAAGATTCGTGTTCTCATTGTGGACGATTCAGCGGTTGTTCGGCAGACTCTGAGTGAGGTGCTGTCGTCGGATCCGGAAATTGAGGTCATCGGAACCGCGGGCGACCCTTTCGTCGCTGCCGAGAGAATCGCGGAGCAGGCGCCGGATGTGATTACCCTGGACATCGAAATGCCGCGCATGGACGGGCTGACGTTCTTGCAAAAGATCATGAGCCAACACCCGATACCGGTGGTGATCTGTTCGAGCCTCGCGGAAGATAGAGCGCAAAGCACCTTGAAGGCGCTTGAATACGGCGCGGTCGAAATCATCACCAAGCCCAGGTTTGGCACGAAGCAGTTTCTTGAAGAGTCCCGCATCACGCTTTGCCAGGCTGTGAAAGCGGCTGCCGGGGCGCAGTTGCGGATTCTTCGCCCAAGCCGCGCCGCTGAGCCCAAATTGACGGCTGACGCCATCCTTTCTCCTGCCACCAACGCCATGCTCGAAACGACAGAAAAGGTGGTCGTGATCGGTGCATCGACCGGCGGGACCGAGGCCCTGAAGACCCTGCTTGAGGCGCTTCCGGCAGACTGTCCCGGAATCGTCATTGTGCAGCACATGCCGGAGTTGTTTACTCGCGCCTTCGCCGCGCGATTGGACAGCCTGTGCGCCATTACCGTCAAGGAAGCGGAGGCCAACGATACCGTCCTGCGCGGACGGGCGTTGATCGCGCCCGGAAATCATCACACGCTGATCAAGAGAAGCGGCGCACGCTACTACGTCGAGATCAAGGATGGACCGCTTGTGTGCCGTCACCGGCCTTCCGTCGACGTGCTGTTTCGCTCCGCAGCCCGCTACGCCGGACAGAATGCGGTGGGGGCCATCCTGACCGGAATGGGCGATGACGGCGCCAGGGGAATGCTGGAAATGAAGCAGGCAGGAGCCATGACCATTGCGCAGGATGAGGCGACTTGCATCGTGTTTGGCATGCCCAAAGAGGCCATCAAATACGGCGCGGTCAACAAGATATTGCCATTGCAGTCCGTTGCCGGGGCGATCTTGACCTACGCCAGGTGAGGATGCGGTTGAGAACGATGTTGGGCGGAATCCCCGCCAGCCTCCTCGATGCACGCATTGTGCCAACTTCGTAGCCCTCCATCGTGCTGGTAACGCGTTTCTTGTCAATGCCGTATCCAGGAACGATACAATCCCACCTAGGCCATTAAAAAGTCAGATCGGCCTCAAGGAGTGGGTGCAATCATGGGCTATCAGGTTCTGGCCAGAAAATATCGTCCGCAGCGCTTTGCCGACGTGGCCGGACAGGATCACGTTACGCGGACCCTGATGAATGCGCTCTCGCAGAACCGGATCGCGCACGGCTACATCTTCTCTGGGCATCGCGGCATTGGCAAAACCACCATTGCGCGCATCGTGGCCCAGGCGCTGAATTGCCGCACGGAAATCGGAAGCGCGGCGCGTCCTACCCCCGAGCCTTGCGGCGTGTGCGACTCCTGCATTGAGATTCGCCAGGGCAACGCCGTGGACGTGATCGAGATTGACGCGGCCACCAATCGCGGCATCGATGAGATTCGCGAGTTGCGCGAAGCCGCCCGCTACGCCCCGTCCCGCGATCGCTACAAGATCTACATTCTCGACGAAGCCCATCAGATCACTGAGGCGGCTTTCAACGCGCTGCTCAAGACCCTCGAAGAACCTCCCGCGCACGTCATCTTCATGATGGCCACGACGCAGCCGGAAGATATTCCCCAGACCATCCGCTCGCGTTGTCAGCACTTCAGTTTTCACGCCGTCAAGTTCGACGACATTCTGACCCAGTTGAGGATGATTGCCGGGCAGGAGGAAGTCGACGCCGAGGACGGCGCCCTGGCTCTGCTCGCCGAGGCTGGCGACGGCTCCATGCGCGATGCACTCTCCATCATGGATCAGGCTATCGCCTCAGCGCCCATGGAGGCCGGCAAGCCGCTACTCTCCACGGCGCAGATTCGCGAGTTGATGGGCTCGGTGCCCAACGCGGTCTTCGAGCGCCTTCTGGAGGCGGTAGCCGCCGGGCAAAGCGCCGAACTGATGGAGCAGTTGAACCTGCTGGTCAATGCAGGCCACAGTCCGTCCTCGCTGGCGCGCCAGATGGTGCGCTATCTGCGGAACTCGCTGATGGCTAAAATCGGCGGAGAGCAGACTGAACTGCTGCAAATCTCCGGGGACGAACGCTCTCGCGCCGCTCGAACCGCCCTTCTGTTTACCGAGGAGGAGCTGACCCGCAATCTGCAAATTGTTCTGCGCACCTTCGACGACCTGAACTACCGCCAGGAGCAGCGCTTTCACCTGGAACTTGGCCTTCTGAAGCTGATTCACGCCCAACGGTTGCTGCCGCTCGAAGAACTGTTGAGCGGCGTATCGACGGGCGGTGGCGTGCGCTCTGCCACTCCTGCTTCCACTCCGCGTCCAGCCGCGATCCCCGTGCGTCCAGCTGCTTCGCTCGCGCCCCCCGCTGCGCCCTCTCTCTCGCCTTTTGGACCGGCAGGCGGCAATTGGAGTTCCGCACCAAGCGTTTCCCAGCCCCAGGACACAAAGCCGAAGTTGGCTTCCAGTCTGAGCCCAGCTTCAACGTCCGCTCCAGTTGCCACGATGGAACTCCCATCGCCGGTTCCGACGGCTGCGGCGGTTTCCGCACCGCAAGCTGTCGCAAGTCCATTTCAGGCCACGACGCCGTTCACCGCCTCTGCCACACCGGCCGCCGGATATGCCTCGACGGCTACGCTCACCGAGGGTGCGTTCGCCATTGCCCCGCAAACCGCAGCTTCGAGTTCTGCTAGCGTCGACAATATCCGGCAAGCCATCGGCACCGCGCTCGTCGAAGCCGGCCACGTCTCGGCCGCTCAGTTGCTGGGCGCGGGCGCCTGGACTCTTGACGGCGTCAGCCTGCGCATCGAGGTCGCAGGCATGGGGAAGAAGATGCTCGCCCTAACTGTGAATCCCGCCGCAGAGAAGATCATGCGCCAGGAATTGCAGCGATTAGGTGCTCCGAGCCGCTTTCTGGTGGTTCCCGGCGAAGTGAACGGACAGCAAGCCGGACAAGGTGCCGCGCCCACGGCTGTTCCCATTGCTGGCAGCATCCAGGAAACCGCGCTCAATCATCCGCTGGTTCAGCGAGCGCGGGAGATTTTCAAGGCCGAGGTCCGCAGTGTCGTTGACCTTCGCCAAAAGTAATTGCTCGCTCCAGATAAGGAGACCGTTTCATGTTCAATCCGCTCAAAATATCGGAGATGCTCTCGCAGGCGAACCAGATGCAAGAGGAAGTGCAGCGCAAACTGGGCCAGACCAAGGTGGAGGGAAGCAGCGGCGGCGGCGCTGTGACAGCGACCATGAACGGCAAGAAGCAACTGCTCAAAATCAGCATCGACCCCGCTGCTGTGGTCGGCCTCAGCGGAGAGAAACCAGATGTCGAAATGCTCGAAAACCTGGTGGTGTCCGCTGTGAATGATGCCGGACAAAAGGCGGATCAGGTCATGCAGTCGAGCGTGCAAGGAATGCTCGGTGGACTTAAACTGCCGGGACTGGGCTGACTCTTGCTCTGTTGGGCAACCGCGCGGGGGATCGAACAATGCAACCAACGTCAGAATTCGGCGCGGCGTGGGTAGTGACATGATGAATGGGGCCAAGTTGTCGGTCTCGTGTATAGAGAGCTTTAGAACAAGAACTTGAGGAGGCGCGCAAGGTGTCACGCTATGCCGAGCCTATGGCGCGGCTCATTGAAGAACTCAAGAAGCTCCCTGGGGTGGGAACCAAGAGCGCCCAGCGTTTCGCTTTCCACATTCTGCGGTCCACTGACGAGGATGCGGCAGCTCTGGCCGAGGCGGTGCGCGGCCTGAAAGCCAGCCTGCGTCTGTGCTCGGTCTGCAACAACGTCACCGACGTCGACCCCTGCGCGTACTGCGCCAGCGCCACGCGCAATCAGCGGCAGGTGTGCGTGGTCGAGGAACCCACGAACATTGCCTCGGTCGAGCGCACGCGCGGCTATACCGGCGTCTACCATGTGCTCCACGGCACGCTCTCCCCGCTGCACGGTGTTGGGCCGGATCAGTTGCGCACGAGCACGCTCGTCTCTCGTGTTGAGCGCGGTGAGGTGGACGAAGTGATTGTGGCCACCAGCCCTACTTTGGAAGGCGAGGCGACTGCAAACTGGCTGGCCGCCGCGCTGCGTGTCTTTCCGGTCCGGATCACGCGTATCGCCACCGGCGTGCCTGCAGGCAGTGACATTGAATACGCCGACGAAGTGACCATGGCGCGTTCATTGGAGGGACGGCGGGAGATCTGAACGTCCCTGCGGACCATGAATATGTCGTGTTCGTTGAATGGCTTACACGGAAACTTACAATTAACTCAATATACTGAGTTAAATTACTCATCATAGTGATACATATTGCTCTTCTCTGTGATATATTTCGGTCGGTGCCTTGATCGCTCTGCCAGCAGCGTGTTTTTTCCTTAGCGGCTAGGCTCCTGGATTTAAATATGATCACCCGCCCCACTCTCGGTCCTCTCGTTACCCGCCTGCGCGACCGCCGTCGCTTCTTGCAGGTGGTGGCGGGCCCGCGTCAAGTCGGGAAGACCACCCTGGTTCGCCAGGCGATGCTGGCCTTTGGCGACCGTGCAACCTATGTGACGGCCGACAATCCCGCTCCCGGCGACAACTTCTGGATCACCCAGCAGTGGGAGATGGCGCGTCTTCATTGCCGTCAGAGCGGAAGCTGGCTGCTGGTCATCGATGAAGTGCAGAAGGTTCCCCGCTGGTCGGAGGCCGTCAAGCAGTTGTGGGACGAGGACTCTGCGCAAGGGCTCGATCTGCGCGTTGTTTTGCTCGGCTCCTCGCCGCTGCTGGTGCAAAATGGCCTCTCGGAAAGCCTCGCTGGCCGTTTCGAGCTTTCTCGCATCGGCCACTGGAGTTTTGCCGAGATGCGCGAAGCCTTCGGATGGAACCTCGACCAGTTCATCTATTTCGGGGGCTATCCGGGAGCGGCGGAGTTGGTCGACGACGAACCGCGCTGGCGTCGCTACCTTCTCGACTCCCTAATCGAAACCATGCTTGCCCGCGACATTCTTCTCCTGTCCCGCGTCGATAAACCGGCGCTGTTTCGTTCGGTTTTTCGCCTCGGATGCGAGTACTCCGGGCAAATCCTCTCCTACCAGAAGATGGTGGGGCAATTACAGGATGCGGGCAACACCACCACCCTGGCTGGCTATCTTGACCTGCTTGCCGGCGCTGGCATGTTGCGCGGCATCTCCAAGTACTCGGGACAAATGGTCCGCCAGCGAGGATCGACTCCCAAGCTTCAGGTCTTCAACACCGGCCTGACCACAGCCCAGGCCGCCATGACCTTCGCCAGGGTTCGTCATCATCCCGACCACTGGGGCTGGCTTGTCGAGTCCGCCGTCGGGGCGCACCTCGCAGGAGCGGCCATGACCGGCGAAATCGATGACCTTTTCTATTGGCGCGAGCGGAACAAGGAAGTGGATTTTGTCCTTCGGCTGGGTACGCGTATTGTCGGGCTGGAGGTCAAGAGCGGACGCCGCAAAGATGTTCTGCCCGGCGTCGCTGCCTTCGACAAGGCTTTCTTCCCGGCTCGCAACTATCTTGTGGGAACCGGCGGAATGCCCCTGGAAGAGTTCTTCCAGATTCCGCCGCGAGAACTGTTTGCGTAGGGTCGCTCAGCCGCGCTGCTTCGTCTTACAACAGCACTCGGCGAGCAGATCCTACGCGCGCAGCCTGGTCAATAAATCCTGGGGATGGACAGGCTTGGCAAGAATCTCGAACTCGTAGCCCTGCGCGCGCGCCTTTTCCAGCAGATCGGCGGTGGCGGCCTGCCCGGAAAACAGCAGGATCTTGACTTGGGGAAGAATGGCTCGAATGCGAATGGCCGCGTCAATTCCATTCAAATCGGCCATGATGACGTCTGAAATGATCATGGCAGGCTTGAAGGTCGAAGCAAGCTCAACGGCCTTTTCGCCCGAGTAAACGGCGCGTGCTTCGAAGCCGCTCTGGTTGAGAATCATGGCCAGCGTATCCGCGATCACACGTTCGTCGTCGGCAACCAGGACTTTGGGTTTGGGGGAGTTTTCTGGCATATTTCCTTGGACACGTGAGTGAATCGGCAGGGCGGTGTCTTCCTCGGTAAATCACGACGTGCGGACCGATGACTACTGGTAAGGAACCACAACCCTAGCAAGACTCTTTCTCCCAATGATACGCTAGCTTGGGTAATCTTCTGCAACGTTCTTGATGCTGAACCGGCAAAAGGCGCCAACAGGGGCCGTAGGCCCACCCCGCAAACCGAATATTGGACGGCGCGCACCGATTCATCTCCGTGCAACCGGTAAGTCATACACTTTGAACAGCCACCGGCCGAGGCTCCTGGCCTGCGGACCCCATGCGGAGAACCAAATTATGCAGGAACCGGGATTCCCCAGCGCCGGCCAGACTGTGGTCCTTGAGCCGATCATTCGGGCCGAGAAGATCGAGAAATTCTACGCGCAGCCCAGCGAAAACCGCATTCAGGTCATCTCCGCCACCGATCTGAAGATCGTGCCAGGGGAGATCGTCGCCCTGCTCGGTCCCTCGGGCTCCGGCAAGTCGACCATGCTGCGCATGTTGAGTGGCCTCTCCACGCCCACGGCCGGTCAGGTCTATTGGCATGAAAAGCCCATTGCCGATGTGGAAATCAACGTTTCCATCGTCTTTCAGAGCTTCGCCCTCTTTCCCTGGCTCACCGTGCTCCAAAACGTCGAAGCGCCGCTGCAGGCCCGCGGAATTTCCCCGGACGAGCGCCGTGATCGCAGCATGAGAATGCTGGACACTGTCGGCCTCGACGGATTTGAAGGTGCGTATCCCAAAGAACTTTCTGGCGGCATGAAGCAGCGAGTCGGCTTTGCCCGCGCGCTGGTGGTCGAACCGGAGGTGCTTTTCATGGATGAGCCCTTCTCTGCGCTCGACGTCCTGACCGCCGAAAATCTGCGCAGCGAACTGCTCGAGTTGTGGGCCAAGAAGACCATGCCCACCAAGGCCGTCTTTCTCGTCACCCACAACATTGAGGAAGCGGTCCTGCTGGCCGACCGCATCATTGTGCTGGGTCGCAATCCCGGTCACATCCGCACCGATTTTCGGGTGCAGCTAGCCCAGCCGCGCGACCGCAAATCCGAGCCGTTCACCCAACTGGTGGATTACATCTACAAAGTGCTGACCAAGCCGGATGTGGCTCCCGCGGAGGCTCCTGATCAGAGGGCGAGCGTCCGCGACCAGCGCCAGATGCACTACCAGATGCTGCCCCACGCGCGTCCCGGCGGCATGGCAGGCCTGCTGGAACTGCTGCTCGACAAGGGCGGCCGCGACGACATTTACCGGCTGGCCGATGATTTGGCCTTTGAAATCGACGACTTGCTGCCCATTGTGGACGCGGCGCAACTGCTCGGCTTTCTGCAAATCGAAGAGGGCGATGCGGCCATCACCGCCAGCGGCACGGAGTTCGCCAACTCCGAGATCCTTCGCCAGAAGGAACTGTTCCGCGACGCGGCCGTTGCCAACGTCCTGCTGCTTCGCCAGATTCGCCGCGCTCTGGAATCCAAGAGCGACCACACAGTTCGCGAAGACTTCTTCCTCGACATGCTTGACGAGCAGTTCAGTGAAGAAGAGTGCCTGCGCCAGATGGAGACAGCCGTGGCCTGGGGCCGCTATGCCGAGCTGTTCGACTATGACGCCGGACGCCGTCGCTTTGTGCTGCCCGATGCACAGGACGAAGAAATTGCCGCCAGCGAGGAGTCCGAGTGAAAGTCCAGCATCCTCTGGCTCGAACACTGGTCACCGCGCGCTCCTGGCCCTTCATCATTGACTTGGGCGTGGCGGCCTGCGCGCTCACCATCTTCTTTACCCTCATCAGCACGGGCGTCTACTGGCTCGGCAAGCCGGTTCCGGTGGTGCCCATCTCGAACTCCATTGGCATCCTGCCGGTTTACGCCTTCTACTCCATCGTGCGCATGACCATCGCCTACATGCTGAGCCTGGTCTTCGCCATCACGTACGGATATACCGCCGCCTACAACCCTCGGGTCGAGGCCTGGATGATTGCGCTGCTCGACATTTTGCAGTCGATCCCCGTACTCAGCTTTCTACCCCCCGTCGTACTGGCCATGGTGGCTCTGATCCCCGGCCATCAACTGGGCATTGAGATGGGCGTCATCCTGCTGATCTTCACCGGGCAGGTCTGGAATCTCGCCTTCAGTTTCTATTCCTCGCTCAAGAGCATCCCCAGGGAGATGGTGGAAGCCTCGCGCATCTACCGCTACTCCGCATGGCAGCGTTTCTGGCAGCTTGAAATGCCTTACGCCGCCATCGGCCTGGTGTGGAATTCCATCGTTTCGGTTGCCGGCGGTTGGTTCGCCCTCATCTTCTGCGAGACCTTCACCATGGGCGAGCGAAACTTCCAGCTGCCGGGCCTTGGCAGCTACATCCAGACGGCCACCTACTCGGGCGATATGCGCGCGCTGCTCAGTGGCATCGCCGCGGTGATCCTGATTGTCGTTGCCACGGATCAGCTTATCTGGAGGCCTCTGATCGCCTGGAGCGACAAATTCAAATTCGAACAGGTCGAGTCGGCCGACCGCGTCAAATCCCCGATTCTTGCGCTGCTGCGCCGCTCCAATCTGCTGGTTTCCATCCCCGGTCGAATCTGGACGCGCATCGAAGAACCCATCTATCGCCGCATGGCCAGTACCAGGGAGTGTCGCATCGTGCAGCCGATGGACGAGGACCCAAAACGACGCAAGGCCTCTCCTGCTCTCTGGGCACTAGCCGTGGCGGGCATCGCTGCTCTGGGGTGGGGATCCATTCAGGCCGTTTTGATGCTCAGAACCGTCACCTGGCCCGAGTTGCGCCTGCTGCTGGAAGGCGCAGCCGCCACTTTTCTGCGTGTGAATGCCGCGCTTCTGCTTTCCGCAGCCTGGACTATCCCGGTTGGCGTGGCCATTGGTTTCAGCCCCCGGCTGGCGCGGATCGTGCAGCCCATCGCACAAGTGCTGGCCTCCGTCCCGGCCACGGCCTTCTTTCCCATCCTGCTGATCGGCCTGGTCAAGCTGGGCGGCGGCCTGGGCATTGGCTCTGTCGCCCTCATGCTGCTGGGTACACAGTGGTACATCCTGTTCAACGTCATCGCCGGGGCCATGTCCATCCCCTCCGACCTGCGCGAGGTCTCTTCGCTCTACCGCTTCACCCGCTGGCAACGCTGGACCAAGCTCATTCTCCCCGGAATCTTCCCCTATCTCATCACCGGTATGGTGACCGCTTCGGGAGGCGCATGGAACGCCTCTGTCATGGCCGAGTATTCCCGCGTGAAAGGCCACACGCTCCAAACCATCGGCCTGGGCGCGCAAATTGACGCCGCCACCGACAGCGGACGATTTCCCATCCTGCTTCTGGCCACCATTTTGATTTCGCTGATGGTCGTGACCATGAACCGCCTCGTCTGGCGCCGCCTCTACCGTCTGGCGGAAACCCGGTATAAACTCGAGGGCTAAATAGAGCAGTGACAAGAACGCCGCGTTTCGGGGGTGCTGCATGATTCGAGTGGGTTTGGTCGGCTTTGGAATGTCCGGACGTGTGTTTCATGGTCCACTCATCTCCTCCGTCGAAGGGCTTGAACTGTCTGCGGTGGTCGAGCGCAACACAGACAACGCCGTCCAACGCTATCCCGGCATTACCACCTATCGCTCTCTCGAAGACATGCTCGCCGACGCATCGCTGGGCCTGCTCGTGGTCGCGACCCCTAGCGGAAGCCACTTCCAGGTCGCCCGGCAGATCCTTGAAGCTGGGAAAAACGTCGTGGTCGACAAGCCAATGGCCGTCGCATCGGCTGAAATCGCCGAACTGATGAAGCTTGCAGTGGGCCGTGACCGGCTCCTAGCTCCATTTCACAACCGCCGCTGGGACAGCGACTTCCAGACCATTCATAAAGTGATACATGAAGGTCTAGTCGGACGAATTGTGCAGCTTGAATCCCGTTTCGACCGCTGGCGGCCCATCCCCAAAACCGGCGCATGGAAGGAAGATCCGGCGCTCGGTGGCGGCCTTTTGCTGGACCTTGGAAGTCATCTCGCCGACCAGGCTCTGGTACTCTTCGGCAAGCCCGAGGCGGTGGGTGCCGAAGTCAAGCACGAGCGCGATGGAGAAGGCTCGAACGACTTTTTCAATGTTCGGCTGCAGTATCCGGATTTTTCCGTCACCCTTGGCGCCGACTGCCTCTCGGCTCTGGCGCGGCCCCGCTACCACCTGCGCGGAACCAGGGGGAACTATTGGAAGTGGGGCCTGGACCCGCAGGAAGCCGCCCTCAACAAGGTCACGAGCATCGCCGATCCGGCCTGGGGACAGGAGCCGACCGCCGACTGGGGAACTCTGTGCGTCGACGTGGACGGCGGCATGGTCACGCGCCCCGTTGCATCCATCCCTGGCGACTACCGCCTGTTTTACGCCGGAGTGCGCGATGCACTGCTGGGCAAAGGGCCCGCACCTGTCAGCGCTCTTGAAGCTTGGCGGGCGGCGCGCCTGCTGGAGTGGGCCGCGGAGAGCTCCGAACAGCGCCGCGAAAGCTCCTGCGACTGGAGTCAGGAGCCGCGGTAGGGCCTGTTCCTGGCTGAGTTACGTTTCTCCGTTTTTTAATTCGATCCCGATGTATAGATGCAATCTGCACTGGTGTAAACTGGCGCCATCAAAATCTCGCCTGAAGGGAACCCTCATGCGCATTTTCTCTCTCGCCGCCATCGCCGCCATCGCCCTTGGCGTTACGCTTGCTGGGTCGCCGTCCTCAGCGGCACAGTCCGGCAACGCCAGTTCTCTGCACAAGAAGATCCTCGGTTTTCAGAACCCCGAGACCGGGGAGTTCGAGCCGCTTGTTCGCGCAGTCCCCGATGCCTCCTCCACAACTCCTACAACCGGCACAGTAGAAGTGACACTGACCATAACCCTCAAGACCGCATTGCCCAAGAACGGCTCAGTCAATTGCGGGGCCAATTTAACCGCCATGTCCGAAAACGAGACGACTTTCGCGTACGCCTACTGGTATGAGCAGGCATATACAATCGCCACGGTAAGCGGCTCCACGGCTACCTGCACAGTCAATGTGCCCTATTCCTGGGTCATCCCTGCAGCATCCTCCACGGTCAAGAACTCAGTCACCGGAATGTACGCCGTTCAAATGAACAGTGCGTCGACGGGAACAACGGGAAGCACAGTCGATCCAACTGGCACGGTCCGGTATTCCTCGGGCGGCTTCCTCAGCGGTGCGATACCCGCAACAGGATCAACTTCCAAATACTCCCTGAGCGTCGTCATCTAATTCCGCTGAATTGCCGCCGTCCGTCAATCCGCGTCGTTGCCTTTGCGACAAATTATGGGAGGCCACCAACACTATCGAGCCATTAGCGCAAGCCCGGGTCGCCGGGCTCTTCCAAATTTGCGCTCGCGCCTGTCGGCTCTTTTTCGACCAGCGGTATCCAGAATCGAAAGCGGGCACCTTGACCCGCCCCGTTCATCACTTCGATTCCCCCGCCGTGCACGGCCAGGATTGCCCGTGTAATGGCCAATCCCATCCCTGTGCCTTTCCACTTGCCTGCGCCTTTCTTGCCCCGGTAGAACTTCTCGAAGATGAAGGGCACGTCGGCGGCATCGATTCCCGGCCCGTCGTCCTCGACGCGAAACTCCAGGCGCTTTTCCTCCCGCCTGCTGGCCAGCAGAATCCGGCCTCCAGGCGGGGTAAAGCGTGCCGCATTCTCCAACAGGTGACGCAGCACCCGGCCCAGTAGATGGGGATCGAACCAGGCAGGCTTGTCGGGATTCTCCGGTTCTTCGACAGCGATCACCACCCGGCGCCCGGCCAGCACCTTTCGCGACTCCTCGACTGCCTGCTCAAGCAGGGCGCGGGCGTGTTGCGGTGCCAGGTGCACTTGCACCACATTGGCGTCGATCTCGGCCATTTCGACGGCTTCGCCGATCAACGCATCCAGCCGCGAGCTTTCCTCGTCCACAATTGCAGCCATGTCCAACCGCCCTGCGTCGTCCAGCCCATCGCCTTGAAGCAGTGTGGTGGCCGCCGCCCGGATGGCGGTCAAAGGTGTGCGCAATTCGTGCGTTAACGAATCGATCAGCGCGGCCCGCAGTCGCTCTCCCTCGCGGGCCGCTTCCATGCGGGCAGAAGCCTCAATAGCGGTGGCGCGGGTGAGCGCGATAGCCACCTGCGCGCTGACCGCCGTGGCCACTTCGCGCGAAAGCAGCGCCGGCCTCATGCCCAAGGCCCCCACCGGCCGCAAGCCCAGCATCAGCGTCATCACCGTAAAGCCTCCCGGGATCGCCAGCGTCGGATTCTGGGCGTGGGTCATGGCCCGCAGGCTGGCCTGGATGCTCATGGGCAAGTCGGTGGTTGAGGAGTAAAACTGATCCTGGTCGCGAACGTAGAGAACCACCCCTTGCAGTGCAAAGATGCGGTCGATCATGCGCGGCAGGTCGCGTACCAGGCCGGCGGCGTCCTCCTGCAGCATCATCTGCTGCGAAAGTTCGTACAGGCGTTCCACGTCTTCGCGGCGCTGCTCCGCCTGCCGCGCCTGAATCCGCGCCCGCTCTGCAAGCCGCCCGACAACCACGGAACTTGCCAGAAATGAAATCATGGCTACCCATTGCTGCGCACCGGTGATTCTCAGGGTATGGATCGGAACCAGAAAGAAGTAGTCGAACGACACAGCGCAGAGAACTGCGATAGAGAGAGAAAGAGCAATTCCGGCCTGCGCGGCAAACCACACCACGAGTACCAGAAAAACCATGCCCGCCGTGGTTGAATTGGCTCCCAGACCGACCAGCGACACGGTAGCAGCCGACGCCACCAGCGTGGCTCCGAACCAGCGAACAGCACGATGCCAAGAAGAAGCCGATCCCATAATCGTCACCACGGGAATCATACGGCTCCGCCCCGATGATGTAATCTTCCCCTGAAAGAAGAAAGACGAAGAACGAAAATGCCCGGACGCATTCTGATCATTGACGATGAACCGCAGATTACCCGTGTCCTGCGCGCCGCGCTCGCCGCGCAGGGCTTTGATGTCCGCACCGCCAACGATCCGGAGGAGGGCCTGCAGGTCTTCCACGACTGGCCGCCCGACCTGGCGATCACCGACCTGATGATGCCCGGCTTGAGCGGTGTCGAGGTCTGTCGCGCGATTCGCGCCAAATCCGCAATCCCCATCCTGGTTCTCTCCGTCCGCGACCACGAGCGCTCCAAAGTCGAGGCCCTGGACGCCGGCGCGGACGACTACGTCACCAAGCCCTTCAGCATTCAGGAGCTGCTAGCCCGCGTCCGCGCCCATCTGCGCCGCGCTCCCGAACGCACCACCGCCGCCATCGAGGCCGGCGATTTCGTACTGGATGCGGAAGCCCATTCGATCACTGTGCAAGGCAAACCCATTCACTTGACCCCCAAGGAGTTCGACCTCCTGCTCCATCTGGCCCGCCACGCAGGCAAAGTGATGACCCATCGAGTGCTGCTGACCGCCGTGTGGGGATCGCAGTCGGCCCATCAGCCGGAGTATCTGCGCGTCTTCGTCGGCCAGTTGCGCAAAAAGCTCGAAGCCGAAACAGGGAAGCAGTACATCCAGACCGAGCCCTGGGTGGGCTACCGTTTCGTCCCCGAGGGCTGGTCCGGCAGCGAAGAGTAGCACCCGCAAAAGTTCGTCTGCACGAGGGGATCCGGCCGTCCCCTTGTGCCTCAAATCCCCAGGTCTTCCCCGTCCTTCCCCCAGTCCTTACGTTTTACTTAGATAATCCTTTGCATACTCAAACGAGACGTTAGCCAGAATGATTCTTGAGCTGATGGCTTGGCTCGCGATGGAAGCACCGGAATTTGTCCGGCGCTCTCTTCATCGAGCCTCTCCAACACCCGCTCCCGGAACTGTGAGACCTGCGATGCAAGATTTGACGATGTTGCTCTTCACGGTAGTTTTCTTCGCCCTGGCGTTCTTGTACGTCAAGGCATGTCAGAAGCTGAGGTAGCCCGATGCAAATCGACATCATCACCGTCATTGCGCTGATTCTGTCCGTTCTGATGCTGGGTTACCTGGCCCTCACCCTGCTTTTCCCGGAGAAGTTCTGACATGTCCGCCAACGGTTGGTTGCAGTTTGCCCTTTTCTCCCTGATTCTCCTTGCCAGCGTTCGCCCGGTAGGCATCTATCTGGCCCGCGTGCTGGAAGGGGAACGCACCTGGCTCGATCCGGTGCTCCGGCCTATCGAACGGCTCATCTACAAACTCTCCGGCGTCAAATCCGGCGAGGAGATGAACTGGCGCGAGTACGCTTTCGCCATGCTCGGCTTCTCGGCTGTCAGCATGTTGGTCACGTACGGCATTGAGCGGCTTCAAAATCTGCTGCCCTTCAATCCCCAGGGACTTGCCGCAGTAGGGCCTGATCTTGCCTGGAATACGGCCGCCAGTTTCACTACCAACACCAACTGGCAGTCGTACACGCCCGAATCGACCATGAGCTATCTCACCGAGATGGCCGCCCTCGCGACACACAACTTCTTCTCGGCCGCCGTGGGCATCGTCGTCGCCATCGCCCTGGTGCGCGGCATCAAGCGTACTTCTTCCGGAACGATCGGCAACTTCTGGGTGGACATGACGCGCACCCTGCTCTACGTGCTGCTGCCGGGATCGCTGATTTACGCGCTTCTCCTCGTCGGCCAGGGCGTTCCGCAGAACTTCCATGCCTATACGACCGCCCATCCGCTTGAGCAGCCAGCGCAGACGCAGACCATCGGGCAAGGGCCCGTCGCTTCGCAGGAAGCCATCAAGATGCTGGGCACCAACGGCGGCGGATTCTTCAACGCCAACAGCGCCCATCCCTTCGAGAACCCCACCCCGTTTTCGAACTTCCTGCAGATTTTGTCCATCTTCATCATCCCCGCCGGGCTGACCTATACCCTGGGCCGCATGACCGGTTCGCCGGGCCACGGATGGGCCGTCTTGGCGGCCATGTTCGTCCTGTTTGCGGCCGGATTCACCACCGTTTACTGGGCAGAGTCGCAACCGCATCCGCTCATTCACGGGGCCGCTCAGTCCCACACGCTTGCGGCACCGGGCGGCAACATGGAGGGCAAGGAGGTGCGCAACGGCATCGCCGAAAGCTCACTGTTTGCCACTGTCACCACAGACGCCAGTTGCGGAGCAGTCAACGGCATGCACGACAGCTTTACGCCTATCGGCGGATTGGTCGTCCTTACCAACATCATGCTCGGCGAGGTGGTCTTCGGCGGAGTGGGTTCCGGCCTCTACGGCATTCTCATCTTCGTCGTCCTCTCGGTCTTCATCGCCGGTCTCATGGTGGGCCGCACACCGGAATACCTCGGCAAGAAGATCGAATCGTACGACGTGAAAATGTCCATGCTCTACTGCCTCATCTTCCCGCTCATTATCCTCAACCTGACCGCTGTCTTTGTGCTCTCGCCCAAGATGGGCCTCTCCAGCCTTTCCAATCAGGGACCGCACGGGCTCACCGAGATTCTCTACGCCTTCACCTCGGGCGCGGGCAATAACGGCTCGGCCTTTGCCGGGCTCAACGCCAACACCTGGTGGTATAACGTGGCGCTGGGCTGGGACATGCTCTTCGGGCGTCTGATGATGATGATTCCGGTGCTGGCTCTGGCCGGCAACCTGGCACAGAAGAAGAGCGTTCCGCCCTCGCCCGGAACCTTCCCCGTGAATACGGCACTGTTCACCATTCTGCTGATCGGCGTGATTCTGATTCTGGGCGCGCTCACCTTCTTCCCGGCACTGAGCCTGGGACCGATTCTGGAACATTTGCTGCTCAAAGCCGGGCAGCTTTTCTAGAGCAGAACCAGAGTGCCTGGGTCCTGCTCAGTGAATGCGAGGTCGCCGCTTCCTGATGGTCGCGTCGACTTGGGTACACTGCTTTCGGGATGCACCAACTCTGGTTCTGCTATAGCCCGTACCGACACTGCACTCGAACAAGGCGAAACGGACTGTCATGGCTCATAAGAAAAGTCTTTGGAATACGGAAATCATCGTCCAGGCGCTCGGGGATTCGGTGCGCAAACTTGATCCCCGCTGGATGGTCAAGAATCCGGTGATGTTTGTGGTGGAGGTGGGCAGCGTGCTCACCACTGCGCTGCTCATCGACAACACGGTCAACCATCGCGCCGGCTTCGGCTTCAACCTGCAGATCACCCTCTGGCTGTGGTTCACGGTGCTGTTCGCCAACTTTGCCGAAGCCATGGCCGAGGGCCGCGGCAAGGCCCAGGCCGATACGCTGCGCAAGGCCAAAGGCGAGACCATTGCCAAGCGGTATAAAGCGGACGGCGGCTTTGAAGAAATCGCCAGCGGCGAACTTCGCTTGGGCGACGTCATCTACGTCGAGGCCAATCACTATATCGCCGGCGACGGCGAGGTCATCGAGGGCGTTGCCTCGGTCGACGAGTCGGCCATCACCGGCGAGTCGGCTCCCGTGATCCGCGAGGCCGGCGGCGACCGTTCGGCTGTCACCGGAGGAACCAAAGTTCTCTCCGACTGGATCAAGGTCCGCATCACTTCCAACCCCGGCGAAACCTTCCTCGATCGCATGATCGCCCTGGTCGAAGGCGCCACCCGCCAGAAGACGCCCAACGAGATCGCCCTGAGCATTCTGCTCTCCGGCCTCACCATCGTGTTTCTTTTGGCCGTGGTCACGTTGCAGCCCTTCGCCATCTACTCGAAAGCCCCGCAGACCGTCTTTGTGCTGGTCTCTTTGCTGGTCTGCCTGATCCCCACGACCATCGGCGGATTGCTCTCCGCCATCGGCATCGCGGGCATGGATCGGCTGGTCCAATACAACGTGCTGGCCATGAGCGGCCGTGCAGTCGAAGCCGCAGGCGACGTAAACACCTTGCTGCTCGACAAGACCGGCACCATCACCCTGGGCAATCGCCAGGCAACCGAGTTCATGCCCGCCCCCGACGTCAGCGCCGAGCGGCTGGCCGACGCGGCGCAACTCTCCTCGCTCTCCGATGAAACCCCCGAAGGCCGGTCTATCGTTGTCTTGGCCAAGGAAAAGTACAACCTGCGCGGGCGCGATCTGGGCGGTATCCACGCCGAGTTCGTCCCGTTCACGGCGCAAACCCGCATGAGCGGCGTGAACCTGCCCGGCGTGCGCATTCGCAAGGGCTCGGTGGACGCGATCACCCGCTTCCTCGAAGAGCAGGGCTCGTCGCTGCCCAAGAAGGTTCGTGACAGCGTCGAGGAGATTGCCCGCCTGGGCGGTACGCCGCTGGTGGTGGCCGAAAACTCGACGGCCCTGGGCGTCATTTACCTCAAGGACATCGTCAAGGGCGGCCTCAAGGAGCGTCTGGCACGCCTGCGCGCTATGGGCATCCGCACCATCATGATCACCGGCGACAACCCGCTGACCGCGGCCGTGATTGCCCGCGAAGCGGGCGTCGACGACTTCCTCGCCGAGGCCAAGCCCAAAGACAAGATGGACCTCATCAAGCGCGAGCAGGCCAAGGGCAAGCTGGTCGCCATGACCGGCGACGGTACCAATGACGCGCCCGCGCTGGCCCAGGCCGACGTAGGCGTGGCCATGAACTCCGGCACCCAGGCGGCAAAAGAAGCCGGCAACATGGTCGATCTCGACTCCAATCCCACCAAATTGATTGAGATTGTCGAGATCGGCAAGCAGCTCCTCATGACCCGCGGAGCACTCACCACTTTCTCCATCGCCAACGACGTGGCCAAGTATTTCGCCATCATCCCCGCGATGTTTGCCGGCGTTTTCCCGGTACTCAACGCGCTCAATATCATGCATCTGTACTCGCCCCACTCAGCCATTCTCTCGGCGGTGATCTTCAATGCGATCATCATCATGGCGCTGATTCCGCTGGCCCTCAAAGGCGTCAAATACGAGCCCAAGGCGGCCGATGTGCTGCTGCGCAACAACCTGCTGGTATATGGCGTAGGCGGCATCATCATTCCCTTCATCGGAATCAAGGCCATCGACATGCTTCTGGTATTCGCGCACCTTGCGTCGTAACCCGCTGTGATTGAAGGGTACGGGCTTTAGCCCGACCATCCATGGGACAGACAAGAATCGGGGCTTTGGCCCCTGAGGGTAGTTTTAAAGGAGATTCACCGTGCATTCCGTGTGGAAGACCTCAATCCGCTTTACTCTCATCACCACGGTCCTGCTGGGCCTGGGCTATCCACTGCTGGTCACCGGTATCGCCGGCGTGGTGTTCCCGCATAAGGCCGCCGGCAGCCTGATCCTCAAGGACGGCACCGTCATCGGTTCCTCCCTGCTGGCGCAGAGCTTCACCTCCGACCGCTACTTCCATCCGCGCCCTTCGGCTGCAGGGAGCGGTTATGATGCCAGTTCCTCCGGCGGCTCCAACCTGGCCCAATCGAGCAAGACTCTGGTGGACCGCATCCAGGGCTCCATCGACAAGCTGGCCGCCGAAAACCCCGGCAAGCCTGTGCCCATCGATCTGGTCACTACTTCCGGCTCGGGCCTCGATCCGGATATCACCCCCGATGCCGCAACCTTCCAGGCGCCTCGCGTCGCCAAAGCCCGTCACCTGAGCGAAGCCCAGGTCCAGCAACTCATTGAGCAGCACATCACCTCACGTCAATTGGGCGTGCTGGGTGAGCCGAGGGTCAACGTCCTCGAACTCAACCTGGATCTCGACAAGCTCGCAAAATAGAGGCGCGGCTTCCCGCCAAAGACCTGCGGTGGAGGGCTTCAACCCTCCACCGCAGGTCTTTTTTCAGAGCGCAGCATGGGCGCGCTCTTGCGAACCCCATTCCCGCCACAAGCAGGACGAAGCAAAGCGTAACTGTAGGAGGGGAAGTTGCGTTGGGGAGGATGCACGGAGCGCAGGGGCGGGCCGTGCAACAAGGACCGCGCCGCAGGCGATCAAGCCCCAGACCGCGAAGTTCTCGGGTCAAAAGGCACGCAGCTCAGATCAGCCGGTTCACTGAGACCGGTTCATTCTCCGTTCACAAATTGATGATCGCGGTAAACGGCTAGAGAATTGTCCCCTTCGCCTACTTCATGGCGGGAACAAATTCCTCTGCCGACTCGCACTGATCCGCGTCTCTTGTCGATCGGGTGGGGGGACAAATGGCGAACCGGCCCTTGTCGACTTCCACAAATTCCACATTGTCGCCGGTCTTGAGTCCCAGCTGTTTGCGTACTTGGGAGGGCAGGGTGATGCGGCCGTTGAAGGTGACCATTGCGGTGGGCATTTGGAACCTCTGTAGCCATTGTAGCCTGAGGCCGGGTCCCCTCCGCAATGCGAAAATGAAAGACGCATGAGCGTGCTCACCTCGGAAGCCGTGGTTTTACGCACTTGGCCGGTGCATGAAGCCGACCTGATCGTGAGCTTTTTCACGCGCGATTTCGGCCGCGTCCGGGGCGTTGCCAAGTCGGCGCTCAAGAGCCGCAAGCGCTTTGGCGGAGCGTTGGAGCCCATGACCGTGGCCCGCGCCTGGTTCGCCGAGCGGCCCCGCCAGGAACTGGTCCGCCTCGATCAGCTTGAAATCATGCGCTCTCCGCTCTCCGCGCCCATCGATCCTGTGCGCCTGACCGTCCTCAGCTTCTTCGCCGAGCTCCTGGACGAAGCGCTGCCCGACCACGATCCCCAGGAAACAGTTTTTCGTCTTCTCGTCGCCGTTCTCGAGCAGACCACCGTCGAACAGCCCTGGATGCCGCTGACCTATTTCCAGCTCTGGATGACCCGTCTCATGGGCCTTTTGCCGGACATTGCCCACTGCACCGCCTGTGGCGCGGCTCTGCAGCCCGGTCAGGCCAGCTTCAATGCCCACGGCGACGGTCTGTTTTGTCCCTTGCACCGCAACGGGAACTCCAGCGACCTTTCGCCCGACTCCTGGCAACTGGCGCAGCGCATGTTGCGTGCGCCCGCCTCGGCGTTTGCCGCCGAGTTGTGGCCCCGCCGCCGCGGCGCCGATCTGCGCCGCTTTACTCTTCAGTCATTGGAGCGCCATCTGGAGCGCAAATTGCACTCCGCCGAGGCCCTGGCGCGTCTGGGAAGCTGACTGCGGCGCACAGGCTGATAAAATCGGGTCAGTCCCGTCGAGAGAGAATTGCCCCGTGCCCTTATCCACCGTTTCGTCCTCCGTGGTTTCATCCCATCCGAAACCCGTCGCGCTCACCTTTCAGGAGCTGTTGTTCCGCTTGCAGGGCTTTTGGGCGGATCGCGGCTGCGTACTCCAGCAGCCCTATGACGTTGAGGTCGGCGCGGGCACCATGGCGCCGGAGACGTTTCTCCGTGTGCTGGGGCCCAAGCCCTTCCGGGTGGGTTACGCGCAGCCTTCGCGGCGTCCAGCCGATGGCCGCTACGGCGAAAACCCCAACCGCCTCTTCAAGCACACTCAGTTTCAGCTCATCCTCAAGCCGCCGCCGGTCAACGTGCAGGAGTTGTATCTCGAGTCGCTTGAAGCCATCGGCATCGACCTCTCGCAGCACGACCTCAAGTTTGAGGAAGACAACTGGGAGTGGCCTGCAGGCGGAGCCTGGGGCGTGGGTTGGCAGGTCATGCTCGACGGCCTCGAAATCACCCAGTTCACCTACTTCCAGCAGTGCGGCGGCATCGATCTCGATCCGATTTGTTCCGAGCTGACCTATGGCCTGGAGCGCATCGCAGCATTTCTGCAGGACGTTGACTCCATTTACGACATCGTCTGGGCGCGCGACCCTGAAACCGGCGCGCCTGTGACCTATGGAGACGTTCGTCTGGCAGAAGAGCTGCAGTTCTCGGTTTATAACTTCGAGTGTGCCGACATCGCCAAGTTATGGGAGCATTTCGCCCTCTACGAAGCCGAGGCGCAGACGCTTCTTGCCCAGGCCGGTGCGCTTTTCGCAGACGAGAAAGCCAGCCCCCTGAAGAAGCGCCGCTTCCCCCTGCTGGCCACCTACGAGTTGGCGCTCAAGTGTTCGCATCTGTTCAATCTTCTCGACGCCCGCGGCGCCATCAGCGTCACGGAGCGCGTAGGCGTCATCGGCCGCATTCGCGCGCTGGCAGTGGGCGTCGCCAAAGCCTACGCATTGCAGCAGGCGAGTTAGTCGTGAGGGGATTGATCCGGCATCATCGGATCGACCCTCTCCACGAGCTGTCATCCTGAGCGGAGCGCAGCGAAGTCGAAGGATCTGCGGTTGCTTTTACTTTTTTCAGTTCAAGCCAAATAGGGCCGGAACATCAAGCAGAAAGAATTTCAAGCTATGGCTGATTTTTTGTTGGAGATTGGGCTGGAAGAGGTTCCGGCCCGCATGATTGCCGGGGCTGAGGCCGAGTTGGGCCGCCGGGTCAACGATCTGCTCACGCGCGAGCGCCTGCTCGCCGCGGGGGCCAAACTGACCACCTACTCCACGCCGCGCCGTCTGGCCGTGCTGGTCGAGGGTGTGCTGGCCACGCAGGCCGACACCGAGGAACAGTTGACCGGCCCCTCGTGGAAGGTCGCCTTCAAGGACGGCGCTCCCACCAAGGCTGCGGAAGCCTTCGCCAACAAGGCCGGCGTGGCCGTCGCGGCTCTTGAAAAAGTCACCAACGCCAAGGGCGAGTACGTCGGCGCGACAGTCAAGCGTTTGGGCCGCGCCGCTGCGGAACTTCTGGCTGCGGATCTGCCCAGGGAAGTCCTGGGCCTCTACTGGGCCAAAAATATGTACTGGCGCGCCGCCAAGCCGGAGCGCTTTGTCCGGCCGGTTCGCTGGCTTGTCGCGTTGCTCGACTCCGCCATCGTCCCCTTGGAGATTGCCGGCATTGCGGCGGGCAATTCGAGCCGCGGCCATCGAGTGCTTCACGGCGAAGCTCCCGTGGTTTTGGCTTCCGCAAAAAGTTACAAGGAGTCTCTGCGCGCAGCCAAAGTGGTCGTCGATGTGGCCGAACGCAGGCAGTCGATTCGCAAGGCTCTCGACGCGGCTACCCGCACCGTCGCCGGCGCGCGCTGGCGCGAAGATGAACCGCTGGTAGAAACCGTGGTCCATCTCACCGAATGGCCTTCCGTGGTCCTTGGGACCTTTGAGCAGGAGTACCTGACCCTGCCCGAAGAAGTCCTGGTCACCGTCATGCGCGACCACCAAAAATATTTCGCCGTCGAAGACGCGGCGGGCAAGTTGGCTCCGCACTTCCTGGCCGTACTCAACACCGAGGCCGACGAGCAGGGCCGCGAGATCATTCGCCACGGCAATGCCCGCGTGCTCCGATCGCGTTTCAAGGACGCCCAGTTTTTCTGGGACTTCGATCAAAAGACGCCGCTCACCGCGCGCGTGGAAAGCCTCAACAACGTCACCTTCCAAAAGGAACTGGGCAGCTACCAATGGAAGACGCAGGCCAATCTGTCCGTAGCGCGTGCTCTCGCGGCCAAGGTCAAGGCTGCGGGCGTGGTCTTCGACGAGGCTGGCCTGCTCAGAGCTGTTGAGTTAGCCAAGACCGACCTGACCACCGAGTTAGTCAAGGAATTTACCGAGTTACAGGGAGTGATCGGCGGCCTCTACGCCAAGGCGCAGGGACTCGGCCACACTGTCGCACAAGCCATCTACGATCAATACACGCCGGCTTCAATCGAGGACGCGATTCCCAAGACCATCGAGGGGCAGTTGCTGGGCCTCGCTGACCGTATTCAAACGATCACCGCCATGTTTGGGATCGGTTCCGCTCCTACCGGCTCCAAGGATCCCTTCGCCCTGCGCCGTGCCGCCAACGCCATCGTGAAGATTCTGGCAGAGTCGGGACTACCGCTCACGCTCGACGATGTGGTTTCTTCAAGCGGCGTCGATGGAGCCAACCGGGAGCAGGTCGCGGCCTTCCTGCGCGAGCGCCTGCACTTCTACCTCAAGGACGTGCGCGGCCTCGCCTACGACGTGGTCAGCGCTGTTCTGGCCGCCGGAGCCGACGACGTGCGCGATGCGATCGCCCGCGCAGACGCACTTTCCGCCGCCCGCGAGTCCGCTGATTTCGCCGCCATCTCCGCAGCCTTC
>Ga0224529_1000264_pt1 | contig 41328 bp, 36 predicted proteins | sample CBST50metaG_FD_179893 | JGI IMG/M metagenome (GOLD analysis project Ga0224529, IMG submission 179893) | Peat soil microbial communities from Stordalen Mire, Sweden - C.B.S.T50 | ecosystem: Environmental > Terrestrial > Soil > Wetlands > Peat | place: Sweden: Norrbotten County, Stordalen Mire...
CGTGTCGAGTTGCTTGCGCGATGCAGCGCTCAAAACCGGGCTTGCGCCGCGGAAAACGACCTCCATATCGGAGATCTGACGATACTGATCGAGGCCGCCGACCGTCGTGTTCAACCGGTCTACGCGGGCCGATGCGCTCTGTGCAATGCCGCCAGCGTTCTGTGCCTGCGTGCCTGCGGCTGTGGCCGTCTGGTTGGCGGCGTCAGCCGTGGACTGCGCTTGACGAATGCCTGCCTGGGCCCGTGCATCCACATCCTGAATCTGGTTCGCGTTTCTTGCGTTCACCTGGTCCAGTTCGGTCAGCCGGTCGCTCAGAGGCGTGGTCTGCCTGTTGACCCACTTCTTGCGGGCAAATGGATTGACGCGTCCCCAGAACCCCTCTTTCGGGGTGTTCAAGGAGGTGGAACTCTGCTGCTGAACCGCCGGGGAAGGAGCGCTCTGAGCGTCCGCAGCAGGTTGAGTCTGCTGTCCCCATGCGGAGATTCCAAGTACGGGCGCCAGCACCAGAACAGCAATTGGGCTGGAGAACAGAATGCGTTGTGTCATCACGGATCTCATTGCTGGGTAACCCTCCGTATTGCATTCTCCGCCATGGTTCAGCGGGGTGAGCTCTAGTGCCGCTCGCCTTTATATAGAGCAATGCCAATGCCAAAGCGGATGCCGTGCGGGGAAAAATTACATGTCATTGATAATGAATTAGTTAATTAATTATTTTGGCGGAAGAGAAGAGAAGTAAACGCCCAGAGTGAGGCGCTAATCGCGTAATTTTTACACGGCTAGGTATTTTTTACCCGGTAAAGAAGGAGAGTAAAGCGATTTGTGAAGTCTATTTTGAGTCGACGCGAATGATGCGAACTTCGGGGTAAACCCCATCCCAATCGTTGGAAACAGCGTCGAAAATCAGGCGAAAGTCCTGCTCGCCGCCGGGCTTCAGCGGGGCTGCGGAAAGCGGCTCCACGTCCACGTAGGGTTCGCGCACGCGGATGACTTTGAGCGCCTGCGTTTCGTTCTGCGTAACTTGGTGAGCCGCATCCCGGAAAAGCACTTGTACGGTGATGCCGGTAACGTTGCGGTTGCCCGTGTTGGCAATGTGGCCGTCCAGATAGGTGACCTTGCCGCCGGCCAGGTTGCCGGACTCGCTCATGGCCAGTTTGGTAATGGGCAGGCTTGCCGCATAGGGATCGGTCTGCGCTGAAACGGGGGTTACCGTGGGCGTGCTCTTTCCGTGCTCCTGGATGAACACCCACGCAATGGCCACAACCAGCACAGCGGCTGCGGCAATGGCTACCGGCAGCCAGTTACGCTCCCGCGCCTCGGCGGGAGGGATAAGTTCGAGACCAATGCTCACGAGCGAGATTCTACACCCGTTACCTTCGGAATACCGAGACTGCAAAAGTTTTGGACCGCACGCTCAGCAATTCCCCGTCGGCGTCGATAAAAGAAATAGGGCCAGCGCAAAGAGGGTGCCAATTTTTGTTCGAATCTTCATCCCCTTTGGCATCTCTGTGGCGCACACTGCGACTAAGGAAGATACGAGAGCGCGGAACCGGCCGCTGAAATACTTCGTATCAATTTGCCCAAAGGCATGGAAAGGCTGGTCAATGGTGCATCCCTACTCCCAATCCGTATCCGATTCTCTGCACACGCCTGGAGACATGCCTCGTGAGCCGCGCTTGGCGGCTGAGATGGCGTACCAGGGCTTGACCATTCTCGCAATGCTGTTTGTGTTGGGAAGCCTTTGGGTCTTCTGAGCGCGTGCGCAGCGCGGCCGCACTTGCGGCCTTGAGCACTGCATCCCTGTCCTGTTTACCTACTTTTTCACGAATGACTTCTAGATAGTGTGGGTTCACCCATGACATTCCGTGCCCCATCCTTTCGCCTTTTTTCTGGCGAAAGGGTGGGAAGCCAGAAATCTTCGTTCTGATTCCTTTCGCTCCATTTGTGACTTTGTTCTATATGTGAAGTTTCAACAGGTTGTTCATTCGATCTGGATCAGAGCAGCTTTGAAAGGGCGTGGCTTTAGACACGCCATTAAACGCCAGCAATTTCGTGGGCTTTACAGGCTGCGGAAAAACTCGATCCGGAGGGAGGCGGGGGTTTCAACCCCCGCATAACACCAATAAAATCAACGGGGCCTTCAGGCCCGGAGCGGTGTTTTCCGCCAATTACACTGAATTTCTGAGTTTTTCCGCAGCCTGTTTAGCCCCGAAGAGAATCATTTTTCCTCAATACCATCAGGAGAAATGCTCTAAAATTCAGGCGATCCTGTCAGCCCACAGCAGATTCACAGCCCCAACTCCAGCCGTGTCCGCGGATCGAGTTGATCTCGCAGCGCGTCACCCAGAAAATTGAACCCCAGCACTGCTCCGGCCACCGCCGCCGCCGGAAACAGCACCATGTGCGGCGAGTCGAACAGGTGCAGCCGCGCGTCGTTCAGCATTGCGCCCCAGCTTGGCGCGGGCGCCGGAATGCCCAAACCCAGAAACGACAGCGTGGCTTCAGCCAGAATCACGCCCGCCATTCCGATGGCCGCCTGAACAAGAATGGGCTGCACGATATTCGGCAGAATGTGCCGGAAGAAAATCCGCAGACCGCCGGCGCCCAGAGCCCGCGCCGCGTCCACGTACTCGCGCTCGCGCACAGCCATTACCTGCGCGCGGACGAGGCGCGCATAGCCAGCCCAGCCGCCGATGGCCAGCGCCAGCACCAGGTTGATGAAGCCGGGGCCGAGGAACGCCGCAAACGCAATCGCCAGCAGAATTCCGGGCAGCGCCTGAAAGGTGTTCATGGCAAAAGTGGTCAGCGCCGTATCGATCCATCCGCCCAGGTAGCCCGCCAGTCCGCCCACCGCCAGTCCCAGCGCCAGCGAAACCGTCACCACTGTGACTGAAATCGCCAGCGAAAGCCGCGCGCCCCACATCAGCCGCGCCAGCATGTCCCGGCCCAACTCGTCGGTTCCCGCCCAGTGTGCTGCCGATGGACCTTGCAGCCTGTGCACCAGGTCCACGGCCGCCGGATTGTAGGGAGCCAGCCACGGCGCGGCCAGTCCGCACAGCACAAATCCGCTCAGCAGCAGAATTCCTGCCACGGCCAGCGGTTGGCGGCGCATGATCTTCCCGAGGGCGTGCCCTGTGTTGGCAGAGAGAAAATACATCGGTACCAAAAGAATACAGCGACACCCGCGCCCAACCCGGGTCTAATCAGTTATGGATATTTATAGAAAAGTCTTGTATTTGTCTTTGGCGCTCGCTGCGTCCACCTTTGCGGCGGCCCAGGCGCGGCAGAGTGATTCTTCGCAGTACGCTGCCGCGGCCAACCTTCAGCCCCAGTCCGAGCAGTTGTTTGCGCTTGCCAACCAGGCCCGTGCCGAGTCCGGCGCAGCCCGCCTCCAGTGGGATCCAGCCCTTGCCGCCGCCGCTCTCCAGCACTGCCGCCGCATGATCGTCGAAGGCCCCATCGCTCACCGCTACAGTGGCGAACTGGATGTAAGCGCCCGCGCAGCCCAGGCCGGTTCGCACTTCAGCCTCATTGAAGAGAATGTGGCCGTCGGTCCCTCACCCGCCGCCATTCACGATGAGTGGATGCATTCGCCCGGCCATCGCTCCAACCTGCTCAGCCCCGATGTGAACCGCGTCGGCGTAGCCGTACTCTCCGCCCACGGTGCGCTTTACGCCGTGGCCGATTACGCGCGCGCCGTGTCCTCGCTCACTGCCTCGCAGGTTGAAAAGCGCATTGCAGACCTGATCCGTGCCAGCGGCGTTTCGATTCTCAGCGACGCAGCCCTTGCGCGCGCTGCCTGCGCTTCAAATCACGGCGCTCCCGCTTCCTCATCCGGCGCGCAGCCCGGTTTCGTCATGCGCTGGCAGGGCTCCGATCTTTCTCGCCTGCCTCAGCCCCTCACGGATCGTCTCGCCTCGGGGAAGTATCGCCATGCTGTCGTCGGCAGTTGCCCCCAGCAGGGTGCGCAAACATCCTTCGCAGCCTACCGCCTCGCCGTTTTGCTCTATTGAGTTACAGCCGAGTTACAACGGAAACGGCAAAATAAAATTTGCCCCCTCCGCGGCGAAATCGAATGCCAATGCGGAGCTTTTCCCGATGGGAAGCTACACAAAAGTTGTTAGACTTTCGGCATATAAAGTTGCTATGTAAAATTCGGCCTAAAGCTGAAGAATATTCTCCCCAATGTAATATTTTTCTCAGGATCTTCATAATCTTTGGCAACCTGTGCTGAAACAAAAGACTTCCGCTTGAAGGTTATGAAAAGCTGTCCTGACTCTGGACCGCCTCACCCCACAAATGCCACGCGCTGTTGGAGGATAGCCACGGGCATTTACTCTCCTTGATCCACAAACGCCGTATTTCCCACTCTAGTTGATCCACACATGCTCCGTGCCCCATCCTTTCGCCTTTTTTCTGGCGAAAGGGTGGGAAAGCACGCCCCTTACCCAGCAGGCATTTCTGTTCCTCGTTCCCAAGTCCTCGGTAACTGCGCTCTCGTTCCTGGTTCCCTAACTAAGTCCATGATTTCTGTTCCACCGCAGGTGGTTGCAGATAATAACCCGCTGTTGTCGCAGACTTATAAGTAGAGGACGAGGCGCGGGAAACAGCTATCCGCAGTCTTGAACAGCAAAGTCATGCGAAACATTACCGTAGCCATCTCCGACGATACGTATCGCCGAGCACGAATTTGGGCCGCTGAGCGCAATGGATCGATATCCGCAATTGTGCAGTATCTTCTTGAAACGCTGCATGGAATCCGGCGTTCCGCGTTGGCTTTTTCTATTGCCAGCACGAAAACAGATCCCCCCCTCCCCCCCCACAAAAAGCAGAAAAACGCCAGTGAAACTGTGAGGGGGCATCCAACCAGTGCAAAATCAGCAACTTCCAGACGCCTCTCTCACAGAGGCACATAAACTGTGAAATTGTGAAGTGCGCTTACAGCGGAACCAGAGTCGATGGTTCCCGAAACCGCATTGTCCAAGTCGACTTGGACCATCAGGAAGCGGTGACTCTGTACAAAACTCAACAGGACAGATTTATTCTTGTTTCGCTCTGGTTTTCGCTTCCGCGGCTCTTTCCATTACAGAAGGAACCAGCACGGAAGCCATTCCGGCGGCTGCCGCGGCCTGAATGCCCAGATCGGTGTCCTCAAACACCAGGCAGTCCTTGGGTTCCACGCCGAGCTTGGCTGCCGCAATCAGGAAGCCGTCCGGAGCCGGCTTGCTGTTCTTGTAGTCTCCCGCGCCCACAATGGCATCGAATTTATCCAGCAGATGCACCACAGTCAGCGACTTCACCACCGAGTTGCGTCTGCCTCCTGAAACCACGGCAAAGGGAATCCGTCCGTACTGTGCTTCGATGTGCTCCAGCACTTCCGGTATGGCCTTCAACTGCGGAAGCAGTTCGAAGTAGAGGCCTTCTTTCCGCACGCCAACCTCTTTCACGGGCATCTTCAGGCCATTCATCTCGTTGAGTGTTGAGATGATTTCGTCCACGGGTTTGCCGCCCCAGGAATAGAACAGCTTTTCGTCAAAAGGGCAGTTCCATTCTCCCAGCGCCTTCTTCCAGGCAATGTAGTGGAGCGGCATTGAATCAACAATGGTGCCGTCGCAGTCGAACAGATAGGCGCGGAAGTTGCCCGCGGGCAATTTCAATTTCATGGAACTCCTTCTTGGTTTATTGGTTGTCAGAGGAGGCAATGATGCGAGATCCACCCCTCTACATAATTTCAGCCTACTGCATTCTCCTCCTCCGTTTTTTGCGTCAGTCCTTTTGGCTGTTCCCAAAATCTGCGTGTCGGCGTCTCTCCCGTTCCGGCCCCTGCGGCTCACTTTGAGGAAGAACGGCCCGCAAAATTCAGCGTATTTCCGCAGATTTTTGACGAGCCGCTCTCTCTCTGCTACCTTGGAAGTGGGCAATTTGTGCCACTCACTCCTCAGTAGCTCAATGGCAGAGCATTCGGCTGTTAACCGAAGGGTTGTAGGTTCGAGTCCTACCTGAGGAGCCAAAAGTCGCATAAAATCAGTAACATGCGAGGCAGCCAAATTGGCTGCCATTTTTATTTTGGTCGAATGGCTGTTTTGGTGGCTGTTCCATTTACACACCAACAAAATAATTTCTGGCGCTGGTGTTGACAGGGGCCAGGACATCAGCTGCGGCTCGCGTCGGCTGGGGGGAGCAGGCAAAGAAGCGGCTGTACTTCAATACGTGTGTTGGCTGATGGGCAGTTGACCAGTTGGCCGCGATCCAGACTTTACCCGACTCTCGGACACCGCGGCATTTGGGCTAGGGGCGGTGATTTGCGAACCACGTGTCAATCCGCCGATTGGGCTCCTTATCCGCGCCAGACTTGATCCACAACCGGCAATCTTCGCCCTCAATACCAGGGTTGCCATAGTACAACTGGGCAAGTTCGGGCACAGTCGCACAGGCCTGTGTTACGTGGCGAGGAAATCGCACTTCGTTCGACAAAACGAGTTGGCCGGTCGCGAGAGCTGACTGGACTAAATGAAAGTCTTTGGCCAAGGCTGCCTTCTCTTCAGCGCTCGGAAAGCCATCGCAGGCCAGTTGGAGCATTGGCGAAAAATCGCTGCCCTCGTCGATGACCATGCGACTTTTCTGGATCATCCTTTGCAGCCATCGGGATGCGGAGGGGCTCGCGTGCTCTCGCCATTCTCGCTGGAGCTGGCGATTGAAGACAGCTACGTGCTCTTCTTCCCATACCGCCTGAAGGCACCTTCTGTTCCGGTCACCGGCAGCGTCACCGACAGGATTGAACATCAGGTCATTGCTACCCAGAGCAAGGTTGGCGTCGAGAACCAGTTGTTTGCTGTTCAACCGGCTCATTTAGCTTCCGCGTATAGCTTCTTTTCAACTGCGTCAAGGTACTGGTTGTCGGATTCCAGCTCCACGTCGCTAAAATCTTCCGGCCAGTCGCCGACGCGGCCCGCAGAATCCGGTACTGCGCGACGAATGGTAGAAAGGCCCGTTTCCGTGTCGCGTTCAAACCAGTGGAGGATCACGTTGTCATTCGCGATCCTGCTTTCGGCAATTTCGGTCAGAATTCCGCGCAAGAGAAGAGAACTATGGGTCTCGATAACGAGCCTCACACCTCGATTGGACGCTTGAGCCAGAAAGCGCGCAAGCCTCCATTGTGCACGGGGGTGGAGGTGGAGCTCTGGCTGCTCGATATAAACCAGTTGATTAGGATGCGCAAGCGTGAGCGCGACTAGCGAGGGGAGAATTTGCTCCACCGCAAGCCCGACGTCAGCGATATTGACTAGGTCCTTGGAATCGCCTTTCAGCGTTCGAGGTACGCGAACTTCAATCTGAGACTCGCTGAGTTTGCGGGTCTGGACGTCGGAAGCGAGTTCGAGAAGTTGGAGCGCTTCGCGCACGGCATTGAGACTCTCGTGTCCTAGGCCCGTTTGTGTCGAGTCGTTCTTCCACGCTTCAAGAATGCTCGGAACGTAATCCTCAAAGTCGCCTGGGAAAGGGCCAGCGGACGGCAAGCCGTGAAGATAGAACTCTCGGTCATAAGTGCCTCGAAGCCCTGACACATAAAGAATGTCCTGAACTTTGTTTCGGATGCGAACGACCTCAGGCCTATGGAAAATCGGGATAATGGGGTCGTCGGCAAATCTGACAGCGACTCCCAAGAGACATCTGTCAGGACCCGGCAGCAATTCGGTATACCGCGATAGAGGCTCATTGGCCGTTCGTCCGGAAACTGACGAAAGGATTTCCTCGAGTACCCCAGGCGCAGTGTCGCGACTCAACTTCCACGTTCTTTCTCCGCCTGCTTCCCTCGATGCAGTCCCGACCACCGCCAGACCGGATTCGGATGTCCGACCAAATGAAAGCTCTACCCAGTTTCCCTCAGCCTCCAATTCAATCGTTAATCGCTTTGGACCGTCCCGCAGATGGGGATCAATCGTAAGGAACTGATCAGCACTCGTGTACTCGGCCAACTCCCCCGATAGCCAAAAGGGACCTGGGGGAATCCGTTCATTGTCAAAGGTCTGCTTCATCAGCAGCAAGGGCTGCATTAGGCTCGATTTGCCCGAACTGTTAGCGCCTGCGAGAACCGTAAGGGGCCGAATTTCCACATCGGCCTTTGTTGCAAGGGATTTGAAGCCGGTTACGGCTATTCGCGTAATTGCCGGACCGTACAGATGCCAATTGGATGGATGAACCGCCATTGCAGAATCCTTTGTTGCCTAATCTTAGCATCGGCGAATTCTTAAGGATTTCGCTTGATTTGAACGATCTCTGCGCATTCGCTCTTTATTCGCTATTTTCCTGTCTTCTATGTATCATCCTTGCAATCTCAATGAAATCCGAATCAAGCCCCCGCTGTTCCCTGCAAAGAAAGTATTAGATTTCAGTTGATGTCCCCAGTTTACCGATTATTGAGAGTATAATGATCTGGAAGAGGTAAACTTATGGCGAATGGTGGCGCTTCTACAATCGCTGGCACAATCTCCCGTCGTACTCGCCAACAGGCGATTAACGCCCAACCTCACGCGGTACGCCAGGTGACTGCCCCCTCAGCAGTCAGAGTGGGACACGCCGTATTTCAGAGGCGCGCGGCGCGAGCAATCGATGACCTGGTAGCAATCCTTGATGGCGCTGCACTCGATGAAGCGGCCTCCGCGCCGACAGATGTGGAGGTCCTGCTTTCTGCGTTGCAGCAACCAATGGTGCTCGATTCCGTGTTGACGCGCGATCCCCTTGCCGAAGCGAAACTGCTGGGGCAGGTGCGCCGGAAAGAACTGTTGGAAGCAGAGGGTGGCGTGCTGGGACCGGAAGAGATGGGCAATCTACTTGGGATTCAGCGCCAATCCATCGACAAACGGCGCAAAGCGGGCACTCTGTTGGCGCTTGGAGTGGGTAACCGGTTTGTCTATCCGGCGTGGCAGGTTGAAAACAATAATGTACTCACGCATCTCGAAGAGGTGCTGATGGCGCTCAAGGGCCATGACGAGTGGAAGAAGCTCTCTTTTTTCGTGAACGGCAATGTGCGATTGAACGGAAGATCTCCACTGAACGTTCTCCGGGCGGGCGGGTATGAAGAAGTGTTGAAGGCGGCCAAGACACTTGGAGAGCATGGGGCGGCTTGAGCATAATCCACGACAAACCGGGCGATCTCCCGTTGCCCACGTCGGACCTTGACCGCAGGAAACCGATTGTGACACCGCTCGACGGGCCGTTTTTCCGGGTTTACCGCGAAAAGCACAAAACGCCGATTTTCTTCGGCAAGACTCTGAATTACCGGTTCGATTCGGCCAGCAAAGAGTGTGGCGTATTATATGCCGCGCCTAGTCTGGAGGGTGCGTTTGTCGAGACGTTCATGCAGGAATTGGGCAGGGCGAGCGTTTCTCTATCCGAATTGCGGGAGCGGCCGGTAGCGTTGCTTCGTGCGAAGCGGCCGTTACGATTGATCGATCTTTGCGCGAAAGGCGGACAAATGCGGCTCGGATTGGACGGTCGCATATGCACGGGTTCCTACGGTGTAGCTCAGGCATGGTCCGATGCGCTACGAAAACATCCCCTGAAGCCGGATGGCATTCTCTTTCCGTCCAGACATGAACTGAGCGTGCCGTCCTGCGCGCTATTCGAGACGGTAAAGGAGGAATTGAGTTGGGAACGATGGGGATCACTTGACGAGCCGGACCACGCTCTGGAACTGCGAGCCTTATTGAAGATGGGAGACTTGGGCCTTGATCCATAATCTGTTAGATTTCACTTTGCGGCAGGCTCTCACAACGTTTATTGGGACTGGCCTGCACGTTCCTATTTGCAGCGGAAATACATCCCACTATGCGTACACAGATTTGCGCGGAGATGAAGCGCGCTTTGTCATTTGAATCCTTAGCCTAGCCGGGGGCCGCAATTCGATACTGCTCCGCATTTTAAGGCGGTCAGCATAACGTAACAGTTTTTCAATGCTTATCTTACTGATCCGTCCTTGTAGCAGGCTGCTGACGTTGGGTTGATACTCATCGAGTATGTCCACAAGCTGTCGCTGCGTAAGGCCACGCCGGTCAACTTCGGCAAGGATCGCTTCGACAATCGTGGCCTTGAACTTCAACGCGGATGCTTCGGACCTGGAGAACCCCAGATCGTCAAGAACATCTCCGCTAGTAATGTGTGTCGGCTTGCTCATATCACGATCACTCCCATTGACCTGACATACCGTGTCCTTAACTCTTCCGTTTCTCCACCCTGCTTACTCACGGCAAAGAAGTCATATAACATTTTATATGACAGCGCAAACGCACGGCCGTCCCGAGAGCGGGGCTTGCGCCTTCCTCCACGATTCCGCAGCACGCATTGAGCCCACTTAGACCCTTCAGGAGGCGAGCCGCTGCGGATGATCGGCGCGGGCATATTGCCGTATGGAAGCAACGGAGACAAGCACTCGCGTTCCGATCCTGCGGGTCGCAAGGTCTCGATGAGCGATGAGGTAATCCACCGCGCGCACGCTGATGGAAAGCATTCTGGCAGCCTCGCGCCGCCCAACGAGCAATCGCGGCTCAACATTGTAGTCAGTCACCGATACAGGCGGCTTTCTTTCGGCTAAAGAGACTCGGCGCATAAACACCTCGGGGAAAGGTCGGTCTGCGTTGGCTATCAGCTCTCCTGTGCAGAGCTGTTTCCATGAGCCTCTTGCATGGTTGAGAAATTGTCCAGCACAAGATGCGTTAACGGTGATTCCGTTTCTGAATCACGACAATACAATACAAATTTGCAGTTTGCGGGGAGTTCGCCTGCTCCCAATGGGCCGGCTGTCCTTTTCCGGAAATCTCGCATCGGCGCGCATGGCGTCGCACTCAGAAGCATCCTACCTCAGTCGTACCCCATAGGGAGTTCTCGGTTATCCCACGATCCCAAGTCCGATTCAATTTCTGAATAACCAACCTCTTCATTGGTATTGGACACCGTGTTGCGCTCCGTTCTACGTTGAGCGCACATTCCAACCGCTTCGGCGGTTCCCAGAGGTGCCCATGCCAATCAAAATCCGATTCGTTGTTCCGACATTACCTGCGCCGCGAATAAGGAGAACGCTGAGAGTCAGCAGTCTTCTGTGCTTCGTGGTGCTCGTCCTTCCCATTGCTGCTCTTGCCCAGAGCGGCGGAACCCCCTTCGACACCGGCTTCACCGCCATTCAAACCCTCTTCACCGGCACCATTGCCAAGGTCGCCAGCCTGGTCGCCATTGTGATCGGCGGCTATGGTTTCGCGCACGGGGAGCCGGGGGCCAAGAAAGCGCTCGCTGGCGTAGCTGCCGGCACTGGCATTGCCGTTCTCGCTGTGAATGTTCTGACTTGGCTCTGGGGCGTGTAGAGATACACCGCCCATCCAATCTCAACCTTCCATCACAGCGAGCACTAGGGAGGGGCTTATGGCAGACATGAAGCCACACACACGTCGCACAAATCGCGTCTTCAAAAGTCTGCATAAGCCCCTTACCTACCTGGGCGTCGAACGGACGCTGTTCTACTTCGTTTGCGTCGGTGCGGTCGGCGCGTTCAACATCTTCAATTCGATCCTGGCCGGAATTGCCGTCTTCATCGGCGGTTTCTCCTTCGGCTATTGGGCGACGAACAGCGACCCGGCCTTTCTCCGCATCATCGCCAAGTCCGAAAAGTACAAACTGCGCTACGACGCCTCCAAGCAACAGGTTCCCCGCGTGGAGGTGCGCTGATGCTGCGACTGGATAAAGTCATCAAGCCGTGGAAGGAAAGCGCGGCCCTCAACGACCACATCAACCTGTACGGTTTCTGGAATGAGACTGCCTTTCTGACCAAAAGCGGCGACGTGGGCATGGTGTTGCATGTCCCCGGAGTGGACTACGAGAGCCTAGACCATGCGGAGCAGGAATACGCCGTCAAGCGCCTGGAAGCCGCGCTCAAGGCGTTCGGCCCCGGCTTCCACGTCTATCAATACCTCTTCAAATCGAACCGGCCGGAGATTCCGTTTGCGAAGTATGACGACCCGGTCGTAGAGGCCGCCATCGACCAGCGGCGTCAGTTTTTCGAGGCCAAGCGCGACCAACTCTACCAGGTTGAAATCTTCTACGCCATCGTCCTTGAAGGTCCGCGGTCTAAGACTGGTGTGGGAGCGGCGTTGGCTCAACTCTTCCGCGATCCCGCCGGGGCCATCGCTGAACTGAGGACACAGTTCACCAGCAACAGCATGAAGACGCTGCTGCGGTCGCAGATTGAATCTGCGCTTTCCACGCTGGAACAGAAGGTGCAGGCATTCAGCCGGCAGCTTGCCGACTTCATGCAGATCGAAGTTTTGAACCAGCAGGGGCAATTCCGATTCTTCCGCAGGCTGCTCAATTACGACGAGTGGCGCGTTGCGGGCAAGCCGCAGTCCACGCAGTTCCTCGACTACCAGGTGGTCAACTCGAACATCGAGGCCGAACGCGATCATCTCCGCGTCGGCGATTACTTCATCCGAGTATTGACCATGAAAGAGGCCATCACTGAGACGCGGCCTCTGGTGCTCGACGCTCTGTTGAAAATCCCCGCCAGCTTCTACGTTGTTACCGAATGGACGCCGCTCTCTGCGGACAAGGCGCGCAAGGAAGTGAACAAGCGGCGGCGCCACTTCAATATGTCGAAGACCGGATTCATCTCGCAGATGGGCAACGACCCGGCAAAGACGAATCCGCGCGATGTGCTGGTAGACGAATCGAAGCAAGCAGACATCGAGAATCTTGGCGACTGCCTCCGCGCCCTCGGCGATGGGCAATCGCTTGGCGACTTTTCGCTGACCATCGTTGTGTACGCGCCCACCAAGCGGGAAACGGATCAGCTTATCGGTGAGTTCACCAGTGTCTTCACCAATGCGGACGGCAATCTGTTCGTAGAGACGTACAACCAGCTCAATGCCTATTTCGCCACCGTCCCAGGCGGCTATGCAACCAACCTTCGCAGGCTATACCTGCTCAACACCAACTACGCCGACCTGTCGTTTCTCTTCACGATCCTTGCAGGCGAAAAGCGCAATGCTCATCTCGGTGCTGAGTATCTCGCTGTGCTCGAAACCGACAACGCCACGCCGTACTTCCTCAACCTGCATAACGGCGAAGTAGCGCACACATTGATCCTCGGGATGACAGGCAGTGGCAAAAGTTATCTGTGCTCATTCCTGCTACAGAATGCCCAGAAATACGCGCCGCTGACATTCATCTTCGACATCGGCGGCAGCTTCCAATCGCTCACTTCGATCTTTGGCGGGAGCTATCTGAACGTGGGCCAGGAGACCCGCGACTTCACTATAAATCCGTTCTCTCTGCCGCCCACCAAAGAGAACCTGCAATTTCTCTTCAGCTTCTTTCGTGTGCTGATCGAGGGTAACGGGCAGCGTTATCGTCTCGACTTCAAAGAGGAGCGCAAACTGTGGGACGGCATCGAGCGCATGTATGTGCTGGAGCCGGACCAGCGCACCGTCTCCAACTTCGGGAATATCATCGGCGAGTTGAAGGAGCGGCTGCATCGCTGGACGCGCGGCGGGCAGTATGGCTTTCTCTTCGATAACGCCGAGGACACGCTTTCGTTCAGTAGGTTCCAGACCTTCAACTTCGCCGGCTGGGGTGATGCGCCCGACGTGCTGGAGCCGCTGCTGTTTTACGTGCTCCACCGGGCCAGCAACGAAATCGCCGATCCTAAGAACCTTGCCACGTTCAAGCTGTTCCTGCTCGATGAGGCGTGGCTCTTCATCCGCAACGAGACCATCCGCAGTTACGTCGTCCAGGCGCAGAAAACTTGGCGCAAGCTGAACGCCGCCATGATCCTCGCCACGCAGTCCCTCAAGGAATTGCAAGAGTCGGGCATGTTGCAGATTGTCTCCGAAAGCTGCCCGACGAAAATCTTCCTGGCGAACCCTGAGATGGACCGCGATGTGTACCGTGAGGCGTTTCATCTCAATGACACGGAACTCGAATTGATTGCCGGGCTGGTGCCACCGGGCCAGATGCTCATTCGCAAGGCGCAGTCCTCCAAAAAGGTTCAGCTCAACGTCGATTCGGTTTCGCATTGGACGGCGACCAACAATGCCCGCGACAACCTGAAAAAGCGCGAGTATTTCGAGTGTTTCGGCGTCGCCGAGGGTCTACGCCGTCTCGCCGAAGATTTCCCGTTCCGGCCTCGCACGCTGGCCAGCACTAACACCACCCACTAAGGAGAACTCACTATGAAGCGCATTCCCATTCCATTCACTGTGGCCTGGATCGCCGTGGCCCTCTCCTGCACTGCGGCCGTCGCGCAGGATGCGTCGGCCCGCACCGTGCAGTACCACTCGCAAGACATCGTGCCCATCCGGGCGAAAGTGAAGTACACCACGCTCATTGAAGTGCCGCCCACCGAAAAAATTATGGAAGCGGCCACGGGCGACAAAGATTTCTGGATTGTCGATGTGGTCGGCAACTTCTGCTTTGTGCATCCGGCCAAGCAAGGCATCCGCTCCAATCTCAATCTGATTACCGACAAGGGCAATATCTACAGCTTCACCTTGCAGGACATCTCGGCTACGTCGGACAGCCCGGACCTCAAAGTGATTGTGGAGCCGGCCGACCGCTCCGCGATTGTCGCGGCCAGCGGCCCGCCACAGTTTGTGCCGGCGGCACAACTGGAACAGTCGAAACAGCAGCTCGCAATGCTCCAGTCGCACGTAGAGCAGGCCGTAGACCAATACAAAAGCAGCTATCCGCTCGGATTGAAATTCGATTATTCCTTCAAGGCGAACGAAGCCCCCTTCGATATTCAGTCGATCTACCACGACGACAAATTCACGTACATCAAAACGGCGGCCTCGGAGAAATTTTCCATTTATGAGATGCGGGACGGCAAACCCAATCTTGTGAACTACGAGCTGCGCGACAACACCTACATCATCCCGAAGGTGATGGATTCGGGCTATGTCGAATTGGGCAAAAAGCGGATGGACTTCACGCGGAAGGGATAACGGTCATGGCCGAAAACGATCTCAATCCTCAAATGCAGCCTCAGCCGGAGCCGGAGTTGCGGCACACGAAGGATCAGCCCAAAGGCGTTCTGCAAAAGAACTTGAAGACCTTTGTGTATCTCGGCGCAGCGTTGCTGGTGATCCTGGCCGCGGTCTTCAGCTCCTCCGGCAAGAAAACATCTTCGCAGGCCGCAGCGAAGGGCCAGCCGCCGCAGCCGATGCTCCAGGACAACACGGACAACAACGTGCAGGACTTGAAGAATCAGCTTCAGGCCGAGCGCCAGAAAGAACAGCAGCAGGCGGCTGCCGCTGCTATGGGTGGAGATGATCCCGCGCTTGCGGCTGTGACCCCGGCGCAACGGGCCGCAGCCGCGGCCTATGGGCCGACCGGCGTTGCCGCTCCCTGTACACCGGGCCAGCCCTGCCCCCAGGCGCAGCCCGGCTATGGACAACCAAATAGCGGGCCGCCGCAGCTTACTCCCGAGCAGCAGCAGGTACAGCAGCTCGCCGCGAAAGAGCGTGAGCGCGCCGACGAGTCCCGCTTCGCTTCCAACCTTGTGTACGCTCGCTCTTCCGATCAGCCGCAGCAGCCCGGCCCGTCGCAGCAACAGGCATCGGCGCAGATGACGCAGGCCAATCAGCGCCAGCCTGATAGCAGTCTCGTTGCGCCGCGTGCCGCAGGGGAACAGCCAGAGGCGGCCGAAGGTTATAAGCGCCCCGTCGAGGCGAACATTGATTCGGCCACGGGTCAGCCGTACCTCGTTTACGAGGGAACGGTTCTCGACACGATCCTGATGAATCGCCTGGATGGGGACGCCGCAGGCCCGGTGAAGGTGCTTGTCTCGAATCCCCTATATTCGCACGACCGCCAGCATGTGCTCATCCCCGACGGGACGATTGTTCTTGGAGAGGCCAAGAAGATCGGGGCTGCCGGTTTCGGCCAGCAGCGGCGCATGGCCGTTGTCTTCCACCGCCTCATCATGCCGGACGGCTACAGCGTGGACCTTGACCAGTTTCACGGACTTGACCAGATCGGCGAGGAAGGCGCGAAAGATAAGGTCAACAATCACTATCTCCAAATCTTCGGTACATCCATCGCTCTTGGCGTGGTGGCCGGCGCAGGCGAGATCGAACAGGGCGGCGGCGCCATCTCGACCAGCGGCTCCCAGGCATTCACGACCGGTGCGGCGGCCAGTGTCTCTCAGTCGGCAAGCACGATCCTTGACCGCTTCATGCAGATTCCCCCGACGATCACGATTCGGGAAGGCCACCGGATCAAGGTTTATTTCACGCAGGATATGTTGCTGCCTGCTTACACCAATCACACCATCCCGCAGACGTTTTAGGGAGATTCCATGCGATTCCGAATCCTGATGTTTCTATCCGTGCTCGTCCTTGCTGGTTGCGAAAGCAAAGCGCACAAGGTAGCCGAGCTGCAGGCTCAATACAACGCCGCATACGCGGCCTATACGAAAGATTGTCCCGAAGATGACAGTGCCGGAGCCGCGCGGATGCTGACCGGGGAAAAACTGACTGCGGCGCAGATGGCCGATCTCGAGGCGAAAAAGAAAGCCCAGGATGCACGGTGCAAGCCGCAGGCCGATCACCTCGCCGATATTCAACGCCAGATTCTTCGAGTGCAGCAATAGCACGCCGGTGCTCGAAACCCCCACCATCAACCGCAACTGGAGGACATCCCCATGAAAAAGATCATCATCACGATCCTGTCGATGGGACTCGCCGCAACGTGGCCGGTCGCCGCTCACGCGCAATTCGGCTCCGGCATCGTGTACGATCCCACCCAATCCGCCCACGCCATTACCCAGATCGAGCATGAAACACAGTCGATCAACAACCAGATGCAGCAGATCGAGAATGGCCAGCAGATTTTCACCAACACCGTGAAGATCGCCAGCACTGCCCTCCAGACCTACAACCAGATCGTCCAGCAGTACAACCTCTACCACCAAATGATACTTGCACCACAGACGCTCTATTCGCGATTTCTGTCTCCGGCCACCGACCTGCGAATGCTTCAGCAAATCTCCAACACTTACGGCAACTCCGCTGGCTGGGTCAATTCGGCAAATACCGGCTCAGGAGCAGTTGCTTCGTATCAGCAGGTCAGTGTCCCTCACACCAGCAATGTGATTCCCGGCTACAGCACCGCCAGCGTCGCCGGCCAGCAGCAGATTGCCGCGCAGGGAGCCACCGTGGACATCAATGATGCCGTTCTGAGCAACAACCTGCAAATACTGGGAACCATCCGGGCGAATCAGGCTTCCCGGCAGACGGATATTGCCAACCTTGAGGCTGCGACGCAAAGCCAGGACGCCTCGCAGCAGACCATCATGGCGACCTTGCAGCGGATCAACCAGGCGTTGCTCTTAGAACTGCGGACACAACAGGACGCCAACCAGATCAACGCCAATCTCGCTCTCCAGCAGATCGTCGCGCAGAAACAACAGCAGGATGCGATGAAATCTGCATTTCGCGATTCGTCGGGGTATGAGAGCTATTACAACTCCAACATCGCCACGACCAGCAGCGGTGCGGCGAATCTGCTCACGCAGGCGTACTGAGTAAACGCGAGGTATCGAACATGGGTACGGGACTCTTCGACTATATCTCCCAGGCGTGCCAGTCGCTGGCGGCCACGGCTGCACCTTCGATTACCGCGATGGGCACGCACATCGTTCTGGCGCTGGCGACGGTCATGCTGGTGTGGTTCGGCGTGCAGGAGTCCCTGGCCTCCGCGCATGGCGGGCCGGGATTCAGCATGGCAAGGTTCTTGAATCTCTTTATGCTGCTCACCTTCGCTTATGTCATGGTTGCCTATTATGACAGTGCCATTCCGGGCCTCGGCTTTTCTCTCAAAGGTCTCATTGATGGCGGCACGACGAATCTGGTGAACCTGATCGGCGCGGATGGCTCTGCTTCGATGCTGAACGAGATCCATTCGGCCTCTTCCAAAACCGGGCCCTCGATGCTCGCCAGCATCATGTCCCCGTACTACGCGATTGTGTACTTCGTCGTGCAGTTTCTCTTGGCTGTGCTGGCCGCAGTGGTTTCCGCCATCCTTGCGTATGGCGCAGTCGCGTCCACCATCATCGGATTGCTGGGGCCGTTGTTCATCCCATTCCTCGTCTTCGACAAACTCGATTGGCTGTTCTGGGGATGGCTGAAAGCATATCTCGGCTTCAGCTTTTACAAAGTGATTGCCGCGGCCGCGATGAATGTTCTGTCCCATGTGCTGACCAACTACTACATCCAACTTGGGCAGAGTGTGTCAGACCCGGCATTGATCGTCCAGACCTTGCCGCTGCTGATTCTGCTGGTGCTGGTCAACGTCTATATCCTCTTCAAGATTCCTTCCATGTCGCACAGCCTGTTCGGCAGCGGCGGCGGGGGTGGCGGCGGACTGGGCATGTTGGCAATGGCGATTCGTGCGATGGTGTAACACCGGTCAGGGAGAAACAAGATGAGCGTCGAAATAAAGGCAACTCCGGAGATCACCCGCGCGGCGGAACGGTATCTCGAACAGTATGGTGAACCGCTGGTGATGAATACCTATTTGAAGATCACCATTCTGGTGCTCGCCGCGGTGTGCCTGATGCTGGGCGCGCTGGCGTACAAGAGCCAGAAGGCGCTCGCCTCCATGCACCCGATGATCGTCCGTATCAATGACGTCGGCCGGGCCGAAGCCGTTGACTATCGCAACTTCCAGTACCGCCCACAGGAAGCCGAGAACAAGTATTATCTGACCCGCTGGGCAGAGTTATATTTCAGCCGCAATCGCTTCACCATCGAGCGCGACCAGACCAGTGCTCTTTACTTCCTCAACAGCGACGTGCAGCGGGCGGTGATTGACCATGAGCGCAAGGACGGCATCATCCAGAACTACGTCAAAGACAGCAGCCTTCCGTATGTCGATGTGGAGGTGAAGAACGTCGTCCTTGACGACCTCCGCGTGTCGCCCTATTCGGCGCGTATCGAGTTTGAGAAGGTGTACACCAACCCTGCGGACCATACCGAACTCAAGCGCGAGCGATGGACGGCCAGCGTTACCTATGTCTTCCGCGAAATCGTGAAGAACAACGAACTGGCGGTGAACCCTCTCGGCTTGACCATCATGCGCTTCCGGGCCGACCAGGCATTTCAGTAACCGAAGCCACATCCCACAAGCGAGGCTATTCATGTCCACACGCGGCCACAAATCGCGCGTACTACGCCCTTCGTTTCTTCGCAGACGGCACAACGCTTCCTCACGAGCGATGAAACGGTATGGCCCATCGCCCGAGGGAGTCCTTGTTCGGGTGGCAGCCAGATGGTTTCGCTGGAATTGGCGTGATGCTGGCGACCCGAGAATGCCTCGTGCTTCACGGCGCATGAAGCGTTCCTCTCTCCGTTTCCTCCCTTGCCTGTCCGGTCACACGCTTCGGGCCTTAACCGACGCCCGGCGGCACGGCGCCGCTCTGCTTTCCAGACTCCTCTCCCGAAGCAAGTTCGGGCCCCTGCTCCAGAATGCGCGGCTGGGCACTTGGGAGTCGGGCTCCTCGCTCGGGCTTCGCCAAGGGGTGACCCGGCCAATCCGGGAATTCAACTCAGGAGATTTCACCATGTACGCCAATCACGTATCGCTCATCGGATTCCTCGGTCAGAACGCCAGCACTTACACCGCCAACAACTCCAGCTTCACCGTTCTCTCGCTTGCCACCAAGTCCTCGTACAAGGACAAGACAACGGGCGAGTACAAGGGCCATACCGAGTGGCATCGCTGCATCGTTTGGGGCAAGTTGGCCGAGTACGCGAAGACGCTCACGAAGGGCGCGCATCTGGCGATCGACGGCGAGCTGCGCAGCCGCGAGCGCGTGGACAAGAAAACCAACTCCAAAAGCCGCGTCTGGGAAGTGCGCGTGGCTTCGATTCTGAAGCTCGACCGCGCCGAGAAGATTGGTCCGGAAGAGACGGAAGAATCCCCCGAGGAAGTGCCCGAATAGGGCGCTTCCTCTTCACTCGCAGAAGCCCGGTAGATGCCGGGCTTCCATTGCTTGATAGGTACCCAAAATGAGATTCCAGCCGGCTCCAGTCACCAACCTGCTGTTTGCACACACAACGTCACCCCTGCTGGCCTTCTATGCACCACCTGAGGGGGTCCATTTCGGAGCGGAGTTCGTCCTGAAACCTGTAGAGATCACTCGTATAATCCGCACCGCTTTGCCCCCTAAGATAGTCGCCTTGACGCAGCCACATCTTGAACCTCTCTTCGGAGCCTCCAGCATTCACAACAGGGGCCATCACCCGCTGGAATCGTGGCAATGTTGCCCAGTTAATGTACTCCGGCAAATTGAGATTGCACCAGTTCGTTATCTCGCGCATTACGACATTCATTCTTGCGAGGGCAAACGGGTGATCGCCGTATCTGACACGGCCAGATTCGAACGCCAATGGCTCCAGAGCATAAAACAGAGAACCGATAGCAAGCGTTACCAACGTGAGGATGCAATCCTCTTTTGCCAATCTCGACTCCAACCTCGCCCGGATCATTGCTCCGGTATCAGAGAGAAGCGCATTGCTGAGAAGGAGGTGTATTGCATAGGCATCAGCCTCAACTTCCCGGGCCTGATCTTTCATGCTACCTGCAGTGTCGCTTGCGATCCCGTTGCGAAATTCTGTGCGAAAGGCATTCCTCTGCTGATGCCCGTGGAAAAGATGGCCTACCTCATGGCTCGAAATGAATTGCAACTGGGTCAAAAGGAGTGCCTGAAAGAGGGGATCTTCGATTTCATTGGCCGCTTCGAGACCAAGCAGTTCTCGTACTTCGTCCAAGCGCCAGAGAGAAGAACTGGTCGCTACAAAACGCTCCAGCATTGCTCCTGTAATCCCAACGAAATAAGTTCCTTCATATCCAAATGTGATCGCGTTAACGGCAGACGAATTGATGTAGTCCAGATGAAGTGCAATCGAGCCATCAGGTGCAAGGATTCGAGGGGTATTTGCAGCCCATGCCGCGTTGATGAGGCCTCTGGCATCCTCAAAAGCTTGAGCCAGTTCAGGGATTGCGAAATTGGCAAGGTCCAAGCGCCCATCGAATACATGGTGACCTCCATGTTCGCGGTTTGGGATTGGAAGGTTCCTCAAATACAAGTGAAACTGCAATTCCTGCTCAGTCATTGTTTCTTTCTCCAGGCCAATTCAATATGAGGATACGCCGTTGAGTTTTGAGTTGATACTACCGTTTCTCCGGCCCATCGAGCCGCTGTTGCTGGACGACAGCATCAGCGAGATCATGGGCAATCCCGATGCTTCCTGGTGGTATGAGCGCGACGGCATTGTGCGCCGGGAAGAGTCCATTTTCTTCGACGCCGGCAAGCTCCGCACCGGCCTCGAAGTCATCGCCAACCAGCTTGAAAAGAAGCTGGACGAACACAACCCGATCCTGCACGCGCAACTCCCCGATGGGAGCCGCCTGGCAGCAGTGATTCCTCCCGTCGTGCGGCCTGCTCCGGCGCTGACCATTCGGAAGTTTCCCAGCCGTCATTTCACCGTCGATGACCTAATTGCTCGCGGCACGCTTACGCAGTCTCTTGCGGAGTTCCTTGCTGGCCAGATTCGTGACGGCAAGACTCTGCTTATCAGCGGCGGAACTTCGACAGGAAAGACGACCGTGCTCCGCGCCCTGGCGAGCGCCATCCCCGAAGAACAGCGCATCGTGGTCATCGAGGATACCTCGGAGTTGCATTTGCACAAACCGAATCTGCTGGCCGTCGAATGCCAGACGGATACCTTCAAAACAAACATCACCTTCGATGACCTTCTGAAGTCGGCTCTGCGCTGGCGGCCGGACCGGATCATCCTGGGCGAAGTGCGCGGCATCGAGGCGCGAACGCTGCTCGATTCGCTCAACACCGGCCACTCCGGTTCGCTTGCTACGATCCACGCGAACTCAGCGGAAAAGGCTCTACATCGTTTTGCTGCTCTGGTGATGCGCAATCATGCCCAGGCGACGTTTGCGGACACAGAGGCAGAGATTGCCGAAGCGGTCGATTTCGTGGCGCATGTCGTGCGTGAGCCGGGCCGCCGCGTGGTGAATGAAGTGCTGGCGCTACGCGGCTACGACCGCGACGCCAAACGCTTCCTCATCGAGCCGGTATGGGAGGCCAATCATGGCGCGCATTGATACCCATGTTGCCGCCGACTTTCTCACCCGCTGCTTCACTCCGGGCGACACGGTTGCGCTCCTGATTCGACGCGAAAACCCGCTGTTCGTGCTTCAGCGCATTCTGCCCTTGGAGCGTGCGCTTGCGCCTCGCTATCTCGGCTGGCTTGCGCATGAGAACGCGACCGGAGCGAACGTCTATGTGGCTGCCAATTCGCTCCGCGTGGGCAGCCGCCAGCGCACCAAAGAGAGCGTTGCATCTGTCCGCTATCTATATATAGACATCGATACGGACGGTGGCGACCGGCTCGCTGCGCTGCGGGCGTCGGATGCAGTCCCTATACCGACCGCGATCCTCTCCACATCGCAAGGCAAATACCAGGTGCTCTGGCGGGTCGATGGTTTTGACTTTGCACGCCAGGAAACCACCCTGAAGCTGCTCGCTATCGCCTTCGGCGGCGACCCGGCATGCACCGATTGCAACCGGGTTCTCCGCGTCCCCGGATTCCTCAATCGCAAGTACGATCCGGCCCGGCTTGTCACGGTCGAATATGTCAGCGATTCGGTCTCGAATCCCGATGACTTCCGCTTGGAGATTCAGTCCGCCAAAGCCGGGCTTTCCGCTCCGGTAAACGGTGGCCGAAAGCATCCCGGAAAACACTCCCTTTCCGAAGACGATTGGGCCTGGATTTGCCAGCAACTTGCGCATGGCAAGGATGCTGTAAAGCTCACGTGGGAACTGGCCGTTCGCCGCGCCGATAGGCCGCAGCCGCTTTACTATGCCCGGCGGACCGTCGATGTCGCCTCGGCGCATCTTTGGATGGCTGAAGGCATTCGCAGCGACGACGTAATCACCATGCTTGAGGTCCGACGCCGCTTCGAGCTTCCCGCCGCGATTTGCTCCGCTCGCGCCTATGAGATTGCGCAGACCGCCCAGCGCATGATTGCTCACAGAAAAACAGCCTGATTCCACCCGCAAAGGAGAACCGAAGTATGCCACTGATTGAAGTCATTCAAACCCGCCACATCAGCGCCACGGTCCGGCTGGACGAGGCGACCGCGACGCTGGTCGATCAATACGCCGCTTTCATTCACGCCTCCGCCGATGACGTGATCGACAAGGCGCTCACCTATGTCTTTGCCAAAGACCGCGACTTCCAGGCGTTTCTGAGGACGCCGGAAGCCAGCCGAGTTTCATCCGTGCTGCGGGTCCGCAGGGCGGGCGGCAATGATGCGGCGGAGCCGCCTGCAACGAAGCCCAATGGCGCGGCAGAGCCAGCCGGTATCCAGCGTGGATCGAGAGCATGATTTGCCATGCAATTTCGTGCTGGAACTACGGCGGCGCTTTGCGCCGGGTGGTTTGCGACACTCCATCCCTGAAAGGGTGGTGCAGGTATACGGCCGTATACGCGCCGGCATCCGATGAAGATTCAGCAACTTGCCGGAAGCCCGGTATACCGCCGTATACGGCGGCTTGCGAGGTGAATCATGCCGATTCTCGCCCCTGAGACCCCTGTTGGGCGCGCAACCGAAAATGCGGTGCTGCGCACCGAAACGGCCTGCATGAAGCTGACGCCCGAGGAGTTTCGGAGTGTACAGGAAATCTCGGTCGCGAGTGGAATGACGCGCGGGGAATGGATGCGCGAAGTCGTTTTAGAGGCAGTCCGATTGGAGCGCGAGGGGCTTCGCCAGAACCTCGCGCTCGGCGAAATCGTCGGCGTTCAACTCCTGCTCATGAACGTTCTCAAACCCATCGCCACCGGCCAGACGCTCACCGCCCCGGCCTTCGACAAGATCGTTGCCGAAGTCCACAAGACCAAGAAGAGCGTGGCCCGGAGGCTTCTCAAGGAGGGGAAATAACCATGCCGAAACCAGCGAAATGGGGCCGCACCGAAACCATCATCTGGCCGCCGCGCAGCCCGATCTACACTTATGGAGCCGTCTTCCTCGCGACCATTGTCACCGGGCTTTTCGTATACCTACGTTTCACGTTTGCACTGACTCCGCTCCAGCAGTTCTATCTTCCGTACTACCTGAGAACGGAAGTCGCAGGCGTCCTGCACAAGAGCGACAAGTATCAGCTTCTCGCTGTCGCAAGTGGTTCTGGCAGCGTGCAGCTCGCTACTGAAGAGGATGTGCAACTGGGCAAGACTGGACTACCAGGCGGTAAAATCCTGTCACTCGAATTGACGCCAGCAGCACGGGCGAAAGGCGCGCAGGCGCTCTATCGCAGCACCCCGACAGTGTATGCCAATAAACCACTGCACGCCTATATGAAGCAATACGTCTTTGCCGGCCGGGAGTTGTTCCCGATCTTCCGGTTGCCGCTGCTCTTTGGGCTGGTTGCGTTGGCAGCGCAGCTCCCGTTCTCCATTCCCAAAGACATCCGCCGCCGCAAGGAAATGAAGTATGGCCGGCGCTTGCGCGGCCCGTTGCTTCAGTCCCCGAAAGAGTTCAACCAGACCCTCCAGGGCGACGGCATCGGCATCAAGGTGGACGGATTGAAAGAGATGCTGCGCATTCCGGCCAGGGCGGAATCGCAGCACATCCAGATCATCGGTGACAGTGGCGCGGGTAAGACAACCATCATCTTCCAGGTCCTCCGCCAGATCCAGGGACGAGGCGACGCGGCCATCATCTATGATCCCGCCTGCGAGTTCGTTCAGCGGTTTTACGACCCGAAGCGCGGGGACGTAATCCTGAATCCGCTCGATGCCCGTTGCCCTTATTGGGGACCATCCGAGGAACTGCGTCGGCGTTCCGAGGCAAAGACATTGGCCGAGTCTCTGTTTCAGCCAACTCAGGACAAGAAAGGTGAGTTTTTCGTTGAGACACCGCAGAAGATTTTTGCGCATCTTCTGACCTATGGCCCATCGCCCCAGGACCTCGTGGACTGGATGTCGAATGCCGACGAGATCGACCGCCGCGTCATGGGAACCGAGATGGCGTACATGATTGCCAAGGGCGCACAGCAGCAGCGCAACGGCGTTCTGGCCTCACTGGGTTTGGTTGCCGACAGCCTCCGTATGTTGCCCATGCGCAATGAGGCGAAAACGATGTGGACGGCGACAGAATGGGCCGAAGAGCGTAAGGGTTGGATCTTCATTACCTCGCAGCCAGCCGAGCGCGCGGCGCTTCGTCCATTGCATAGCCTGTGGATTGATTTGTTGGTACTCCGTCTGTTGAATGAGCCCAAGGCCAGTCAGCGTCGGGCATGGTTCGTGCTCGATGAGCTGGCGAGTTTGCAGAAACTGCCGCAGCTTCATACTGCCATCACGGAGAATCGAAAATCGAAAAATCCGTTAGTGTTGGGATTCCAGGGAAAGGCACAACTCGAATACATCTACGGGCACCTGGCTGAGGTGATGCTGTCGCAGCCGGCGACCAACATCTGGCTCAAGACCAAAGAGCCGAAGGCCGGCCAGTGGGTGAGCGAGTTCATCGGCAAAGTAGAGATCGAACGGATGCGCGAGACGCACTTCGACGGCTCGCGCTCCGGCCGGAATTTCTCTCTCGACCGCCAGGAGGAACCACTCGTCATGGAATCGGAAATCTCCGGTCTCGAAGACCTCCACGCTTTCATGAAGCATGGCAATTTTGTGACGCGGTTTTCATTTCCGTATCTGGACGTGCCCAGCACAAAGGCTCAATTCGAGCCGCGCGAACTACCCGGTGAGAAATTGAACTTCGATCCAAAAACCTTGCAGAAGATCGAAACCACTCCCTTGCCTGCCAACACAGGAATACCCCCGTCACCGGCCAAAGCGTCGGCAACCGCCAGCGCTGGCGCGGCGGAACAACCGGAGCAGAAATCGGATGCCGAGCAGTCGAAGAGCGCGGCATCGGTACAAGGAGAATTACCGTTTCCGGGAGCGAATAAAAATAACGATGACGATGCCGGCCAGGGAATGGAAACCACGTTGACCAGCTATTAGGGGGATTCTCCATGCTGACCATATCGAAGCCGCTCAGTTCCGGCCAAGCGCAAACCTACCATGCCAAGGAATTCACTTCGTCTGATCAGAGTTATTGGAGCCGAGGACAGACCGTGACAGGCGAATGGCAGGGGCGGCTTGCAGAGAGGTTCGGCCTCTCCGGTGCCGTCGGCGCGGAGGAATTTGCGCGCCTTTCCGAAGGCCAGCATCCAGCTACCGGCGAGCAGCTTGTGCGCCACCGCCAGGCCCATGAGTATCAGAATGCCGACGGGAGGACCGTCACATCCGTAGAGCACCGGGCCGGGTGGGATGCCACGTTTTCAGCGGCCAAATCGGTTTCACTCACGGCTCTGGTTGGCGGCGATGATCGTGTGCGCATGGCACACCGGGAGGCCGTTGCCGCTGCGCTCACGGAACTGGAGCGGTACACGCAAGCGCGGACCGGCGGCAATCATCCAGCCGAGGGCACGGGGCAATTTGTGGCCGCCAAATTCGAGCACGACACCGCCCGTCCTGTGGATGGGTATGCCGCGCCGCAGCTCCACACCCACGCCGTCATCTTCAATATCACCGAGCGCGAAAACGGCCAACCCCGCGCGTTGCAGGAACGCGGCCTCTTTGAATCACAGCAATTCGTCACGGCTGTTTATCAGTCCGAACTAATGTACCGGCTCCGCAACCTCGGCTACGAAATCGAACCGGGACGCAGCGGCGCGCCGGAGATCAAAGGGTACACACAAGAGTATCTTGATGCCTCAAGCCCGCGAAGCCAGCAGATACGCGCGTACATGGAGCGCAGTGGATTTGAAGGCCACGAGTCGGCGGAGATTGCGGCGCATTCAACACGTGACCGAAAAGAGATTCTTTCACCTGCCGAGGTTCTGACGGCTCACCGCAAGCTCGCCGCCGAGTTCGGCAACCAGGCCGATCGGGTGGTCAGCGAGGCCCGCACCCGAGGGCTGGAGCCGCGCGAAACGCCGCGTGTTGAGAATCGACAGATGCGGGCACAGGAGGCCATCACCTGGGCGCGAGACAAGGTGTTCGAGCGCGAAGCTGTGGGCGACGAGCGGGGCATCTTCCGCGATGCCCTGCGGCGCGGCATGGGCGAGATTCGATACCCGGAGATTCGCGCCAACTTCGAGGCACGCCGCGCCACCGGAGAATTTCAGCAGGTCGAAGCGCCAAAATACGCTTCCGGTCGCGTATTTACCACCCAGCAGGTAATCAGCGCCGAGCGCGACGTGGTGCGCATGATGCGCGACGGCCAGAACCAGGCTCCCCAGATCATGCCCATCCAACAGGCCATCGCACACACTGATACATATCAACATCTCAATCCCGCCCAGCGCCGCGCCATCGAGGAAATCCTCGTCTCGCGGGACCGCGTGCAGGGTTTGCAGGGATTCGCCGGGGTTGGCAAAACAGTGGCCCTTGCCTCGGTCCGCGAGGGCGCCGAACGCAATGGGTATGCCGTGGAAGGCTTCGCACCCACGTCCCGCGCGGCGCGTCAGCTCCGTGATGCGGGCCTGACTGCGGATACCCTGCAGGGCTTTCTCGCTCGTGGCCAGCAGACTGCCGGCGATCCTAGGAGCCGCCACCTGTATATGGTCGATGAATCCAGTCTCGCGAGCACAAAACAGATGCGAGAATTCCTCACAAGGATCGGTCGGCAGGACCGTGTATTGCTGATCGGCGACACGCGCCAGCACCAGGGCGTCGAAGCCGGGAAACCATTCGAGCAATTGCTGGAAGCTGGAATGCGCGCGGCCCAACTCGACCAAATCATGCGGCAGAAAGAGCCAGAGTTAAAGGCCGCCGTGGAACGGCTCGCCTGTGGGGATGTGGCCAGCGGCATCGACATGCTCCAGCAGCAGGGGCGTGTAAAGGAAATCGCCGATCCCGTCGAACGTATTCAAGCCATTGCCAGGGATTATGCGGGGAATCCCGAGAATACGCTAATCGTCTCCCCCGACAATGCTTCCCGCCGCCAGCTCAATGATGCAGTCCGCCAGGAATTACAGGCCAGGGGCATCGTGCATTCCGAAGATCATGCGCTACGGGTGCTGGTTCCCCGGCAGGAACTTACCGGGGCGGAACGGCAGTGGGCCTCCCGGTATGAGGTTGACGATGTGATTCGTTACACGCGCGGCAGCCATGATGTCGCTATCGAACGCGGCTCCTATGCCCGCGTGGTTGCGATTAACCCGGTAGAGAATCTGCTCATCGTCGAAAGACAAAATGGCGAGCAGCAGACCTATGATCCCAAGCGTCTACACGGCGTCAGCGTGTACCGGGAGATCGAGCGGGAATTCTCCGTGGGCGACCGGATTCAGTTCACGGCTCCGGATAAGCAATTGCAGGTCGCAAATCGGGATCTGGCGACCATTGAGAAAATCTCCCCGGACGGGGGAATCTCCGCGCGCCTTGCCGATGGCCGGAGCATTACTTTTTTCAACGCAGAAAACGCGCATTTCGATCATGGCTATGCCGTCACCAGCCACAGCTCCCAGGGCCTTACCGCCGACCGGGTGCTGGTAAACGTCGATACCTCGACGCATCCTGACCTCATCAATTCCCGTTTCGCCTACGTTTCCGTCTCCCGCGCCAGCCTCGATGCCAGCATCTATACCAACAACGCGGCTTCGCTGGAAACGGACCTCAGCCGCGAAGTCGGCAAGTCCGCGGCAATGGAAGTTTCGCAATCGATTGGACATGTGGACGCAGACCTGAGTCAGGGAATCAGCTTCTAATCCCCGCACCATTAAAATCAGGCGAATCTCTTCAAAAAGCCATGCGCCGTCCACTAAAGTTGTGTCTGTCGGAGTCCTCCATGACGGAATGCAAAGAGCTTGCCGGGAAGGTCATCCAGGCCCTCACGCTCTACGAGGAAGGCGAGTACGGTCCTGAGATTAACATCGAATTCACAGATGGCAGCAACTTTAACGTCTGTCTGCGGACCGAACCGTACATCGAATCCAAGCACACGCTGGACGAGGGCGGTCAGCCGCGGGTTCTGCGGGACTATTCCTGCCCCATCGGAAAAGCTTGAATTGATTCTGGTTCAGAATCCGCGATGATCAGTTTTGAAAAGACAGTTCCAATTCAACTCCTGCATAATCGACGTGAGGCACAAGTTGACGATTTGGGCCTTGCTCGAAATGCACCAGCCCATATCGCTCCATCGTTCGCAGGGTTCGCGACAGGTTGGATGTCGCCCTTCCCGAGCTCTCCGCTAACTCGCTGAGCGATTGGGGGCGTGTCTCCACGATGAGCTTGAGCAAATCCCGATTTTGGTCGGAAAGCACCTGGGACAGCGCACCTAAAGATTCAAACCAGATTTTCGGCTCTCCCTTTGCCGGGACATATTTTCCCATCGCTATCGCCAGCGTTCTCTTCTTATAGGCGTCCCGAGAGGCAATTCCAACTTTCAGAGTTTTCATGGCGTTTCGCTCCTTTCCTTCAAAATTGCTTCAACTTCCGTCCAAAAATCAGCCAGTAGAGACATCGCATCCTTGTAGTCGTAGAAGCGGACTCGCTCGCCCTTATGCTTGTGGTCATATTCGATGCGGGTCCGCGCGCCGGGTCCCGCCCCTTCGCGGATCGGATGAGCGTTGTCGAAACCTAGCAGGCGCTCGCCGTCACCGCCGTGCAGCGTCAGCGAGTAGTCCAGACCATGCGGCTTCTCTGCTATGGCCGGAACTCCCTTCACCTCGAACTTGACCCAAAAATTGCCCTTCACCACAAATGTCTCGCCATCGAGCAGGAGCAGCGTATCGAGGCTGGGATCGTGGTCCATCGATTTTTATGTTATCATCTGCTGATAATGTAGTCAAGATTGGCAGTAGCCCTCAGGATACTAATGGCTTTGAGAGTGCATTCGTCTCGATCCTGACGGACCCAGGTTTCGAATGAAAGCCGGAAATGTTCAAGTCACTCGATAGAAAATCGTAGACCCGACGTGCCTGCACGGTTATGAGGGAAGATGAATTTCCTCCCTGCCTCCAGCCGCCGATACTGCCGGCGTCTTCCGCCACCCTCCTCAGCGGGTTCTTTCCTTCCCCGCAACGCCCCTCCCCACAAGCAAAAGCAATTCGGAAGGGAACCTAATTTCTTCTTCGTTCAAGTGCCCCCGCTTCATGCGGCTTTATGGCAGAGCCGGTCGGAACCCGTCAAGGGTCTCCGCTGCGCTGCGATGAACGCGCAACAAACACGCGCCCTTGACAGAACCCGCCTCGCCCCTGCCCGCCGCACAAGACATGAAGCGGGGGCACTCAAACAAAGAAATTGGGTTTGAGGCAGACGCCCTCCTTCAGAATCCGCCCCACGCGGGCAGCACAGGAGAGCGAACATCATGCCTTACGCCAGCAGCACAGCAACCACCATCGCGCCGCACAGCAAAAATGCGGCGCTCCGCAGAGAATCCCCTTACCAGCAGCGCACCAGCCAGAAAGACAACCCGACGCAGCAACTCATCAAGCAAGCCGTCGACTTTTTGCTCCAGCAGCTTAAGGCGGGCAAGAGCGAAACCTTGACCGCCTATCTGGCGGCGATGGCCCGGTTCCATTCCTATTCCTTCGGGAACATTTTGCAGATCGCCAGACAACGCCCAACAGCTACGCGCGTAGCCGGGTTCTACGCATGGAAGGAACTGGGCCGATTCGTGAAGCGTGGCGAGAAGGGCATCCAGATTCTCGCCCCGATGGTCGGTTATCGGCGCAGGAAGGATGCGGCAGACGAAGAGCAGAGCGCAAATCAAGAAGCCAAGCCCGCGCCCGCACTGATTGGCTTTCGCGCCGTGTATGTCTTTGATGTGGCGCAGACCGAAGGCGCGGACCTGCCCGAGCTCGAGCACAACATCACCGGCGAGGTAGGCGGGCACCGCGATCGGCTGATTGATTTTCTCGCGCAACAGAACATCACCCTCGAATACACCGAGAACATCGCACCCGCGCTCGGCGTCAGCTACGGCGGGAAAATTGCCATTCTGCCGGGGCAGTCGAAGGCCGAGGAGTTCGTGACTTTGGTCCATGAAGTAGCCCACGAGCTTTTGCACAAAACCGAGCGGCGCACCATGACCACCGCCACCGTGCGCGAGACGGAAGCCGAGGCCGTGGCCTTCATCGTGGGCCAGGCTATCGGTCTTGAGATGGGCCGTGCGTCGAGTGACTACATCCAGATGTACGCGGGTAACGCGGCGCTTCTGGCCGAGAGCCTTGAAGTCGTGCAGCGGACCTCTGCGGTGATTCTCGGCGCAATCGCAGTAAAGGCATCTGTCGCGCAGGATACGCCCACGGAGTTTTCGCGGGACACGGTAGAACCAGCAGCGGAGCCAGCGCCCGAACCCAAGCGGGCGCGGCGCTCCCACCAGCAGCCAGTGGAAGCAATCGCGGAGGTGGCGTAATGCGGACCATCCTTCGCTTTCTTGAGCGGGCCGGAGGCTACCGGCCCACTCTTTACCTCAAAATTGAGAACCCGCCGTACATGGCCCTTGTCATCGAGGCCACGCCGGAACCGGGGCTGCTGAACCTGCCTTCGATTTCCGTCGCCCACTACGGAGAGCAGAACGGCGACCTGATGCGCGACCCGGAGATGTGCTTTGAACTGACCAACCCGCTCCGGTTGGGGTGGATGATAACGCCGTTCTACTTTCGCAACGATTACCTCGGCGTCGAGCAGTTCTCGCGCTACCGGGACGGAGAGAATTACGTTTTCGTCCCCGACCTCTACGAGGAACACGAGCAATTCGCGCGGCAGTGGGATAGGAATCTCCGCGCACAGGGTTTTCTCGAAGCCTTTACGGACCAGTCGATTCGTGGCTAGTCCGCTCCCTGCGGAGCGGAACCAGCCCGATGTGTCCGCTCCGCGCGTCTTCACTCTTCAACCGCTCGAAAGGAGCCTATTCAAATGGAAACGACTGTTATCAATGCCACCGAGTACCGTGACCTTCCGCTGTCTCAACTCACCGAATCGAAGTCCAACCCCCGCCGCGTGTTTGAAGATACGGCGCTCAAAGAGCTTGCAGCCAGCATTCGCAGCCAGGGCGTATTGTCGCCGCTATTGGTAAGGCCGCTTACCGAGAACGGCTTCGAGATCGTAGCCGGTGCGCGGCGTTATCGCGCCGCGCAGATGGCCGAGGTTGCAACCGTGCCGGTACGCATCGTCAATCTGTCCGACGCCGAAGCCCTGGCCGCGCAATTGATTGAGAACCTGATTCGCGCCGAAATTCACCCGATGGAGGAGGCCGAGGGGTTTGCGCGGCTTTTGGCGTTGGATGAACCGAAGTACAGCATCGAGCAGATCAGCGCACAGGTTGGCAAATCGCCTGTGTTCGTGGCCTCTCGCCTCAAGTTGGTTGACCTTGTGCCCGCAGCGGTCGAAGCCTTTTATGCCAACGAAATCGGCGTGGGCCATGCGGTCTTGCTAGCGAAATTGCCCGGTGACATGCAGCAACAGGCGCTTTCGGCTTGCTTCAAGGAAGTCTACAACGGAGGCAGCCAGAAGCCCGCGCGGATTCTCCTGCCCGTCCGCAACCTGCAATTTTGGATTGAATCGAACGTGTTGCTCGTTCTGAAAGACGCGCCCTTTGACAAGCGCGATGCGCAGCTTGTGACCACGGCGGGCAGTTGCGCCGATTGCCCCAAGCGGACCGGACACAACAAACTCCTGTTTGGTGACGACCTCGGCAAGCAGGGCGACCGTTGTACTGACCCCGGCTGCTATCAATCAAAGGTCTCGGCGCAGGTGGCGAAAGCTATTGCCGCGAAGCCGCAGCTTGTGCAGATCAGCACGGCTTACGGGACGCAAAGGGAAGGTAGCCCGGTGTTGCCGCGCAACAAGTACACTGCCATCCGCAACGACAAGCCGAAGTCCAACGACGAGGCGAAGCGCCCGGAGTTCAAGGTGTGCAAGTTCGCCACCGATGCCATCGTCACCGAAGGCAGCGACGTGGGCACCGTTCACAAAGTCTGCGCGAATCCCGCTTGCCCCATTCATCATCCGAAGAAGACAAACAGCGCAAGCGCGAACGACAGGCAGTTCAAGGCTGAGCAGGAAAAGCGGCGCAGGGAGGAAGCCATTGCCAACGCAACCGGCTTGCGGGTTCTCTCTGCCATTAGCGCGGCGGTCCCGGTGCGGCTGATGAAACGCGATCTGCTGTTTGTTGCCGAGCGTCTGGCGAACCTGCTGGACGAAAGCCGTTGCGCTATTCTTGCCAAGCAGCATGGCATCAAGAAGGCCAAGGACAACGACTCTATCGGCAAGTTGTTCGTGGCCTTTCTTCGCCGTGCCGACGAAAGTACCCTGGGCCGCGCCGTGGTCGAGGCCGTTATCTTGCTCACGGCTTCACGGGGCAATGCCTCGCAGGTATTGCGTGAAGCAGCCTCGGTCTACAAGGTGGACACAGAGTCTATCGCCGTCAAGGTCACACAGGAGCTCGCCGCCAAGGAGAGAGCAAAACAGACTAAGAAACCTCTAACGGCAACGGCGAAAGTCAGAAAATCCGCTTGAAATCGAGGTGCACTCTAGGGGTCTACCAACACGCAGGCCCCTCTTTTTTTGGTGCGCCCGGCAGGGCGCACCAAAAGAGGTGCATCTTCATACAGAAGAAGCACCCTCGTACACACCGCATCTGTCACTTCACATCGACAGTCTCTGTCCCGAGATTCCATCCGCGAAGGCCAATAGCTGGCTTGTTCTCGCCAGCGGGGAACGCGATGGTGATGATGCGGGCTTCGCCCGGGAGCAGAGAGACATAATTCTCGCTGTAGTAAGCAGGGAGAATGCGCGTGCCGGTCACGGCATCCTTGAGCGTGAGCTTGATCATCAACGCCGGCGCGGGACCAAAGTTTTCAATCTTCACCGTTGCCTCACGCTCATTGCCCGACGGAGCGATTGAAGCGGACGCTGTCAGCTTCGCCTGCGGCAATCCGCCCAGTTCGCGGAGCGCGGATTCGCTCGCGGCCCACCAGTAAAAGTTATCGCTCACCGTTGCGTCGTTCGCATCGCTCACGTTCAACCTGACCAAGACAGTGTGCCCGCCGGCCAGATTGTCCAGGCCGAGCTTGGCCACCGGAGTGCGTGCATCTTCGCCGGCCTCGACCTGATCGATCTGGTCGCTCAGGACCTTGTTGTCGAGGCTCACCACGCGGGTTTGAATTTTGAAGGAGCGCGCCTTGCCGAGATTGATCAGGTCCACGGCGCCGTCGGTCAGTTCAAGCTGTGCGTGGATTGGCTCGCAGGCTTTCTGCGTGCCGTAGAAGCTGGACTGCGTGTCGTAGTCGTGGCCGAGAAAGTTCCACTCCATGCTGGGCCAGGCTGGTTGAGTCATCCAAATCATGCGGCCGGAGTTGGGTTGCCAGAGGTGCGCCGCAAATCCCTCGAAGATGGCGCGATGTCCCACATAGTCGAGCATCTCTGCCTTTCGCACGAAGTCTTCAAGGCTAGCGGGAGCACCGAACTCGGTGTCCATGTGAGCCATGAACGGCGTCACAGCTCCGTTCCCGGTCTGGTGCCAGTCGTGATAGGTCCAGGTGTCGCTGATGGGCCACTGGTCTGGCTCGGGGATGAACGCCTTGATTCCTTCGAGCGTGGGCACGCTGGGAATGCCCAGTTCCACACTAAAGCCGCGATTGATGAGGTAATAGGATTCAAGCGGCTGGAACTGGTAGGGCCCTGAGTTGCGCAGGTTGACCCGGTTCGAACTGCCAGTGTAGTAGCGCGTATGGTCGAGCGTACGCACCAGCGCCGCCAGTCCCTCATTGACGATCGGCTGCGGCACACCCTCGTTGCGCCCGCACCACACAATGATCGAGGGATGGTCGCGATAGCGAAGGATGGTATCGCGCGCATTCTTCAGGAACAGTGCCGGGTCTTGGGCCTCAAGATTGTAGCTCTGCGTGGATTCCCAGAAATCGTTCCACACCATCAGGCCGTACTTGTCGGCCAGCGTGTAGAAACTCTCTTCGGTATTCTGTCCCATCCAGTTACGGATGATGTTCACGTGCGCGTCGCGATGCAGCCGGAAGTACGGCTCAAGGCTGGCCATGCTCACGCGTTTGCGGCTGTCATCCATGCCCCAGTTGCCGCCGCGCGCCGCGATGCGGACGCCATTCACTTTGATCACCAGGTCTGTGCCAGGCCAAGCGCCCTCGACAGGCCGGATGGACGGGGACTCGAGGGCACCCGGCTCAAGGGACTGTACCCAGGCCTGGCGCGCGTGATCGGGGAGCTTCTCGCCCGCGGAAAGGAGATTCGGAGTCTTGTCGACAATCTCCCGGATACCGAAGTGGGTTTCATTCACAAGCGGCAACTCCGAGTCGTGCGTTCTGCCGGGCAACACCTCGACCCGGTGCAGATGACCTGTCGCGTCAAAGAGAGAGAGCTCGTAACTCACTTCCCTGATGCCGAACTCGATCTGCTGCTGTGAACTCACCTTGCCACCCGCAGTGAAAGTCACGTTGAGTTTGTGCAAGGCGGGCTCACCATAACCGTTGGGCCACCACAGCCGCGGATGCTGCACTTTGAGCTGCGCATACTCGTCGGGCTCGAGCCTAATAAGCGTTTCGCCCGGAGCAAGCTTCACATGCCGGGTGACTCGCACGTTGTCGAAACTGGCAGTGAGTTCGCCTTCGACAGGTTCACTCGTCGAATTGGTCAACGGCACTTCAATTTCGACGTCCGCTTCGCTGTGGTCAGGCCTGGGCAGCGTGGTAATGATGTTCAGGTCGCCGGTCTCGACCGCGCCCGCCGCCGTCAGCGTTACATCCTGCCAGATGCCGGTGTTCCGGTCGCGAATGCTTGGAATCCAATCCCAACCCTCGGTGGCCGCGAAGGTTGGCCCGTCCAGTACTTCCACGCCTCCGTTCTCGCCTGGCCCCGCCTTGATGGATTCTTCCTCGGCGAGCCCGGGATGCGGCGCGGGGCTTACGCGCACGGCGAGGGCATTTCTTCCGTCGCCCGCGAGCAACTTCGTTACATCGAATTTGCCGCGCAAAAAGGCTCCTGTAAATCCACCCAGCTTGTTTCCGTTCAGCCAGACCTCGGCGGCGTAGTTGACGCCATTGAAGGTCAGCGTCAGTTTTTGTCCGCGCGACTCAGGCGGCGTTTTGAACTCCACTCGATACCAGTAATCCTGGTGGGCGAGACTCTCAGGGATGGCGAGATTGTTCAGCCCATAATCGGGATCGGGATAGATGCCGCGATCGATCATCGTGGTCAGCACCGTACCGGGCACCGTGGCTGCCAACCAGTCACTGGCAGTAAAGCCAGCTCTCGAAATCTCCTCGCCTTGGGCCTTGACATGCGGAGCCGCGGCCAGCCGCCAACCACCTTCGATCGTCCAGGGATTGCCGCCCACCAACTCCGTATGAAGCTCGGATGGGAGCAGCGGTTTGGCGACAGGCTTCTGGATGCCGCCCTTGCCGCGAGGGAGCGTCGAGGGATCCTGTGGCTCAAGCTGTCCAGCCATGCCGCGCGTCTGCACGGGCCAGTGCGCGGAGGCCTCCTCATACGTGGGCAGCGCAAAGTCGGGCGGCGCATCATGCATTGCCGCGGCCTGCGCTGCTGTTAGCGCCTCACGGTAGATCTTCAGCTCGGCGATCTTTCCGCCGAAATGGTGACTGTCGAACCCGGCGAACGGCTCTGGGGCCATCATCAGTTGGCCGGCAACTTCTCCCTGCGTCAGCGGGATCGAAGCTACCTCTTTACCGTCGGCATAGAGAATTACCTTTTCTCCATCGCTCACCGTCGTGGCAAGATGCCACTCCGCATTGCTTAGCGGGTTGCGGGCGAGAATCAGGTGATTTGTTCCGGATGCGCGGCCAAGCCAAAGGCCCAGGCGATTGTTCTCAATGCCGATAAAGCGCGCATCTTCTGCAGCCGCGTCGCCCATGCCTGCCAGCAATACCGCGCCAGCCGGCTCGCCAGAAAAGCTGAACCAGAAGGACAGCGTCCACGGGACTCGCGCCTGCAGTAAGGCATCGTGCTCTCCGTGCGACTCGCTCAACCCCAAGCTTTCCAGCAATGCAGCGGTCCTGCTTTTTGGCGGAGCTGAAGGAACTATGGGTTTGGTTAGCCCTGGACCATCAGCCAAAAACGCGGCATTGTACGGACCATAAGCCTCCTCGGGAATCGCTTGCGCGCGTACAATTGAAGGCAACACAAGAAGCAACATCCCCACATAACCAGCAGCTACCTGGAGAGATAACAGGCGGCGCAAACCTGACTGAAAATTCAAATTCATTGCGACTCTACCTCGACTTTCCACGGCAAAAAGTATCCTGATAATCTGACTTACGAAATGCCCGCCTGCATTTCTCACTGCTCAAGACTTCGCCATTCCGCAATGCTAGACCGGTGTAACTAATTCCCTGTCCACCGAAAAGAGGACAGCACCTTGCCGTCAGCCCCGACCAGAAGAATCGCTGCATGTCCGCTCTCCAGTGTCCCGGCAAAATGCTTGCCGCTGCGCACATCTTCGAAGGAAACTTGCGTCTGATTCGATTCCGACGCGACCACATAAAGCGTCGCATCAGGATAACGGGTGGGACAGATCGCGATGCCCGGGTCTTTCAGCGTTGTGGTGTAAATAGGCTCAACTCCTGCGGTCTTCAGCGCGTAAGCATATACGTCACCCACTGCCAGGAGGTTCTCATTGAGCTCCAATGGAAATGCGGCGAAAAGGATCTTCCCCTTTCCCAGCGGTTTCTCGACCCAGTCTTCACCTTTGGGTAAGGTGGCCCGGCTCAGGGTTGTTGTCATCTTGCCGGTGAAACTCAGAGCTTCGTCGCCGCCGGGAAAGTGCATAAGTTGGTTGCGGAGCGTAAGCGGCTCGGTTAGATAGTTCAATCCAATGGAATCCTGCCTGCCGGTTGGGTGGAGATGCGCATCTCCGTCGAAAGGCCCGGTAACAAGCAGGACTGCGCCTTCTTCTACCTTCTTTTCGATAGCCTGCCATGCGGTCTCCGTGAGTCCCAGAGGCGATGGAAGAATGATGAGCTTGGGCGAACCGAGAAGTTGAATCTGATACTCGCCCACAGCGTAGGCTTCGCTGCGCGCATAGCTATACAGCGCGCGAACCGCGTTTTGTTGGGCCTCAAGAGCAAGGGCGTTGAAAACCGACAGTTGATAGGACTGTGGCAGGACGATGGCAACCTCGGGTAATTCAAGCGCCGTGGCAGCAGGGGCTGCCTTGCGCGCAAATTCACCCAGGTCGCGCATCAAATTCTCCCATACCTTGGACGAGCCGTCGCTTCGCTTCATGCCGAAGTCGACCTCACGCGCCCAGTCCCATTGCATCGCCCCAGTGGTGCCCGACGCGAAGCCGAGGGCCCACTTGCGCTCCGTGAGGCCAAGTCCAGTGAACTCGTTGTAGCGCCATGTTCCATCGGGGGCCCACACGGGCTGGTACCCTGTTTCGCCGGTAATGCTCGGTATCCCGGGATGCTTGGAGGCCACGGAGTCCCAGAAGAGCGCGTCGTCCGCCCAATAGGTGTGATTCGTGGTGAAGGAGACGCCCGCACTGCCATAGAACTGGTTAAGGACGCGATCCGTGACTCCGCCCTCGTCCTGTCCTACGTCGATCAACTGATGACTGCCGATGTTACGAATGAGCCCCACCATGGACTTAACCCACTCGCTGAACATATCCTGCGCGAAAAGATTATAGTCCACGGCGCGGACCCCACGCGAGTTGCCGTATCTGCTATAAGTCAAGTCTGCATGAGAAGGCAAAGGTATGGCATCGAAACTTCCGAGCTGTTCCGGAGTGACAGACCATGCTTCAGCCAGAGCCAAAAGGTTCCCGTTATACTTCTTACCGAGCCACTTATGCCAGGCACCTATCTCAGTAGGATCCTCGTTGGGATAGTTACTGGTGAAGATATGGCGAGGATTGGAGAAGCTAGGCTCATTAATCAGGTCCCACGACAACCATGGGACGTTCTTGAAACGTTCAACTACCGACCTGACATAGGCCTGTTCCGCATTGACTGAATTGGGATCGGTATACGGGTTGGGCGGAATAGCGTCCGGGTTTTCGCGGCCGGGGTTGTCTGATCGGGGAGTAAAGGCAAAGAAAGTAAAATTCACTGCAATATTGTGGCGCTGAGCGCAGAGAAGGAACGCCTCCAGGTTGCGCAGAAAACGCTCGTTGGCTCCTCCCGTGTTCCCTTCAATAAACCGCGCATTAGGCATCCAGACCCCGGTTCGCACAAAACTCACGCCGTGATTCGACATCTCATCGAAGTCCTTATCCCAGATCCATGCATTTCTTGGGCCGGAAAAGTCCCAACCGTTTTCTTCCGTCGTGAAGTAGTTGGTGCCGACAGGGAAGAACGGGACGCCGTCCCGTGTGATGAAGTTGCCACGCACTCCAAGAGCCGGTCCAATTGTCACAGCGCTTGGATCGTCAACCCAGAAGCCGTTCTGGTAAAACTCGCGAAACTGCCCGCCCTCGCTGTAAACAGCGGATACCTTGTAGAAACCGGACGGCAGCGCCTTATCGAAGGGGGCTTCTAAATCCGCAAACCCGTCTGGGGCCACGACGGGAAGCGTCGTCGTATCGATGACGCCCTTTTCCGAACTCAGCGTCAGTTTCACTTCACCGGATGCAGAGCTGCCGAGCCCCTTGTGGCGCAAGCTGCGCAGATGCACGGTAAGCAGCGGAGACTCGCCTGGCCTCAGAGTGGAGAAGAGGGCTTCGACGGAGAATTCGGTTGCGCCCTGACTCGCAAACTTCGCGAACTCGCGAATCAAAGCAATCCCATCCTCGCTTTGCCAGTAACCGGGCTCCGGGTCAAAGTCGAGAGCCACAACACGGCTGCCGAGCATGGGCCCAGAGGCGTGATCGGCCACAATTACCGGCGCTGCGACCGGCAGCCCTGTGTTATCCACCATGTAACCGAGCCCATCCAGCCGCCCCTCAACGGTGAAGAATCTGCGCGCATGGATCTGCGGCGTTTCGGGAAAGTCATAGCCAAACTTCAAGGCAAAGTGCGCATCCTTCGGAATGGGAACCTCGTAGGTGTTGCGAAAGTCGAGGACGCGCGAGTAGGTGTCCTGCGGACGTGACTCGATAAACATTCCGTTTGTTTCTGTAACGGGCACGTGGAACGGCTGGCCGCCCACGATGAGAAGATTGCCGCCGGCATGGAGATATTGCTCGATGGCATTCTCAGCCCCGGTGGGAACAGCCGAGCCGTAGGGCAGGATCAGCAAATCCGCATTCGCGAGCGTTGCGGACTCATTGAGGGTTGCCAAATCGGCGAACCACGGGTCCATGCCTTCAAGGGCCTTGGCTAAAACTGAGCGTTCAACAGGCTGGCTTGCAACCGTTGGGAATCCCGGCTGCCAGAAGACAACCACCTTGGCCAATATTGTTGAAGGTAACAAAGCTAGAATAGACGCGATGAGGACAAATCTGCTGAGACGGCGCGCCATTCGAACAGCGATCAATATGCAATCAGTGAGATTCATGGAAAAATCCTGGTGTTCAAGCGGACTGGGAGATTGGCCCGAGCGGCAAGTCAGACGGGCCAATTCGGGTTGATATGAATTGGTTAAACTGTGGTGGTTCCGGTTGTTCGCACAGACCCATTGCAACTGGGAATATATGCCGCGCTTGTTTGCCCTCGATTCTCTGCTGTTGTTTGCATCGTTCTGGGGGACTTCTCCCATAGGTCAATCTTCTTGTCTGTTTTTTCCCTCGTTTCGGTTCAAGATGAGCCTCTTCATTGAAATTGAATTGCTAGAAACAAATACAGCGCAGCTATGGGGTAGGGTAGGCTACAGAAGGCTACAACTCGAGATGTTACAACCCAAAACATTGATAAATATGGCTTTATTGTCTGGTTAACAACGTGCCCGAGTCGGCTATCTAATCGTAAATTGCGGGCATCCGCAGACACACAAATAGAATCGCCCGGGTTAGCCCCTGGGGGCACGCCGGGCGGTTTCCATCGCTCCTCAGTAATCTTGTCGACGCGGAGTTGGCGGCAAAATGAAGAAGCTCTCCTTAGTACAGTTTCCTCGCCTCTCCTAAGTGGCAACGATCCCACCACTTCGCACATGAGGCTGGACAGAAGAGCTAACTGGCGGCTGACGCGTTGCGCTTTCATCTAGTTCTTGCTGGACTAGCCTGCTTTATGCGCGAACGGGCCAATCAGGGCATGCATAAAAGCTTCTTTGGTGAAGACGAGTAGTTTTGTTCTCTGCCGTGCTGATTTTCTCTTTTTCTTCTGAAGCGCAGTGCTGTGCCAGG
>Ga0224529_1000268_pt1 | contig 41241 bp, 36 predicted proteins | sample CBST50metaG_FD_179893 | JGI IMG/M metagenome (GOLD analysis project Ga0224529, IMG submission 179893) | Peat soil microbial communities from Stordalen Mire, Sweden - C.B.S.T50 | ecosystem: Environmental > Terrestrial > Soil > Wetlands > Peat | place: Sweden: Norrbotten County, Stordalen Mire...
GCCTGTGAGGGAAAACTTGTCGCCGAAATCAGGGCGATGCTGGGGCAGTTCCTGCACCAATCGATCTTCACCGCCCTTCTGATCGCCTTGCCCTCTGACTGAAATCGGCTTTTTCAGGATCGACTAAATTATTCATAATAATATACTTAAATGGATATTATGGACACTCGCGGGGATCCACGAACGTCGAATTATTTTCCGATGCAGAAGGTGGAGAATATCAAGTTCAAAATGTCGTCGGGGGTGGTTTGGCCGGTCAGCGAATCAAGACTCGCGAGGCCCCGGTAAAGATCCAGCAGGATCATCTCGTGAGGGATGTTGGCGGCGTTGGCCTGAGCCGCATCGGACAAGGCCGCGAGAGTTGCGGTGATCGCTTGCTGGTGGCGCAGACTGGTCAACATCCCTGGTTCGGCTGCGGCTCCGCCCGTGGCCAGTGCCACAATGCGCTCGCGCAGGGCAGTAATGCCTTCTCCGGTCAGCGCCGAGGTAGCGAGCGCGGGGATTCCATTGCATTCCTGTGGCAGCCAGCCAGATTCGGTCAGGGTGCCCAGCAAGTCGCTCTTGTTCACGGCTACCACGGCGGGACGTCCCTCGACGGCAGTCAGCAGCTTGCGTTCCTCGTCGTTCAGCCGTTCGGTCGCATCCAGCACCACCACCACCAGCGCGGCGTCAGCCATCGCTTCGCGGCTGCGCGCTATGCCCAACTGCTCCACTTCCTCGCTCGCCTCGCGCAGGCCGGCTGTGTCCACCAATTCCAGCGGGATGCCCTCAAGAGAAATCCGCTCGGTCACCGTGTCGCGCGTCGTCCCGGGCGTTGCGGTCACAATGGCCCGGTCGCGCTTGACCAGACAATTAAAGAGCGAACTCTTTCCCGCGTTGGGCCGGCCAACAATCGCCAGCGTCAGCCCGTCATGAACCAGGCGGCCGCGGGCAAAAGAAGCCTCCAGGGCCAGGAGCGGCGGCGTCAGCTCGCCGATGCGGCGGGTGATCTCCGCTGCCGGAGTTACGTCCACATCGTCCTCGGCAAAGTCGATGCCGGCTTCCAGCAGCGCAATCAGTTCCACCAGCGCCTGCTTCACCGGCCGCACACGCCGGCTGAGCGCGCCGCCCATCTGGCTGGCGGCCTGGCGGGCCTGGGTCAGTGTCTGCGCATCGATCAGGTCGCGAACCGCCTCCGCCTGCGTGAGGTCCAACCGGCCGGCCAGAAAGGCGCGCTGGGTAAACTCTCCTGGTTCGGCCAGCCGTGCGCCCAGGGCGAGGGCGCGGCCAAGAAGCAGTTCCAGCACCACCGGCGAACCGTGCGCGGCAATCTCCACCAGGTCTTCTGCAGTGTAGGAGCGGGGAGCGGCAAAAAACGTGACCACCGCCTCGTCGATGCGGCCCGCATCCACACCGGTGTCCGCCTCATCCAGCACGTCGGCCAACCGCGCTCGCGCGTGTTCCAGCGGTTGACGCAGCCGCACCAACTGCGCCGCGATCACTGCGGCCTTGGGCCCGCTCAGGCGAACAATGCCGATGCCCCCGCGGCCCGGCGGCGTGGAAACGGCGGCAATCGTGTCGGTAATCAGGTCGTCGGTGGCCATACGCTGCCGTTAGTGTAGAAGCTCACCCCATAAGCCGCTGCCAACCAAGCCGGCGAAGTCTTGCAAAACCCATCGAACACCGGCGCCGCGCTATAATCCTGTCGAACGCGGTGGGGGCAAATTCTGTCCCTTCAGTCTTTTTCCGCTGCCGCATCGATCTCCAGACCAAGGTCGTATTCACTTGATAACTCAGCGGCAGAACGGGTGCGGTCGGGCCATTTTCAAGGCGGGTCGCAAAGGAAAAGGATTTCAGTCTCTGGCTTTCGGAGTGCTGGCGTTGTTGGCGATGGCAGCTTGGGCCCAACCTGCGGCCCAGTCAGTGTGGCAGGGCGTTTTGCGCAACGCGGGCGGCGCGCCCATTGCCGGTGCAAAAATTCGCCTCGCCGCCAATGGCGCTCAAGCCGATGCGGTAACCGGAGCGGAAGGGCAATTCAAGTTGACCGCTCTGCCCGTGGGCGCCTACCGCCTCACCGTCGAAGCCAAAGGCCGCGCCATCAATTTCGCCCAGCCGATCGACTTGGCAATGGCCGCGCCTCCGGCGTTGCTCACGCTCTCCGGCCGCGGCGAACTCACCGTCGGCGTGATCAAAGGACAGGAGGCCACTGGCGGGGAAGAGCTTTCCAGCCAGGCGGTCAGCGAATTGCCGCTGAACAAGCGCGACTTCAGCAGCCTGCTGTTGCTGGCCGCCGGAACCATGACCGACTCCAATGGCGCCACCAACTTCACGGCGCAGTTCGCCATCAACGGCCAGCGCGGCGTCGAGGCAACTTTCGCCATGGACGGCGCCGACATCAGCGATCCGGAGATGGGCGGCGCTACCTTCTCCAACTTCAATGTGGATGCGGTCGAAAGCATCGACTCCAACTCCGGCTGGATGCCCGCCGAGATCGGCCGTGGCGCCGCGGGATTCACCAACATCCACACGCGCACCGGCGCCAGCGGCTTTCACGGGTCGGTTTTTGAGTTCGTGCGCAACTCCGCATTCGACGCGCGCAATTACTTCGACCATGCCACCCTGGCCTATCCCGGTCGCATTCCGCCCTTCCGCCGCAACGAGTTCGGCTTCACAAACGGCGGGCCGGTCTTCGTCCCGCACCTGTACGACGGACGAAAGCGGACTTTCTACTTCACGCAATATCAGGGTTTTCGCCAGGTCCTCGGCACTACGCAAGTGATGCCGGTGCCCACGGCCGATCAACGGCCCACCGCATCCGCTTCCATCGTCAGCGACACCGTCACATATCCGGATAAATCGGTCGATACGCTCTTCGTTCCGGTCAATTCAGGCATCGCGGCGGTCCTGGCGCGCTATCCCCTGCCCAATCTGCCCACTGGATCGTATGGCGCGAACACCTACGCGACTGCGTCCAAAGTCGTCACCAACGCCAACCAGTTCTCGCTGCGTGTGGATCACAAGTTCTCCACGAAGGACCAGTTCTTCGCGCGCTTCAACCTCGACAACCTAACCGGACCCACCACCAATCCCGACCAGACCGCCATTGACCCCTCGTTCGGCGTGCAATATATCGACCGCCAACGCAATGTTTTCGGCGACTACACGCGCGCCGTCTCGCCGCGCCTGATCCTGGAGTCGTCCATCAGCATCACCCGCTCCACGCCCGGGTTTCCCACGCCTAACCACACCGATCCAGCGGTCAAGTTCAGTGACGGTTTGTTCGAGGCTTTCAACTCCCCCGCCGGCTCGGTGATGCAGGCCTATGGCAACCTCTTTCAGGGCCGGCAAAACGTCGCATTCAACGCAGCGCGCCATTCCATCAAAATGGGAGCCGAGGTGCGCGTCAATCGCGATACCACCTACTTCGGTACCAGCCCCAATGGTGAATACGACTTTGGCGGCGGAGCGGCCTACTACGCCGGAAGCCAGACGATCCTCTCCGAGAGCGGCACCCACGACGTGAGTTATGGCGGCAAGCTGCCGGATACGCTCAGCAGTTTCCTCACTGGCAGTCCCTTTGCCTATAACGTAGGTCTCGCGCCCCCTGAAGTCTCAGGCGGCCAACACATGGGTCCCGCGGCCATTACGCGTAACGATTACAACGCTTATGTACAAGACACCTGGAAGGTCAGCAGCCGCTTCACTCTCGATTACGGCGTTCGCTGGGAGCTCTACACGCCCATCACGGAGCGCGCTCGCCGCACTGGCGGCTTTCTGACAGTCAACGGCACGCAGCAGTATGTCGTGAATCCGCAGCCGGGTTATCGCACCGACTGGAAAGGCTGGGGTCCGCGCGTCCAGGCAACAGGGCAACTGACGAACAAGTTATCCGCCCACGCAGGCGCCGGCATCACCATCATTCCGCCCAACATCTGGCAGGACAACTTTCTCACCGGCTCCACGCCTTTTGCCGTTTACCCACGCCGTCTTTCCGCATCGAATGCGCCCATTCCCTATGGCTTCCAGATTACGTCCGCGCAGGTCCCTGCGGCCTACACTCCCGACGGGGTGAATATCCTTGCCGGTGGTCACACCAAATCCATCGCGCCCAACACTGTCATGGATGTTGACCGGTATGAGAAAGATATGGCCGCTATTACCGACAGCCCGGTGAGTGCGCTCAACCTCAGCGGCATCGATCGCTCTTTCACCAACGCCAGGCTTTACACCTGGACGGCCGGCTTGGAACGCAAGTTCGGCAATCTCACCGCGGACGCGAATTATGTGGGCACGGCCGGCGTCAAGCTGCCGCGGTACGGCTTTCCCAATGCCTATCCTGGCGCAACCCCGGCTTTTGCGCCTCACACGCAATTCGACAGCGACGGCAATGTTATCGGCGGCTTTGGCGTTGAAAATGTGATCTTCGCCGACGCCCACTCCACTTATCACGCTCTCCAAACTTCGCTCTCCGGAACGGTAGGTCATGGTGGTCCCGGCATCCAGGCGAGTTATACCTGGGGTAAGTCGATCGATAACACCAGCGTGGTTCTTGGCGGCACGGGATCGACCGGTGCGGTTTCCTCCGGGTTTTCGCAGAATCCCTACGATACGCATCCCGAAAAAGGCCCGTCCTCGTTTGACGTTGCTCACGGCTTTGGCCTCAGCGTCGCGCAGGACCTGCATCTCGAAAGCGTCGACTTTCTGCGTCCCATTGACAGGAAAGTTACGGACGGTTGGGAGCTGCTGAGCATTTCCAGCATCAGTTCGGGCTCGCCCTTCACAGTCTATTCTGGCAAGCAGCAGACTGGCGCCGGATCAAATGGCGTCGACCGCCCCGACCAGATCGCCAAGCCGAATCTCTCCACCGCGCGCAAGGACCGCCAGGACTATTTTGGCCGTGGAAACGTGGGTGGCCTGAATCTCAACGGGGAGTTCTTTTCGACTCCTGCTTACGATCCCAACGCATCGGTGCCGCAACTCGGCCGCTTCGGCACCCTTGGTCGCAACAGCTTTCGCGGCCCCGCCTTTTACAACTTCGACTTTGCACTCATCAAAGACACGCCCTTTGGCAGCCGCAAGAGTGGCGCGGAACTCGTGAATCTCCAATTCCGCGGCGAGTTCTTCAACCTCTTCAACATCGTCACCATGGGCCTGCCCGCCAACATCCTCAACGGCTCCGGCTTTGGCGAGATCAGCAAAACCGCCGGCAACTCCCGCCAGATCCAGTTCTCGCTCAAGCTGATCTACTGATCGAGAGTTACTTTAATGTGCTCACCGCGGGTGCCCCACCTTCGGCGCGTTTGTCGCGCCGAAGGTGGGATAGCTCCATCTATCTGTAGCTTTTCACCGGCATATTATTGCTCTTTATCTATAGTCCTTTGCTAACTCATGTACTGCCGGCTCACTTCAGCAAGTCCATCGTCATGGCCGTCATCGCAGTTACCCCCGCTGTAATAGCCGGCTCGTAAACAGGCGCAAACTTGGCGGAGTGAAGGCTGGGCAATGCCACGCCCGTCTTCCGGCTCTCCGCCAGTTTGCCTGGGTCTGCCGCGCCCAGCCAATACATCACCGCCGGAATCTGCCCATCCAGCGAGAACAAACCCACGTCTTCGCTGCCCATCACGGCTTTGGCCTCCAACACGCGATCCTTGCCCAGCGCCGCAGTGGCCGATGCACGCAGTCGTTCGGCCAGCGCCGCGTCACAAATGGTTGCCGGTGTGCTTTCGCCCAGAGTCACTGTCGGCATGCGGTCGGCCGGAACGCCGTACGTCTCCGCCAGTCCCTGCGCGGTGCGGCGCACGGCGGCCACAATCTGATCGCGCACCGCGGGCGAATAAGTCCGCAGCGTCAACCCCATCGTCACCTCGTCGGGAATAATGTTGTTCTTGGTTCCCCCATGAATGGTGCCCACGGTCAGCACGGTCGGCTGCTGCGGATCGATCTGCCGGCTCACAATGGTCTGCGCCACCAGCACAAACTCCGCGGCCAGAACAATGGGATCCTTGCCCGCCTGCGGTGCGGAGCCGTGCCCGCCAATGCCGCGCATGGTCACTGTCAAGGTCGTCGCGCTGGCCAGCAACGGACCGCCCTTCACTGAAATCGAGCCCGCGGGGACATCATTCGAATCGTGCTCCGCCAGCACAAAGTCGGGCCTGCCGAAGCGCTCGTACAAATGATCCGCGAGCAGCGCCGATGCGCCCTGCACAACCTCTTCCGCGGGCTGGCCAATCAGCACCAGCGTCCCATGCCATTGACTCTTGCGCGTCGCCAGCTCCCGCGCCGCGCCCAGCAGCACCGTCATGTGCAGATCATGCCCGCAGGCATGCATCAAGCCCACATCCTGTCCCTGCGCATTCGTGGACTTCACTGTGCTCGCGTAATCCAGACCGGTCTTCTCCTCGACGGGCAATGCATCCATGTCCGTGCGGATCAGCACTCGCGGCCCCGCGCCATTCTCAAGCACAGCCACCACGCCCAGTGCCTGCGCGCCGTCTGCATATTTGCCCACGTGCTCGGTCACTGTATAACCCAACTTGCGTAACTCGCCGGCCATAAAGGCAGCGGTCTGCTCCTCGTGGCGCGAAAGCTCGGGATTGCGATGCAAATGCTTGTACGTCTCGGTGAGCGCGGGTAACTGCCGCTCCACCGACGCGGCCAGGTCAGCCGCCGAAGGAGCTACGCTTTGCGCGGCCAGGGGCAATGCAACCGCAGCCGCGAGAGCCGCGGCAAGAATGCGCAGAAACATGAGGGAATCCTCCGAAGAAACCCGGCAAGCGGCCTTCATGCGCCAGCCTACCACACGACCGGGCAACGCTCGCACCCCCATGGCTAACTTCCCGACGCGTTGGATGGTACACTCCGGCATCAGGGAGAGATCTATGGGGGCAACAAAGATCGAGTTTCGCCTGCGCCTGGCAATCATGGTCGCGATCATCGCGCTGGGTTTCTGGGCGCCGTGGATTGAGGCCTGGGGAATTGGAAGCCGCACTTCGCTGCTAGGCTGGCTGGCGCATGGTCTGGCTCGATTGGGCCTCGTCAGCTTCGCAGTGGCCGCGCCGCTGGCTGTCTCGCTGGCCGCGCTCTTCGCCGCTCTGGGCGCAATCCTGCGCGTGTGGGGGACAGCGTATCTTGGCTCTTTCACGGTCAACAATCTGCAGATGAAAGCCGACGCAGTGATGGCCGACGGACCCTACCGATTCGTTCGAAATCCGCTTTATCTCGGCTCGTGGTGCATGTTCGCTGCCATGGCTTTTCTCATGCCGGTCAGCGGCGCTTTGTTTGCCATGGTCCTGCTTACCGCGTTTCAGGTGCGCCTTATTGTGGGCGAAGAGGCTTTTCTCACCAGCCAACTCGGCGCGTCTTACCTGGCGTATATGCACAGCGTTCCGCGCTTCATCCCGCGTCTGGGCACCGGCCCGGCATCCGCCGTTCTTGAACGCTCAGACCGCAAGCCTCAGTGGGTTCACGCCATCATAGCGGAGTTATGCCCCATCGGCGTCTTCTTCACCCTGGCATTTCTTTCGTGGAGCTACGATAGCCGGCTCATGCTCCGCGGCATCCTTGTCAGCTTTGGTGTTTCGCTGGTGGCGCGGGCGCTGCTTGTGGGCAATGCTCAGGAGCCTAGTTTGTCTGAGTAGTCGCGCTGTTGTGCCGGCCTTCCAGCTTGCCCAGGTGCGTCCACGCAAAGCCCTGCTGGAACTTCAGCCCGTAGCCCATCATCCGGTCCACGCCGATGTGGTTGATCCAGATCAACGCAAAGGGCACCAGCATCTCGCTATGCAGCAGCAGCGCCGACACCGCTAACGTTGCGGGCGTAAGGTAGGCGTGGATGGCGTTGTAGATGCGCGCGCCCCAATTGGGGCCGGCCAGGTAGCCCAGAAGGCTCAGATCGGGCGCCAGCCACAGCGCTGCGAAAAGCCACCAGCTTGCTCCCGTGCGCGCATAAAACACGGCGGAGAGTGCTGCTGCCGCCAGCCCTTCAAGGCGCAGAACGGTGAGAACGGGATCGGCTGCCTGCGAATTCTGAAGGTCTGCCGGAAAGACTCGTGTCGCCATGCATTATTGGATGTGCCAGCTCCGCCGAATGACTAAAAAATCGACGCGTTCTTTTCTCTCCGCTAAAAACTGAAAGGAGGAGCACGAGGCTCCTCCTTTCAGGTCCGCAGTCCGGATGAACTACTTCTTGGTGGGGGCGATCACGTCCTTGGCAGCCTTGGCTACGCGGAACTTGACCACGGTCTTGGCCTTGATCTTGATGGCCGCGCCGGTCTGAGGGTTGCGGCCGATGCGGGCCTTGCGCTCCGCCTTCACCAAACGGCCGATGCCGGGGATCACGAAGACGCCATTTTTCTTGGTCTCCTTGATGGCCGTTTCGGCCAGCAGGTCCAGGAAAGACGCCGCTTGCTTGTTGGTCAATTGCTGCTTCTCAGCCAGAAGACGCGTAAGGGCAGTCTTGGTCAGTCCTGTTGCCATTGTGATGTTCTCCTTATGGGCCAGCCCTTGGGCTTGCCGGTGTTGCCTGGGTTTCCTTTGCGAGGTGCGTACCGCATGGAGGGAGTGCGACCGTGGCAACGCTTGCACGAAACCCCTGTATTCATGCGGGTTCGGAGAACCCCGTCGTTCGTAACAATGCAGCCTTAGGGGAGTCAAAGTCAATGCCAAATCCCCGATTTCCACAATTTTCTTAAGGATTTTTGCTATTTTTGCCCATTTTGTTCTGTTTTTGCCCTGTTTCGCAGGTTTTCGGACCGCAAAAAAGGGCCCGGGAAGGCCGCGTCGCGTTACCAAAGGGACGGCTCAATCGAGCCCGAACAGCACCTTCTTCTTCGTTGACAGGGTCGCCGCAATGGGCGTATTAAGGGCATTCACCACCGGCGCGGCCAGCTTGAAGTGGCGAATCAGCGTCGCGGCAAAGTCTGCTTCCAGCGCTGTCTCCGCCGGCAACGTCGTGCTCAGTCCCCACTGGCGGCACTGAATCAGGTCCAGAGCCGGATGCTCCTTGGGAAACCCCTTCGGCGGGCGGGTCAACGAGTTCCCATCAAACCCGGAGAAAGTCTTACGAATGGCTGCCTTCTGCAAGACTTTGCGAAAAGCCGCGTGATTCTCCAGCAGCCAGTGGCGGATTGCGGCCAATTGATCCTTTTCCGGCATGTAGGCCCCGGCCGCGATCACCACTTCCTTGGCGCTGATGTGGAAGTAGTATCCCGCGCCCGAAGTCTTCTCCATGCCCTGAGCCGACCACCACGCCGCCACGTGGATTTTGTAGGGCAGCTTGTTGTTGCTGAAGCGCGTGTCGCGATAGATGCGGAACAGCGACTTCTCCGCCGGGCGCACAAAGTCAGGCGCAAAGCTTTCCATCGCCGCGTTCACCTTGCGGATAATGGCCAGCATGGGCTCTTTGAGTTCAGCCTCAAACACAGCCTTGCGCGGCGTGAACCATTCGCGGTCATTGTTGCGAGCCAGCCCGTGCAGAAACTTGAGGCCCTCGGGACGAAGATGGGCAGATGCAATCGGGTCTTTCACTTTGAGAACCATGTCAACAGGAGTTTATCGCATGGCAATGTTGTCGCCATGATCCTCGAATACCTCTCGCATCTCGCCGAAGGCCGCCGGCCCCACCGCAGGTGGTTACCGGATCAGCTTCAACGCCCCGCGGAACAGCCCGTCGAAGTCGGCTGCGATGGCCTTTTCTTTGGCAACGGCCTGTTCGATGGCCTTCTCCGCCGCGGGCCGCTGATAGCCTAGGTTCACCAGCGCCGACAGCACATCGTCCACCGCCGCGCCCCGCACGGTTGACTGCACCGGCGCAACGGCAAAGTCGTCAAGCTTGTCTTTGAGCTCCACCACCAGCCGCTCGGCCAGCTTTTTGCCCACGCCCGGAATGCGCGTCAACTGCGCGTGATCCTGTCCGCGAATGGCCTGCACCGTGTGCTCCGGGCTGAGTCCGCTGAGCATCTTGATGGCCAGCTTGGGCCCCACGCCGCTCACCGTGATCAGCCGCTCAAACAGCCGCTTTTCCGTCCGGTCGAGAAAGCCGAACAGCGCAATCTGGTCCTCGCTGACCTGCGTATGAATGTGCAGCGACGCCTCAGCGCCCAGCGAGGGAAGTGCCGTAAACGTAGGCACCGAGATCACGACGTCGTATCCCACGCCACCAGCCTCGACAATGGCCTGGCCGGGTTCTTTGGCAATCAGCTTTCCGCGCAAGTGAGCAATCATGGTGCCTCTATCCTAGTATCCCCAACCGCTTTGGCAGGCCTTCGAATGTCTCCTGCGCTGGGCAATCGCATTTCAAATCTTCTCGCGTGCAACATTTGTCATCCTGAGCGTAGTGAAGGATCTGCGGTTGTTTTTTTCGTTTCGCGGTGAAGGTTGGAGAAGCCATGAAGTCCAACCTGTCGGAAATAGGCTGAAATGCAACCGCAGATCCTTCGTCGCTGCGCTCCTCAGGATGACAAATGGACGAGAGTGCTCTGAGAATTCCAAATGCGATCGCCTGGTCTTCAGTGTCCGGTCAAACTGCGCCTTCGTAGGCTCGCGGGTCAAAATTGCCCGAAATACGGCAGTCAGCGTCGTTCGGGGTTCGGCGCCAGGGCCGGGATCGCCGGAATCGGTGCAGGCGTGACGCCCTTCTCCCCGCTCGTGCGTCCAAAGAACAGGCCGGGAATGGCTACGGTCCGGCTGCGCCGGATACAATTAGGTTCTACGCTGCGGCATAGGGGCGATACGCGCGATTCGCGCATCGGAGTTCCCGAGCGGCATCAGTTGCCCCCTGCGCGGGGCGTGGTTTTGAAACTTGAGATTTGGAGCAGGTGCACGTGAGAGGCATTGTCTGCCGCGGTCTGCGGCTTGAGTTGGTTGCAGGACTGGGTATCGCACTGGCGATGCCCGCGTTGGCACTGGCCGCTGAGAGTTCGCAGGCCCTGACCACGCAGACCACGCTGACCGCGGAAACCCGCGACCAGGGCGGACACACGACAGCCACCCTGGCGGTGAACGTCATCGGTCAGGACGGCTCGCCGGTCACCGGCGCCGTAGCCATCAACGATCACGGAAAACAACTGGCAGGCGTCGCGCTCAATGCCGACGGCAAGGCAACCGTTGCTCTCAACCTGGTGGGTGGCGCTCATCTTCTGAGCGCGGTCTATGTGGGCGACACCAGCCACTTGACGTCGACCTCTCAGCCAGCCGCGGTCAATGCGCTTGATACCTCCACGCCGGGCTATCAGATAACCGTGACTCCGGTTGCGCCAGCCACATTGCCTCTCACCCTGACTCCGGGCTATGCGGCATCCATTCTCGTTACGGTGACGCCGGTGAATGCAGCCGCGCTCACATCTCCCATGTTTGTTACGCTCTCCTGCTCGGGCCTACCCGATCAGGCCTCCTGCGTCCCAACTCCCGAGAGCGTTGAGATCCTGTCCACGACGACCACCGCGCCCACCAGCACCATGGTGATCCAGACGCAGGCAGCCTCCACTACCTCCAATCTGCTGGGCAACCGCCCGGGCAAGGGCTCCAACCCCATCGTCCTGGCGCTTCTTCTGCCCGGCGCTCTGGGCCTCGGCGGACTTGCCTGGGGAATGCGCGGCCGTCCGTGGTTGAACCGGCTTTCGCTCATCGCCCTGGTTGGCCTGGTCACGCTGCTGGGCACAACAGCCTGCAACTCACGCTATGGCTATAAAAACCACGGCCCGCCCCCCAACCCGGCAACTCCCGCGGGAACCTACACCATCACGGTCACCGGGCAATCCACCAGCGGCATTTCCGCCCTTTCGGAATCCACCACCTTCGTGTTGACGGTGAAGTAGCACGCAGCAGGATTCGAGCTGCATGGGCCGCTGGCAACCCCTTCCGGCGGAGATTTACACGCTGGTCGAGCACACTCCAGGCTCGGTGCTTCTGGAGTGTGCCCGGCCCACCGCGGCGGAGCCGTGGACCCGCCTCTTTACCGCTCCACTGCGCATCGTTGTGGCCAACGAACCGGCGGAAATCCCGCTGTTGTTTGCGGAAATCGAAGGCGCAGTGGCCGCCGGTCACTTTGCCGCTGGCTTTTTTTCCTATGAATGCGGGGCTTGCTTCGAGCCCAAGGTCGGCGCCATTCCACGGCGCGCCGGCATGCCGCTGGCCTGGTTTGGCATCTACCAGCGCTGCCACGTCTTCGACCACCGCACGGGAGCCTTTGCCGACGGGAATCCTCCCGGTTTAGCTCAGTTCGCGACTCCCAACTGCACCGAGCAGCCCGCGCCCACTGTTCTATTCGATGTCACCGAGCAGCAGTATGCCGAGAGCATCGCGGCCATTCACCAATGGATCCGCTCCGGCGACGTCTATCAACTCAACTTCACCGCTCCGCTGCATGTCCAGGCAGAGGGCAGTCCGGCTGCGCTCTATGCCCGCCTGCGCAGCCGCCAGCCGGTCGAGTTCGGCGCCTTCCTCCATTGGCAGCCCGATCACCGCATCCTCTCCTTTTCGCCCGAGCTCTTCTTTCGCGTCCAGGCGCACGGCTCCGGGCGCTCCATCACCACGCGCCCCATGAAGGGGACCGCGCCGCGCGGCCGTACCACGCAGGAAGACCGCACCCAGGCAGAGTGGCTGCGCAACGACCCCAAGAACCGCAGCGAAAACGTCATGATCGTCGATCTCCTGCGCAACGATCTTGGCCGCCTCTGCACATTCGGCAGCGTCCACGCCCAGAGCCTCTTCGCCGTCGAGCGCTTTCCGACCCTGCTGCAAATGACCTCGACCATCACCGGCGAACTCCGTCCAGAAGTCGATTTTCACCAAATCATCCGCGCCCTCTTTCCCTGCGGCTCCATTACCGGCGCTCCCAAGGTGCGCGCCATGCAGTTGTTGGCCCAGATTGAGCAGGCGCCCCGCGGTGTCTACACCGGCGCCATCGGTTATTTCTCCCAGCAGAGCACCGTCTTCAACGTAGCCATCCGCACCCTGGAATTGGACCCTCAGAGCCGGAAGCCCGGCCTCCAGAGCGGTGTCATGGGCGTTGGCGGCGGCGTTGTCATCGACTCCGATGCCGCGGCGGAGTTTCGCGAATGCCTCTTGAAAGCGGAGTTTCTTACTCTTCCGCCAAACCGCTTTCCGCAGCGCTTTTCCCTGGTGGAAACGCTGCTCTGGCTCGACGGTTTCCCGCTTCTGGAACTGCATCTCGATCGTCTTCAGGATTCTGCGGACTACTTCGACTTCGCCTGCAACCGAGCGGAGATCAAGGCCGCGCTCCTGGCGCACGCTGCTCAATCCGCGGAACCGGGCCCCAGAAAAGTTCGCCTGCTCCTCGATCCCGATGGAGCTGTCCACATCGCCAGCGAACTCCTGCCCGGCGTTCCGCTTTCCGATTCCAACCCCGGCCGCGTTTGTTTCGCCTCCCAGCGCACTGACCCCAGCGATCGCATGCTCTTTCACAAGACCACGCACCGCCCACTCTACGCGGCAGCCTTCCAGGCAGCAACCGGCGCCGGGTTTGACGATGTGCTGTTTCTTAACCTTCGCGGCGAGGTCACCGAGGGAGCCATCAGCAATCTCTTCATTCAGAAAGACGGCCGATGGTTCACGCCGCCGGTCGAGCGCGGCCTGCTTGCCGGCGTCCAGCGCCGCCATCTGCTGGCAACCCTGCCCGGCGCAGCGGAGCGCGTCTTAACGATCGAGGACCTGCGCCACGCCGACGGCGTCTATCTTTCCAACGCGGTCCGCGGCCTGCGTCCCGTCCTGGTCCCTGACCCGTAACCGATGCTCGCAAACTCGGGTCCGGAATCAGCGGCGGATATTGATCCGGCTCCCAAACAAAAGCACCGTGCCCAATCCATTTCGCAGGTTTTATCGCGAAATGGATGGGCGCGGCACAACACTCTTTAAGGGCCCGATCCATAGAGGCTGTTCCTTTACTCCACAGCCGGCAACCCGGCCAGCGCCATCGCAATTTCTTCGGCCGGGTAGTCATAGTTCTCCAGCTTCCCGGCCTGATAGTCGATGTAGGACTGCATGTCAAAGTGGCCATGCCCGCTCAGGACAAACAGAATCGTCCGCTCCTTGCCTTCTTCCTTGGCAACCAGAGCCTCGCGAATGGCCTCGGCCACCGCGTGATTGGCCTCCGGCGCGGGAATGATGCCCTCGGCGCGCGCAAACTGGATTCCCGCTGCAAAGGCATCCAGTTGCTGCACGGTGGTGGCTTCGGCCAGGCCCAGGTCAATCACGTGCGACACCAGCGGCCCCATGCCGTGATAGCGCAGTCCGCCCGCGTGAATCCCCGGCGGAATGAACGAACTGCCCAGCGTGTGCATCTTCACCAGCGGCGTCAGGTGTCCTGTATCGCCGAAGTCATAAGCAAACTGCCCCTTGGTCAGGCTGGGGCAGGCAGCCGGCTCCACGGCGATCACGCGCGCGTGGCTCTGGCCCTTGAGCTTGCGGCCCAGGTACGGCATCGCCAAACCGGCAAAGTTCGATCCGCCGCCCGCGCAGCCGATAATCACGTCGGGATCGTCGCCGGCCAGCGCCATCTGTTCAATGGTTTCCAGGCCAATCACCGTCTGGTGCAGCAGCACATGGTTCAACACGCTGCCCAGTGCGTACTTGGTGTTCGGGTCCTTGGCGGCCACTTCCACGGCCTCTGAGATGGCAATGCCCAGCGAGCCGTTGGTATTCGGATGCTCGGCCAGAATGGCGAGCCCCGACTCGGTCTCAGTGCTGGGGCTGGCGGTCACCGACGCTCCAAAGGCCTCCATCAACGCGCGGCGATAGGGCTTCTGGTCATAACTGACCCGCACCATGTAGACCTTGCACTCCAGGCCAAAGAAGGCGCAAGCCATCGAGAGCGCCGATCCCCACTGCCCCGCGCCGGTCTCGGTCGACAGGCGCTTCGTGCCTTCCACCTTGTTGTAATAGGCCTGGGCGACCGCCGTGTTCGACTTATGCGAGCCGGACGGGCTCACGCCTTCATATTTGTAGTAAATCTTCGCCGGCGTATCGAGCGCCTTTTCCAACCGTCGCGCGCGGAAAAGCGGCGCGGGCCGCCACTGCGCGTACACCTGCCTGACCGGGCCGGGAATCTCGATCTCCCGCTCCTGGCTGACTTCCTGCTGGATCAGTCCCATGGGGAACAGCGGAGCCAGGTCATCGGGGCCGATGGGCTTCAGCGTTCCCGGGTGCAGCGCGGGCGCCAAAGGTTTGGGCAGGTCGGCCTGGATGTTGTACCACGCCTCGGGAATGCGATCTTGCGGCAGGTTGTACTGGATTGTTTCCATGCCAAAAATTCTACCAGCGACGATCGCAGCCGCCTCGCGCAACGGCTTGGCTCGAGGACAATCGCACGCATGCGTCTGTCGTGAAAATCTGCTGCCTCCAGCCCGCCCGTGAGTGCGGCCTTCTTTCTTTACAGCAGCCCGAGATGCGGCGCGCTCAGAGACAGGCCGCTCAAGATCTCGCCGCCTTCTCGGAACAACTCGACCGCTCCCCGGCCAAAATACGCCTGTAGCCAATCGTGGTAGGAAATCAAGCGCTGGTGGGCTTGATTCCCCGCTACATCGCCAGCCCGACTGAATAAGAGCCGAACGATTGAATCGCGGCGATGATTGAGGCATCTTGCAAGGTAGTTGTTTAAACGGCCAATTTCTTCTCTTGCATGATCGGCCGGAAAGCAAGGAGGATGTCTCATGGCAACCAACGCGCAGCGCCAACCTGCAATCTTTCTTCCCCACGGCGGAGGGCCCTGCTTCTTTATGGATTGGACCTGGGGCCCTGCCGATACCTGGCACGCAACGCAGCGCTTTCTGGAAGGGCTCGGGAACACGCTCCCCGAGACGCCCAAAGCGCTGCTGGTCATCAGCGGCCACTGGGAGGAGCCGGCCTTCACGGCCAGCGCCGCACCCCGCCCGGAGCTGATCTTCGACTATTCCGGTTTCCCGGAACACACCTATCAACTCACCTGGCCCGCTCCCGGCGAACCGGAACTTGCCCAGCGCGTGGTGGACTTGCTCGCTCAGGCAGGGCTGCCGGCAGCGGTGAGCCCGGATCGCGGCTTCGATCACGGCGTGTTTGTGCCGCTCAAGGTCGCGTTTCCTGAAGCGCAAATTCCGGTGGTTACGCTGTCGCTGGCGGCCTCGCCGAGCGGTGAATTTGACCCTGCTCAGCACCTGGCTGCCGGACGTGCGCTAGCTCCGTTGCGCGATGAGGGGGTACTCATCGTGGGCAGCGGGATGAGCTTCCACAACCTGCGGCGCTATTTTCAGCCCGAGACCCGGGAACGGGCCCGCGCTTTCAACACCTGGCTCAGCAACGCCGTTGACTCGCCGGCGGCCGAGCGCAACGCCTTTCTTGCCGCCTGGCGCGAAGCTCCGTTTGCCGCCTACTCACATCCGCGCGAAGAGCATCTGATCCCTCTCATGGTGGCAGCCGGAGCGGGAGGCGACGGGCCCGGAACTCGCATTTTCACTGACGAGCCGATGGGCGCGGCCATCAGCGCGTACCGGTTCGACTGAGGCGGGCGGTCAGGCGCTTGCGGCTTCGGTGGCCTCGAGTTCCTTCGTGAGTTCTTTCGTCAGAGTGACGCCGAGATAATGGTCCACGGTCTTGGTATCGGTGCCCAGCGAGGCGGCGATGGTTGACACGCTCTGGCCTTCGCTGTGCAACAGCTTGGCCTGGGCTTGGGCGGACAACTTGACCGTATCTTCCTGGGAAGTTGCGGTTGCCTGGGGGATTGCGGCCGTGTCTGCCTTCGTCGCGGCAGACGGTTGGGTTGTGTTGTAGAGATCACTGGTGCTGGTGATGATTCCGATCGATGCCATGGTGACTCCTTTCAGTCAACTCAGACAGCGTGGCCATTTCTCTGTTCCACGGTGCCGCGGGCGTCGCTCAAAGGCAAACAGTTTTTTTGCGGCTGCCCAGCTTATCGGCGCAGATTGCGCACAAATGAGCAGGAGTTTGCGGCGATATGCCGCTTCGATTGACGTCAGCTCTCTCCGAACGCCCCAAGCCCTAAGAAAACCGGCGCAGCAACATGCCGATCGCGGCGCCAGCCAGGATCAGCCACGCGGAATTGATCCGTGACCAGATCAGCAGCGGGGCACTCCCCAATCCCAATCCCCAGGCCCAGCCGTCCACCAGCGCGCCGCGCCCCAGCGTCAGGGCAACGAAGGCCATCAGTGCTACGGCGGCGGCGTTCACGCCATCCAGGAACGCGCCGGCCAACCTCGATTGGCGAATTCGCTCGGCGAATGCGCCGACCAGCCCTGCCATCAGGAAAGATGGCAGGAAGATGGCCAGTGTGGCCAGGGCGGCTCCGGCAAAGCCATGCAGCAGGAAGCCCAGAAACGTCGCCGTGGCGAAGACCGGCCCCGGCGTTACCTGGCCGGCGGTGATAGCGTCCAGCAGTTGCGGCTCGGTGATCCAGTGCAGGCGGTCAACCAGGTCGGCCTTGAGAAAGGCCAGCAGCACGTACCCGGAACCGAAGACCACGACACCGAATTTGAGAAAGACGAAGAAGATCGAGCCGAGCCCGATCGCCCCAGCGGCCCCTGCCGCCGCGCCGCTCAAATTCAGGGGCAGAGCAACAATACCGTGAGAGGTTCTGACGTTGGAGCGCCGCCAGGCCAACAGGATCATAAGGCCGCCCGAGGCGAGCAGCACAGCAATCGCCGGCGCGCCGGCCACGACCGCCGCCAAGCCCGCCAAGCCCGCCAGCGCCAGCGCCCCATTGCGCCAGGCCCTCCGGCCCAGGTTCCATACGGCCTGAACGATGACGGCGACCATCACCGGCTTGGCTCCGTAGAGCAGCCCCTGCGCCTGGGGCAGGCTGCCATAGCGCACGTAGACCCAAGCCAGAGCCAGGGTGGCCAACGAGGCGGGTAGAATGAAGCACCCGCCGGCGATCAGAAGGCCAATCCATCCGCCCCGGCTGTAGCCCAGTGCCATGGCCACCTGGGTCGAGCCGGGGCCGGGCAGCAGGTTGCAGGCACCCACAAGGTCAAGAAAGCGCGCTCGGCTCATCCAGCCGCGTCGTTCCACGGCCTCGCGCTCCATCAGGCCGATATGCGCGGCCGGCCCGCCGAAGGCCGTTAGCCCCAGGCGCAGAAAGAGCCGCAAAATCTCACCGGGCGAAGACTTGCCGGGGAGATCCTCCATGGTCTATAGCCCTTTGGATTGGTACCAGGGCCTTCTGCGGCCCATTCTGAGGCCGGAGTCGATCAGGATGGCCACCAGTCCGAACAGTATGAGCAGATCGACGCGCGCCTCGTGAAAGAAGCTCAACACTCCGTAGTGGTTCAGTCGGGAGAGAGCAAACGGGCCCAGCGGTCGTTCCAGCAAGATAGGAACCTTGGTCGTCACCAGCGCCCCGAGAATCACCGCAAGCAGCGCAAGTGCGGCGTCGCCGGCGTAAAAATTCAGTAGGACGAGGACCCCGCCGCAGATTTCAACGCCGCCAATCAGCGGAGCCAATGCATGAGGAAGGGGCAGGCCGATCAGGGCAAAGCGCCCCGCGCCCAGTTCTTCGGGGAGCACAAACTTGAGGGCGCCTTCAAGCACGAACACCAAGCCCACAATCACTCGGATGAGGATCATGGGAAGTTCTCGGCGCACCGTTGCCTCCATTCCTCGCTTCTTCCTGCAAGGCCTGATCGGATACTGGGAAAAGGCCGGGATTGCGAGTCCGACATGAAAGAGCATACCGCAGAGGGCAAACGGGAGGCGAAAAAAGCGAGATTTCGCAAATCAATTCCCGCACCGGAACATCGCAGAACCGAAACGGATCGGGAACGATCCTGATACTCCAGTTGGAGATCGCGATTTCCGGAGGGAGCCTGGGGCTTCAGCCCCAGGAAATGAGTAAACTTGGGCGGCGGCCTTCAGGCCCGGGCTTTTGCCGCTCCTCTCCCGGCAGAAGCAAATTCAACTGAAATCCTAGAGGCTGTCGAGCAGGCTCTCAATTGCGGCGGTCAGGTCCTTGGGTTTGGTCGTAGGAGCGTAGCGGCCTGTGACGTACCCCTGCCGATTAACCAGAAATTTGGTGAAGTTCCATTTGATTCTCCGGAGGCCGAAAATTCCAGGCTTGGCCCGCTTCAAAAATCGATAAATAGGGTGGGCGTGGGGGCCGTTGACATCCACTTTGGCGAAAAGAGGAAAGGTGACACCAAAATTCTTTTCGCAGAAGGCGCCAATCTCCACCTCCGTGCCCGGCTCCTGGGCGCCGAACTGGTTCGAAGGGAAGCCCAGCACGGTGAAACCGCGGTCCTTGTACGCGCGATAAAGCTGCTCGAGACCCGCGTACTGCGAGGTAAAGCCGCATTTGCTGGCGGTGTTGACGACCAGCAGCACCTGGCCCTGGAATTGATCCAGGCTCACCTGTCGACCGTCGAGCAGAGGGGCCGAAAATTGGTAAATTGTCTCCTCACCCTTGTCCATCTGTCAGGAACCTCGCTATTAAGAGGATGTCATGTGGGCTCGGAGCGCGTCTAAAAGGGATGCTCGGCTTTTCAGCGGGGTGGAAAGGCATCCCAACCCGTCTGAGTCCGGTAGACTGTGGGTTGGGTCCCATTCGCTGGATTCTCCTGCGCCAGATTTTTGGCCGCTGGGGTGGCGGAGGGGTCTAAACCCAGGTCCGAAGGCGGCACGCGCGGCAGGGGATTTTTTGGAAAGAGTCGATTTCAGAGCCGAATGCGGCCCGTGCAGTTTGGGCGGGGTGGCCACGGTCCAATATAATCAGTCTTTCCGCTAGGCAGGACCAGATTTTGAGCAGTGAGGGTGTGCTTATTCTTCCCGTGAAGACGAACTATGGATCGCACCAGTACTTGTGCTCGCCGCAGGGCTCCAGCCCAGTGAAGATCAAGCACACTTCCATCTCCCGCGCCGCGCGGACGACGAGTCGTCTGGCCCGCTTGATGATCGTGCTCGTGCTGGCGCTTACCGCCGGCGCGGCTCTGGCCCAGCAGTCGCAGACCATCGATTCAATTCGGGTCATCGGCAACCGGCGCATTCCCAAGGAGACCGTGCTCGCACGGCTCTTTACGCACCCAGGCGACACGTACGACCCGATCTCCATCGAGCGTGACTTCAACTCGCTGTGGAATACGGCGTACTTCGACGACGTGCGCATCGAGCGCGAGGACTCCGAGAAGGGCATTATCCTGAACATTTTCGTTCGGGAAAAGCCCACGATTCGCGAGATCAACTACAAGGGCCTCAACGCCGTCTCGCAGTCGGACGTGCTCGACCGCTTCAAGAAGGAAAAGGTCGGCCTGTCGGTGGAGAGCCAGTACGATCCCTCCAAGATCAAGCGGGCTGAAACCGTCCTCAAGGACATTCTGTCGGAGCACGGCCATCAGTTTGCCACCATCAAGACCGAGGTCAAGACGATTCCGCCTGCCTCGGTGCAGGTGAACTTCAATATCAAGGAAGGCCCCACGGTCAAGGTGGGCCAGATCAAGTTCACCGGCAACCAGCATCTGAACGGCCTGCTGCTGCGCCGCTCGATGAAGAACCTGAAGCCCATCGGCATTCCGTACTCGATCGTCTTCGAGAATCTTTTCTCGCAGACCTTCGACGCCTCCAAGCTGGAGGAAGACACCGAGCGGGTGCGCCAGGCCTACCGCGACAAGGGCTACTACAACGCTGCCATCGAAGAGCCCAAGACGCAGATTCGCGACCAGGGCGGACTCAACTGGTTTACCTTCCGGCCCAACAAGGGCAAGCGTATTGACATCCTGATGCCCATTGAAGAGGGCGCACGCTATCGCCTGGGAACCATCACCTTCACCGGCAACAAGGCCGTCACCAACGTCAGAGCCCTGCGCAGCACCTTCGCTGTCCGTGATGGCGACTGGTTCAACGCTACCTTGATGGGCAAGGGCCTGGAGAACCTGAAAAAGGCTTACGGCCAGTTGGGTTATATCAACTTCGGCGCCATCCCCAAGCCCAGCTTTGACGAACAAAAGAAGACCGTCTCGCTAAGCGTCGACATTGACGAAGGCAAGCCCTTCTACGTTTCGCGCATCGAGTTCACGGGCAACACCATTACCCGCGACAAGGTTATCCGCCGCGAGTTGATGCTGGAAGAAGGCCAGGTTTACAACTCTCAGTTGTGGGAGTACAGCCTGCTGCGCCTGAACCAACTTGAGTACTTCGACCCGCTGAAGGTGGATCAGGATTCGGAAGCTCACCAGGATGCCGAGGCCGGCACGGTCGACCTGCTGTTGAAGGTGAAGGAAAAGGGCAAGAACTCGATCGGCCTGAATGGCGGCGTCAGCGGCCTGTCGGGCGCGTTCCTGGGCGTCAACTACCAGACCAACAACTTCCTTGGCCTGGGCGAAACCCTCAGCGTGCAGGGCAACCTGGGCAACGTGAGCCGGCAGTTCACATTCGGCTTCTCGCAGCCCTACGTCCGCAATCGCCCGCTCAATGTTGGCTTCCAGATCTTCAATACCAAGCAGGACTTCAACGCGGCCAAGAACTATCAGGCCTCCAGTTCGGCGTCTGCCAACCTTACGTCGGCGCAGCAATCGCTGACGCAGAACTACAACCAGGCTTCCACAGGCTTCAACTTCTCGCTCAGCTATCCGCTGAAGCGGCACGCCTTCCAGCGCGTAGGCTTCACCTATTCGCTGACCAAGTCGTCGATTACCGCGTTCTCGACCGCCTCGCAGACCTTCTTCCAGACCATCAGCTTCCGGTCCGGCATCCAGGGGTCCAATGCGCTGGCCGGCATCGTCAACAGCTCGGCGTCGTTTACCTACATCTACAACACCATCAACAACCCGCAACGTCCGCGCACCGGCAAGGAATTCACGGCGGCGCTTCAGTTGGCCGGCCTCGGCGGAAACGTCCGCTACATCTCGCCGGCGGTGGCGTACAAGCGCTACCTGCCCATGCACTATCTGACCCCTTCGGCCAATGGCCGCAATGTGCTCGCCCTGCGTGCGCAATTGGGTTATGTGCAGGGCTTCGGCGGCGATGTGGCTCCGCCCAACAACCGCTTCTACTCCGGCGGCGAGGGCGAGATGCGCGGCTTCGATGTTCGCGCAGCCACGCCATATGGCTACGTGCCCAGTCGCGTCACTGTCCAGCTGACCAACCCGGATGGCTCGTGCGTACCGCGCGATCAGAATAACCCGCAGTTGAATCAGTGCATCCAGGTTCCGCTGCCCGTCTACGGCATTGCTTCCATCGGCGGCGACACCAACCTCACTGCCAATGCCGAGTACCGGATTCCCATCGCAGGCCCGGTAACCTTCGCGCTCTTTGACGATTTCGGCATCGACACCGCCCTGAACAAGGGGCAGTTGAAGCAGAGCGTCGAGGGATTTGCTACCCTGACCGCGCCGCTCTATGGCTGCCAGACGATCAGCAACGGCGCCTGCCTCAGCGATATTCATGGTTCGGAAGTTGGTTTCCAGAGGGACATCCGTCCCATCTCGGGCACCAACTTCCTACCGCGCATGTCGACCGGCGCAGAGATTTCGGTCATCATGCCGGTCATCAATGCGCCCTTCCGCCTCTACTACGCCTACAACCCTTTGCGGTTGTATGAGCGGCCCTACTGCAACACCGTGAACCTCGGTGGCAACAAGGAGAGCTGCTCGGCGCAGTTGATCACCCGCGATCTGTTTCCGCAGGGCGGCGCAGGCGACTACACCTACCAGGAGGCGATCGAGGCCTACGGTTCGCGGAACCTGTTCCGCGAACCGCGCAAGACCTTCCGCTTGACGGTATCGACCACGTTTTGAGCATCTCCGGGCCTGACGCCGCATGGCAGTCAGGCCCGGTTAGAATTTCGAAGGAGCTTTCTACTCGCATGAAACGCCAGATTGCACTTGCTCTCGCCCTTGCCTCAGGCTTTGCCCTGAACGCCGCCGCCCAAACACCGCAGACCGCCGCACCCGCCGGTCCCGCCAAAATCGCCGTCATCGCCTTCCAGGCGGCTGTCGGCCAGACCAACGAATTCCAGCGCAACTTCGGCGACCTACAGAAGAAGTTCGAGCCCAAGCGCCAGCAGCTCAAGACTCTCAGCGACGAAATTGAGAATCTCACCAAGCAGCTGCAGGCACAGGGCGACAAGCTGACTGATGCCGAGCGCGCCAGTCGCGCCAAGACCATCGAAGACAAGAAGAAGCAGGCGCAGCGTCTCGGCGAAGACGCCCAGAACGACTACCAGCAGGAGATCCAGCAGGTATTCGGTGGCGTGGCCAGCAAGGTCGGCGAAGTGATGACCGCCTATGCCCAGCAGAATGGCTACACCTTGGTGCTGGACGGCAGCGAGAGCCAGCAGCAGGCTCCTCTGGTGCTCTTCGCCAGTCCTTCCACCGACATTACCAAGGCCGTCATCGACGCCTACAACCTGAAGTCGGGCGTTCCCGCTCCGCCAGCTCAGCCCGCGGCCGCCGCTCCCAAGGCCGCTCCCAAGGGCCCTGCAGCACGCTAAGCCCTGAACTTCAGCAAATCTTGAATGCAAAGGCCTCGCAAATGCGAGGCTTTTGTCGTTCAGAGGGTCTGGCCAAAAGCCCAAGCGCTTCGCCCTGACCGCGGCAAAATTCACCGATTGCAGGTTTGACGCTCCCCGTTGGCGCTCCTATAATCCATCTAGTTCCTGCTGACGTCTCTATTCGCGTCGTATTCTGTCTCTGCCCTGTCCGGCGCGGAGCCTCCCAAATACCGGGGTGGAAGAAGGGCCGTTAGGTTTCTCAGAAGGCACAGGCTCGTTTCCGCCGTCAAACGCGGACAGACCCACAGGAATTCCGAAGGAGCTTTACATCCGCATGAAGCGCTCGCTTGCACTTATTGCCACGCTGGCCTCGGGCTTTGCCCTGAGCGCCGCCGCCCAAACATTGCCCGCTCCCACCGCTGCCGCCGCGCCTGCCGGCCCCGCCAAGATCGCCGTCATCGCTTTCCAGGTGGCCGTGGCCCAAACCAACGAGGGCCAGCGCAACTTCGCGGACCTGCAGAAGAAGTACGACCCCAAGCGCCAGCAGCTGAAAGGTCTGAGCGACGACGTCGACAACCTCACCAAGCAGCTTCAGGCCCAGGGCGACAAGTTGAGCGATGCCGAACGCGCCTCCCGCGCCAAGACCATCGATGAGAAGAAGAAGCAGTTGGAGCGCCAGGCCGAGGACGCACAGAACGACTTCCAGTCCGAGATGCAGGAGCTTTACAACGGCCTCGCTTCCAAGGTCTATGACGTTCTGGCGAGCTACGCGCAGCAACAGGGCTTCACGCTGGTGCTCGACGTTGCCCAGCAGCAGAATCCGGTGCTCTATGCCAATGAGTCCACCAACATCACCAAGCAGGTCATTGACGCCTACAACGTGAAGTCGGGTGTGCCCGCTCCTCCGGCCCAGCCAGCAGCGGCTCCAGCCCCGGCTCCGGCCAAGCCCGCAGCCAAAGCGCCCGCCGCTCACTAGCAACAGGCGTTCCAATACAAAAAGGGCTCCGGCAACCGGGGCCCTTTTTGCTGTGTGGATATGTATCCATGGTTCGACGGGCACATGCCTCCCAGGGCAGCATGGCACCGCATTTTCGCACATCCGCTTCGCTGTGGAAAAAACTGTGGATTACTTCAGCGAATCTAGTCCCCTAAGTCGAAACAAATCCCTTGTCAAGTGCGGTTTATCTTTGGTAGGCGCAGCAACCCTTTATTTATCAAGCAGTACCTAAGTGGGGCCTACTTTCGTAACCCGGCTGGCAAAGGTAAGAACGCTCGCCGCCATTGTTACGGTTATCCACAGTTCAGTATGAATGGAATATTACTGAAGTGTGTTTTCGGTCACAAATCCAGGACTATTTCTGTGTATCTTCGCCGATGCGCAGAACGGCCAGGAAGGCTTCCTGTGGGATATCGACCTTGCCGATGCGTTTCATGCGCTTCTTGCCTTCTTTTTGCTTCTCCAGCAGCTTGCGCTTTCGCGAGATGTCGCCGCCGTAGCATTTGGCGATCACGTTCTTGCGCAGCGGGCTGACCGTCTCGCGCGAGATGATCTTGGCGCCGATGGCAGCCTGGATGGCGACTTCGAACTGCTGGCGGGGAATCAGTTCCCGCATCTTCGACACCAGCAGTTTGCCGCGCTCATACGCAAAATCACGGTGGACGATGATGGAGAGCGCATCGACCGGCTCGCCGGAGACCAGGATATCCATCTTGACCATCGGCGAGACCCACTCGCCCGCCAGTTGATAATCCAGCGAAGCATAGCCGCGGGAGATGGATTTGAGGCGGTCGTAGAAGTCGAGCACAATCTCGTTGAGCGGCAACTCGTAGGTCAGCAGCACCCGCGTCGGGGTCACATATTCGAAGTTCAACTGTTTGCCGCGCTTTTCCTCCACCAGCTTCAGGATTCCCCCAACATACTCTTCGTTGGTCAGGATCTTGGCGGTGATCACCGGCTCGCGGACCGCTGTGATGTTGGTCGGGTCGGGCCACCGCGAGGGATTGTCGACTTCAAGCTCGCTGCCATCGGTGAGAGTGATGTGGTAGCGAACGCCGGGAGCGGTGGTGATCAGGTCCAGCTCGTACTCACGCTCCAGCCGCTCCTGAATGATCTCCATGTGCAACAGGCCCAGAAAGCCGCAGCGGAAGCCGAAGCCAAGCGCGACCGAGCTCTCCGGCTCAAAGAAGAAGGACGCGTCGTTGAGGCGAAGCTTTTCAAGCGCGTCGCGCAGCAGCGTGTGCTCGTGCGAGTCCACCGTGTAGAGCCCGGAGAACACCATCGGCTTGATGTCTTCAAATCCAGGCAACTGCGCAGCGGCCGGCCGTTTGTCGTCCGTAACGGTGTCGCCGATCTTGGTGTCGCCCACATTCTTGATTGTGGCCGCAAAGAAGCCCACTTCGCCGGCTCTCAACTCGGCGATCTCCACCGGCTTCGGCATCAGCACGCCCATTGACTCGACCTCGAAAGTCTTGCCATTGGACATGAAGCGGATGCGCTGACCCTTGCGCAGAATGCCCTGCATCACGCGCACCAGCACAATCACGCCGCGATAGGCATCGAACCACGAATCGAAGACAAGCGCCTGCAGCGGCGCGTCCGGATCGCCCGTGGGCGGTGGCAGGCGCGTCACGATCGCCTCGAGTACATCGGCAACGCCCAGGCCGGTCTTGGCGCTTACCGGCAGCGCATCGGTAGCGTCCAATCCCACGGCTTTCTCAATCGCCTCTTGCGTGCGCACGATGTCGGCCGAGGGAAGATCGATCTTGTTGATGATGGGAATGATTTCCAGGCCGTGATTGATCGCCAGATAGGCGTTGGCCAGAGTCTGCGCTTCGACGCCCTGGGTGGCGTCGACCACCAGCAGCGCGCCTTCGCAGGAAGCCAGCGAGCGCGACACTTCATAACTGAAGTCCACGTGCCCGGGCGTATCGATCAAATTGAGCTGGTAGGTATTGCCGTCGTGCGCCTTGTACATCATGCGGACGGCATGCGCCTTGATGGTGATGCCGCGCTCGCGTTCCAAATCCATATCGTCGAGAATCTGGGCCTGCATCTCCCGGCCTGTGACTGAGCCGGTCAGTTCCAGCAGGCGGTCGCTCAGCGTCGACTTTCCATGGTCGATGTGGGCGATGATGGCGAAATTTCTTAGGAAGCGTGCGTCCATAGGGGGTTGGCGAAAGAGGCTTTTGCGCGCTCCTGCGCACAGTGCCTCCATGGCATAGCTTATCATCGGCATAGAGCCTTTCGCGGCCTTATGGAAAAAGCAGGGAGAGCGTGTTCCGGAGCGGTGAAATTCAAGTCGATGCGACCAGCACGTCGGGGTCCCCGCAGACAGGTCTTCGTCTGTGGGGTGACAGGTCGGGGTCCTCGCGGACAGCTCTTCGTCCGTGGTGCGAACTGAGCAGCGGCTTCGATGGAAACTGAACTGGACACGAAGTATCCCTGGTTTTGGCCTGGAGCGGCTCTCCGATTCTCGTGCCCTTGTTCGCGCCTTGCACTTCGTTCTTCCTTTCGCGCCGGTGATGAAACGCTGTCACTGGGGACGCTGCAGGAGACGACACGCGCCGGTTGGGGATTCGATCGAGAGCCATTGGAGAGCTGTTGCGCGGTGGCCGGAGCACGGCGTCTTTCATGCACATAGGCAGGATTCGGTATCGGACTCTCGGCGGCATCGCGCTGGCTCTTTCGCTGGCTGGCTGCGTGCCCACCACGACGACCACGGCAAACTCCGAGGGTAAGCAGCCGCAGGCCACAGCGCCGGCTCTGACCCCAGCCGCGCCGCCCGCACAGGCTGCGCAATCGCCCGCTCCCGCAGTACCGGTGACAACCGCGCAACAGCGTCGCGTGCGGCTGCTGATTCAGCAGGTCGAGGCCGCCTACGCCCGCGGCGAGGCTGACTACCACAAGGGAAGATTGCCCGAGGCCAAGCAGGAGTTCGATCAGAGTGTAGACCTGATGCTGGCCAGCGGAATCGACATCAAGAACGATGCCGAACTCCAAGAGGAATTCGATCGCATCGTCGACGGAGTGAATGCGCTGGAGATGCAGGCGCTCAAGCTGGGCAACGGCTTTGTGCCGCCCGAAGAACCCACTCCTGCCGAGGCCGCCGAAGAAGCGACCTTTGTTGTAGACCCCAGCATCGTGGCCAAAGCCAAGGCCGATCTGGCGACCACCAAGTCCGATTTGCCGCTGGTGGTGAACGACTACGTGGCGGGCTTCATCAACTCCTTCGCCAACTCCAAGCGAGGACACAATACACTGCTGCATTCGTTCCAGCGCGGCGGCCGCTACAAGGCGATGATTCAGCGCGTGATGGCCGAAGAGGGTGTGCCGCAGGATTTGATTTATCTGGCAGTGGCCGAGTCCGGCTTCAATCCCCGCGCTCTCAATCGCCAATCCGGTGCGGGCGGCATGTGGCAGTTCATGCCCCACGACAAATTCTACGGACTCGCCAGCAATTCCTATGTGGACGAACGCTTTGATCCGGAGAAATCCACGCGCGCCTACGCCCGCTACATGAAGTACATCTACAACCAGCTCGGCGACTGGTACCTGGCCATGGCCGGCTACAACTGGGGCACCGGCAATGTGCAGCACGCGGTGCAGAAGACCGGCTACGCAGATTTCTGGGAACTGTACAAGCGCAACAATCTTCCCGCCCAGACCAAAAATTATGTGCCGGAAATTCTGGCCGCCATCATCATCGCCAATCATCCCGCGCAGTACGGGTTCGATGAAGTGACGCTTGATCCACCCGTACTCACCGACACCGTGACCATCAACTACCAGGTAGACCTGCGGTTGGTGTCGGACCTGGTGGGAGCGCCGATGGATGAGATGATGGCGCTCAATCCCAGCCTGTTGCGCGGGACAACGCCGCCCGACACGTCGTTTGATTTGCATCTGCCTGCTGGTGGAGCCGCTTTATTCGAGAAGCGCATCGCCGCAATTCCCGAGGGCAAACGGAACACGTGGCGCTACCATCGCGTCGTTGCTGACGATACGTTGGCCTCGGTGGCGCGCGCCTATCGCGTGAACGTTTCGGATCTGGCAACGGCCAATCAACTGCACGAGGACGCCGCCATCGCAGGAGTCGAAGGGCTGGTCGTGCCGGCCGCGCCTTCTGCCGCGCCGTCGTCGCACACGCTGCTTTACACAGCACGCAAGGGCGACACGCTGGTAACAATCGCCGATCGCTTCGGCGTATCGCTGGATCAGTTGCGTCGCTGGAACAAGGTGACCGGCATCAAGGTCGAAGCCGGCCAGCGACTGCATGTGGGTGAGTCTGCGAATGTGCAGCGCGCAGCATCCAGCGGTCGTCGTCGCGGCGGCTCTCGCGCAAGTGCGCATACGCGGGAAGGTGCGTCAACAAAGGGTGCAGCGCCCGAGCCCACCTCGCGCCGCGCACGTGGAGCGCAAAAAAAAGATGGCGCATCGGCGGAGAAGAATAGTCATTCGAAAAGCCGCGGAGCCGCCGATGGCGCGAAGAAAGGCGCCACTGCGAACGCGAAAAACCAGCGTCCGCAGCAGCCCGCCGCGCATTCCAAATCGCGATCGAAGAAACAAAAATAGACAGGGATCACATTACACACTTGTCATTTGATGGTGTTTGCGTGCAAGCTATTGCTACAATAGCTTCCGCGTGCGGAGTGTAATTGTCCGTTGCGTGAAGCAAGGGGAAACGCAAACAAGTGCAGCGGCAAGCCGCTGGAGGCAATGGGATGGAAGAAGTGTTCAGGATGTACGCGATGAGTGACGGCGAAGCGAATGCTGAGCCCACAGAGCTCGACCCCGACCACGACGAAGACTTTGAAGAGGATGAAGAGGTTGAAACCTCCAGCGTGCTGACCTCCTCGGATGACGATGAGGGAGTGGCTGAGGAAACGTTGATCGTGGCTCTGGAACAACCCGAAACGCAGCCGGCCACAAAAAGGGCCGCGAAAAAGTCTCCTGCAAAGAAGGCTGCCAAGAAGACCCCGGCGGTTGTAGCCAAGAAGGCCCCGGTCGCTCCAGCCAAAAAGGCGCCAGCAAAGAAGGCTCCGGTCAAGAAGACGGCCATCAAGAAAGCTGTAGCCAAGAAGGCAGCCCCCAAAAAGATTGCGGCGAAAAAGGCCGCGAAGAAGTCCGCCGGAAAAAAGAGCACCACTGGCGCGCAAGGCGGAAAGGTTACGGCCAAAAAGGTCGTGATCGGCAAGAGCGTCAGCAAACCCACCAAACGAGGTAATCCGTTGGCCGTTAAGAAAGCAGCAAAGAAGGCGCCCGCCAAAAAGGCAGCAGTAAAGAAGGCTCCTGCCAAGAAGGCTGTGGCGAAGAAGGCAGTTGCCAAGAAGGCACCTGCGAAAAAGGTAGCTGCGAAAAAGGCAGTTGCAAAAAAGGCCCCTGCAAAGAAGGCCGTCGCCAAGAAGGCAGTCGCCAAGAAGGCTGTCGCCAAGAAGGCCCCTGCGAAGAAGGCTTCTGCGAAAAAGGCAACCAAGTAGCAGCAGCGGTTTCGTAGTACAAGGCAAGCAAAAGAGCCCGGCACATGCCGGGCTTTTTTGCGTCTGAAAATGATTGGGCGACTTTAGCTTGTGTGGCTGCCTGGCGCAAGCTGCGCCAGGTGCCCGCGCTGATGCGCGCAATAGTCCTCGACCAGAAAGCGCAGCAAGACGGGCGCATCGGCGCCGACGGTGCAGCTCGCGTCCAGCCGCTCTTCCGGGATGCGATCCACAATAACCGCCAGAATTTCGTGCTCCGTCTGCCACCAGCGCAGCAGCGTCTCCCACGGCTGGTCTGCGTAACCGTGAGCCGCAACCCAAGGCTGCTGGTCGTAATTAGGCCCGACGAAACTGCCTTCAGTCGCAGCGCGCACAAAGCGCTGGCGGTTGTTGGTCGCCGAATCCAGCATGTGTCCAATAATCTGTTTGCGCGTCCATCCGCCGGCACGCCAGGGCGTATCTGCAAGTTCGTGCGGAACTGCGAGCAACGCCGCATAGAGAGCGCTTAGTTCTGCGCGAAAATTGACGGCGAGTTGTGTGGGCATTTGGTTTTCCTCCGGCAGCCGACAGTTGGTTTCTTCTCTCAAACCTACAACGTTGATTGATCCGGCTCCCAAACAGAAGCACCATGTCCCATCCATTTCGCGGGCGTTATCGCGAAATGGGTAGGAAGGCGCAACACTCTTGAAGGGCGGATCTACAGGATGCTGTCCCGCGCGCGTGCTGACCGCCACCATCATTGCGCCAACGTACAAGGGCCTCGCTGCTGAGCGAGGCCCTTGTGCGTCGCGGTTCGCATTCCTTACTTGAACGTGTCGCGCGGCGGTTTCACGGAACGGCTCTCAGATTCGGCGGCTGCAATGGAGTAGATTTCCGCAGGGTCTGCGGGGATCGACTCGGCCTGCGCGTTCGGCGGCTTGACGGATTGGTTCTGTGCGTTGGGAGGCTTGACGGAAATGTGCTGCGTGTTGAGATCGGTCATGGCTGCTCCTTTGCTACTACGGGTTGGGAGGCTTGACGGACATCGTGGTCGCGGGGATGGCGGCCAGCACTTCCGTCGAATGGACCGAAGGATTGACCTTGGTCCAGACCTTTGCGATGTTCCCCTGGGGATCGATCAGGAAGGTATTGCGATTGGCAATCTTGAAACCGGCAAAGCTGCCCAGCGAACCGTACGCGTCCACGACCGTGTGTTTAGGATCGGCCAGCAGGCGGAAGGTCAATCCCTCCTTGGTGCAGAACTGCTTGTGGCTGTCGGGAGTGTCCACGCTCACGCCGAGAATGACGGCGTTCTTCGCTTCAAACTGCGCCAGGTCGCGCTGAAAGTTATGCGCCTCGATGGTGCAGCCCGAGGTCATGTCCTTGGGATAGAAATACAACACCACCCACTTGCCGCGAAAGCTCCCCAGCGAGATCTGGGAGCCGTCCTGCGAGGGGAGGGTAAAGGTGGGAGCAGCCTGCCCGACGGTGGGCAGCGCCTGGTCTGCGGCGTGAACAGTGACCAACAAAACCGCGAGCACAAAGGCCGCGACAAGAGTAAAAACTACGGGCTTTCTCACAGGGAAACCTCCAGGTGCAGGGAACAAGGATCAGGGAACAGGGACCAGGAAATGCGTCCGGTCGAACGGGGTCAATCCGAAGAGAACAGCAGGAACGGGAACGGGGAAGATCCTGCTGGCAATCAGTATAGCCGGAGAACATTGTGCCGTGATCGCAGTTTCTGTTCCCTGTTCCCTGATCCCTGTTCCCTAACCCCTGACCCCTGTCCCCACAATCGCGATGCCCGCCTCGGCGGCGCGCTCCATCAGCTTGGCGCGGTCAAAGAGCAGCGTGCGGCCAGCCTCGACAGACAGGCAACTGGCGCCCGCGCGGACCATGGCGTCGACGGTGCGGATGCCGATCACCGGCACGTCAAACCGCATATCCTGATTGGGCTTGGCCACCTTGACGACCGTCAGGCGACGCTCCAGTGTCGAAGCGTCCTCTTCGAGCGAGCCCATCAGCACGCCGGCTCTTTCAATGGCCGCGTCCGTGCCTTCCATGGCCTCGACAGCGACGCACGCCTGCGCCGCCACTACCACCGTCTGGCCAATGTCGAACCCCGCCACGGCGCGGGCCACGCCCAGGCCATACTCGATGTTCTTGCGCTCTTCCTCGTCGGGAGCGCGCTCCGTCAGCACGCCTTCCTGGGCCAGCAGAGGCTCCAGGAAGGCCGTTGAACTAATCAGTTCAATCCCTTCGTCGCCCAGCACCTTGGCGACGGCTCCCAGCAGCATGTCGGTCGAGCGATTGCGCAGGTTCAACAGCAACTTTGCCAGTCGCCAGTCGGGCCGAATGCTTGAGAAGATTTGCTTGTGCTTTACCTGGCCGGCCATCACGGCCTTCTGCACGCCTTCCTTGTGGAAGAGCGCGATCAGCCGCGACAGCTCTCCCAGCGAAAGCCAATGGACGCTGATGCGGTCATCGAGGGTTGCGCGCTGTTCCATCTCCGCGTCGGTCTCCTCGCGGATAGCGGCGACCACCACCGCGAGTCCTTGGGCCCGCGCCGCGTCCAGCAGCAGAAAGGGGAAGCGCCCGTTGCCGGCAATGAGGCCCAGCTTCATGGCTACTTGATCACCCCGCGCTGGCTGCGCTCAATAAAGGAGGCCAGCAGGGCGGCGTCTTCGCCTTCCAGTTCCTTGATCTGCTCCAGCGCCTGCGTGGTGTTCATCTTGGCCGCCAGCAGCAGCCGGAAGGCCTTCTGCAACGTTTGCAGCCGCTGCGACGAGAAGCCCCGCCGCACCAGCCCAATCTTGTTGATGCCGAATGCCTTGTTCTCTCGCCGTGCCGAAGTCAGCGAGAAGGGCAGCACATCCTGCGTCACAATCGTGCCGCCGCCGATGAAGGCATAGGTGCCAACCGTGCAGAATTGGTGAACGGGGCAGAACGCGCCCACGCTGGCGTAGTCCTCAACGCGCACGTGGCCGGCCAGCGTGGCGCAGTTGGCCAGGATGCAGTTGCTCCCGACCTCGCTGTCGTGCCCGATATGCACATAAGCCATGAGCAGGTTGTTGGAGCCCACACGCGTAATTCCGTGGCCCGTCATGGTGCCGCGGCTGATCGTTACGCTCTCGCGAATGGTGTTGTCGTCGCCGATGACTGTCTCAGTCGGCTCGCCGTGGTACTTCAGATCCTGCGGCGCTACGCCAATCGCTGAAAACGGGTGAAACGTGTTGCGCGCGCCAATCCGCGTGCGGCCGTCGAGCACCACGTGAGAGAGCAAAACGCAGCCCTCCCCCAACACTACGTGGGGGCCGATGATGCAAAACGGACCGACCTTGCAGGAGGCGGAAACCACGGCTCCGGGAGCGATCACCGCGCCGGGAGCAATCACAGCACTGGGATGAATGCTCACTCCGTCGGCCCCGCTTCAACCGCCGATGCGGCCGCAGGCTCGCCTTCCGGCGCGGCCGGCTGCGTCTCCCGTACCTTGGGAACAATCTGGCAGGTCAGAACAGCTTGGCAGGCCAGCTTCCCTTCCACAAAGGCCTTGGCTTCCATGCGGCCCAGGCGGCTCTTGAACGCCAGCACGTCCACCTCGATGCGCAACTGGTCTCCCGGCGTCACCGGGCGACGGAACTTGGCCTTTTCAATGCCGGTAAAGACCGCCAGTTTCTTTTCCCGATCGGGGATTTCGCTCATCATGATGATGGCGCCGGCCTGGGCCATGGCCTCAATCACCAGCACGCCGGGCATGATCGGGTAGCCGGGAAAGTGGCCCTGAAAGAAGGGCTCGTTGTAGGTCACGTTTTTAATGGCCACCAAGCGCTTGGCGCGCTCGAATTCGACCACTCTGTCAATCAGCAGAAAAGGGTAGCGGTGAGGCAATAAACCCAGGATTTCCTGGATATCGAACGTCATTCGTGGCTCCAGAGAGCGGAGCCTTGGCCGTCTCGCGCTCCCCTGGATTATAAATCCGCGCCCACCCCGCCCGCCGCGAACGCCAATCAGCGTTGCGATGCGCCCCATTTCACAAGCGGAGCCTTGGTGTCCGAGGTCTCGTCTTTGAGACCTCCGATGAACGGTCCGCAGGCGATCGGCTTCCCTCTAGCCATCCTTGGTGGGAGGCCGAGACGGGGTCACGGGCCCAAAGATGTCTCCCTCAGGCAATCGTTGAGGCAGTGGCCGTGGCTCGGCGAGTTTCGAGAAGCCGGGAGTAGCCGGCGATCCTGACCCAGTAAGCAATCCATACCACGAGGCTGGCCAACCCTGCGAGACCCCCCACCCAAGGGATAAGGGCACAGCAATTCAGAACGCACATGGCCAGCCCAATCGACTGTCCCGGAGTTGGCTCGGACGAAGGAATGTCAACTCTCGCCAACTCGTTCTCCAGGGACTTTGCGATGTTCAAGACAACAATGAACTGCCAAACCATTCCAAAAACCGGAATGAGCATGAGCCAAACCTTGCCCGGAGCCATCGTTCTCGATACGGGCGCACATTTTTTCAGTGCGTTCTGCAATGCCAGTAGATAAAAGATGAGCGGGACCAGGGTAAGGCCAACGATGACTGCCAAAGCCGGTGTGAGCTGCATATTCCCTTTCATGTGTCGGATGGAAGGAACTCCGGACGCGCTCGCTGCTTCGCGCGCTAACTCGTATACAGCGCGGGTTGGCCGGTTAGGTGCCCTGCTGGGCTCTCATGGACCGACTGACCTTGGATCAGCACTCATTGGCACTCACTCCTTTCGTCAGCGACGGCGAGTTAATGCATCACAGATTACGTTTGGGAGCAGCAATGTTGGCGCGGCGTTGAGTAGGGGAGGACCCGGCTCCATGCAGCGGCGATCACCGCATGGAACACGCGTCGCGTATATCCAATCAAGAAAGAAAGGAGACACGGTGCTGACATCGACAGCGTGGAGGCCCTGAACCGCGGGAAAGGTGGGGGAGAGTGGCTTGTGAGGAGAGGAAGAGCAAGCCACTCAATTTCCCTTGAAGCTGATAATCAATAATTTGGCAAACCCGATGGATGATGTCAAGCGCATTTTTCGCGAGACGGAAAGATTCTTGTGCGGGCTCAGCATAGCTTCCAAAAAAGCTACGCTGTTGCTGCCAGACACCAGTTACATTTCCGTAGCCTTCAGTTTTAGCTGGAACAAGAAAGCGCCTCGAATTCCCTACTTCTTGATGCGCTTTTCAGCGGCGTTCACGTCCCAGAAGTCGGCGGGCAAATCCTGGTTATAGGTCACATGATCCAGAAATCGCTGGCTGATCATGTCTTCGTTCTTGAAGCGGGTGATCGTGAAGGGCGTCGGCAGGCCGTTGACCGTGTGGTAGTCGTCGTACTCCTCCGCGTCCAGGTTCTTGTCCTTGTAGAGCGGGTCGCGCCACTCGAAGGTTCGCCGCAGGGGCAGATGCGTCTGCGTGTCCATCAGGATGGTCACAGCCTCATTTTGCGCGGAGATGAGCGTCACCTGGTCGGCCAAATGGCGCTCAGCCAGCCGCTGGCCCTCGTAAATCAGAATGGTCTGCGGGTCTTTGAGCCACAGCTTGACGGCGGTCTCAATGGAGTGGTCGCGGCGGCGCAGAAAGTCGTCGACCTGCTCCTGCGGCAGCGCTGCCTTTCCCTTGTAAGTCACTTCCTCGCCCGTGCGCCCGATGTAAAACTGCACCACGTCACGGTGCTTGGTGTACTCGATGCGGTCGTGATCGGGCCACACATGGTATTCCCAATAGTCGGTGGTGCCGCCCGAAGGCTTGCCGTGAAAGAAGGCGGCCACGTGGCCCTGCCGCAACTGGGTCCGCATGTTCAGCCAGTCCGGCCCACCCATCGCCTGCACCATGGCGTCCAGCGCCGTGCGCGCCAGCTTTGCGTTCTTCTGACTGGCGTCGTCGGTCGTCTGCGTGCGCGCAGTCAGCGGCGTCGCGAGCATCATCATGGCCAGCACGACCGGCAAAAATCCACGCATGGGGCTATTCCTCAAACGATTGGGTCTCAAGCGATTGGTCCTCAAACCATTGGACGCTTTTCGGGGGCGAATGAGTCGCCTCGTGCCCTCACGCTAAAGCACTCGTGGCAAAGATGTCGAGGGGAACCGCGCCTCGGGGCCCAATCGCCAAGGCCATGGGGCGCGCCAGAACGGCGCCTGCGGCTCCCAGATATTGAGTTGATTAGATCGTTCGGACAAGCCGCGCGGGTAGAGTGATGATCGCTCCAACCAACTCCAGCACTCCACCCACCGCGATGCCTACGACGCGGAACGGCAGCAGCAGCAACCACACCAGAGGATAGAGCACCAGCGCCGCCAGCGCCAACGGCCAGCACAACACCAGAAGAATGCACCACAAAAAGAATTTCATCATGGCTTGAGCGCCTCATCGCCGCACGGGCTCACACCTGCGGCAGACCAATTCCTCAGCAAGAATACGGCCGCGCGCAGCATTCAGTTCCCGCCAAACGGCTCTCACGCCCACGACTATTGATTCGGCCCCCGAACACAAGCACCGTGCACCATCCATTTCGCACGTTTCATCGCGAAATGGGTGGGATGGCGCAACAATCTTGAAGGGCTGGCTCATTGACCCTTTGCCTTCGCCCTTGCGGCCAGCACCTTCTTGCGCTCACGAATGAGTCTGACGCGCTCCTTCTCAGGCATCGCGAGGATGGTCCTGGTGCGCTTGGGAAGCTTTTCGTAGATCAGCCCGTGGGCCAGCGCCAGTTCCTCCTGAATCTGCCGCGGGCGCAGCACATCCCAACGCTCCAGCGTCACCCACCAGGCTTTGGCGAGATAGGGCGAAGCGCAGATGCCCTCGACCTCCAGTAATTCGTGAAACCGCTCGGCGCCGCAGTGAAACCAGAGGACTCCCGTTCCCGAGCCGTCCAGGTCGGTCATGGCAAACATCTTGCCGCCGACATCGCGGTCGCCCACCCAATAAACCAGGTGATGACCCCAATTCACGGTCTCGACAGCGTGGGGGAACGCGAGGCAGATTGTGCGGATGCCCTCGTTGTCCATGCAGCGAGTGTAAGACGGAATTGCCACCGCTGGAAGACTGATTCGACATACAGCCGCTGTATCCACGGCCGCGCTTGAGCTTCGGACGGGAGTGTTCGCTCCGGAGACCCAGATTGTCGGCCCGCGCCCTATCTGGCTGCGGAAAACTTGATTCGCGCGGTAGGCCGGGACTTTAGTCCCGGCATAAACTCAGCAAAATAGATACGGGCTTCAGCCCCTGAGGTGTGCTTTTCAGGCATTTCCCTCCAGAACAGCTCTTTCCCCGCATCTCGTTATGGCTTCGGCGGCCCGAAATGGGGCAGCTTCGGAGTCAGCTTGCGGACCACGAACTCCTGAAAGAAATTCTGGATCGCACTCTGTCCGATGCCCATGCCGGCATTTTCAAAGGTCAGCGAAACACCATTGCGATTGGCTGCCGGGTAATAGAGGTTGGAGATTCCTCCCGTAGCCAGGCTGGCGCCGATGACCGAATAGTTCGCCTGCCAGTGTCCGTTGTCGCCCTTGCAGATCACTGCGGAGGCAATCACATAGAGGAGCCGCGACCGGGTCGTCCCCGTTCCTTTGTAGAAATAGCGCGGGTCTTGCTTCAGCAGCGAGGGAAGGATGGCGCCGCCGAGCATGGAGCCGATGAAGTTGTCGGCATAATTGGCTCCGAATCGTTTGGCATAGCCTTCCGCACCTTGCCCGTAGCCGCTATAGCTATTGTTGGCCTGTTCGAGCCCGGCTGAAAAGCCGGTCCCCAGCAATGTGATGGGGTCGATCAGGGACTTCCAGGCAAGTTGGAATTTTTGCTGAGACGTGAGCGGAGGCGCGTCGGGCGCATAGCTGACATAGAAGTTGGGAATGAAGCCCAGCACGCGCTGTTCTTCCTCTTCCCTGACTTGCTCGAGAGCGATTTCTTGTTGCGATGCGCTGACGCGAACCTCGCTGGCCGCGATGGTGACCAGCAGAGCGATGGGCGGTGCTTCATAGTTCGCACCGGCACCCAGAACCCCGGAGACTGTCCGGCTTTGAAATCCATCCGAGGAGATGGTGAGCTGGAAAGCGCCGGCGGGAACGCTGGTGAAGTCGAAACGGCCGCTGCTGTCTGATGTCGTGGTTTTAACCGAAGATGCCTGGACAAGCGCAACGTGGGCGCCTTCGCAAACGGTCCCATCGCGGTCTGTGACCACGCCCTGGACGCTGCCGGATGCGGTCTGGTCAGAAGACGACGTCGCCGGCGAGCCCTGCGCGTTGGGTGCGTCGGGGAGAGCCGCCACGGCTGCCAAAGCAGGCGCAGCCTGTTGAGCCCACGCGCTGGCAGCCAAGCTGACCAACGCGAGACCCATCACGATCCGGCGGCAGGGCGATACGCGACCATGCACGCCATTCGACCCGGTCTTCTGACTTGCTTGGCTACCGTTCAGTCGAGCCCCTAACCTCCGAAAACCGGAGAAAAGCCACTATTAAGAGAATAACCTGCGCCTTTCGCTATGAAATTAGACGAATTCTGCGTCGGAATGACACTGTTATCGGCGGTTCAGGGCTTTGCGTTTACTACCACTCGCGGAAATTGAGGCGAATAAATGATGAATCCTCTCCACCCAGGCGCGTTCCGCGAACAACAGATATTGATCGGCTTGCTCATGCTTGCGGTGCGCTTCCTGGAACGAAAAATGCTGAATCATAATCCGCGGTGGGGTCGGCCGGTGTCTAAGTAGAGAGGATACTCGCCGACGGGCGGTAGAACGCCGGAGCGTGTACCCTGAAGACCGGAGCTTTATCGATGCGTTGGATTCAAATTCTGGTATGTTCGGCGGGGCTGGCCGGTTGCGCCGCCGTTGCCCTGGCGCAGTCTGCGCCAGCCAAGTCCCGGGCCCCAAAGGGCGCCACACAGCTCGTCCTTCCCCCCGTACCCAAGGCGCTGCTCCAGGACTCGTTTGCCGGATGGGTGGCCGCGCAGCCGGCGAAGAAATTCGCCGACCCGGCCCAGGCTGATCCGGCCAACACGGCAGTGCTCAAGGAGTACGACTTTACCGACGCAGCGCTGGCCGACTACAAGCGCAGCGGCGAAACGCTGAGCCTGCGCGCCCTGCGCTTTCACGACGCCAGCGGAGCCTACGGGGCGTATACGTTCTATCGCCAGTCGGGCTGGCCCAAGGAGCAGATCGGCGCGGGCGCGGCGTCCAACCATAACCGCGTCCTCTTCTGGGTGGGCAACACGGTCATTGACGCGAATTTCTCGCACATCGGCCCGATGTCGGGCGCGGAACTGCGCGAACTCGCGACCCAGATTCCAGTGCCGGAGGGAAGCAGAGCGCTGGCACCGCCTATCCTGGCCAACATGCCGCAGGCGTCGCTGGACGGACAGACAACCCATTACGCTCTTGGTCCGGCGGGTTACGCCGGCTCAGGAGGCGTGCTGCCGCCGGATCTCGTGGGCTTTGACCGCGGAGCTGAAGCCCTGACCGCGAACTTCACGCTGCGCTCCGGTCCGGCCACTCTGACCATCATCGACTATCCCACCCCGCAGCTTGCCGCCGCGCAGGAGAGCCGGATACGCGACTACATCAAAGCGGGCAGCCAGGCTCAGCCGGCGTGGCCCAAGCCTCTGCTGGACTCGGACAAGGCATCGCTGGAGGTGCGCCGCAGCGGACCGCTGGTGGCACTGGTGAGCGGGGACGCCATTCCCGAGGAGAGCCACAAACTCCTGGCCTCGGTGCACTTTGAGTCGGAGCTTATGTCGGTTCCCCAGCCAACGGTTTCAGAGGTGGCAAAGACCGGGCAATTGCTGCTGGGAATCTTCACCCTGGTCGGGATCGGGTCTGCTGCTGCAATTCTGTTGGGATTCTTCCTGGGCGGTTTCAGGGCTCTCTATCGGATTGCGCGTGGCAAACCAGTCTCTTCAGTGTATGAAGTGGAGTTCATCAGCTTGCACCTGCGCGACTGACGGGAAAGGGATCCCCCGGGGATTACGAGGCAACATCGTACGCGTGAGCGGGTGAAGAAACCTGTTGAAAACTCGTCCAAAACCCAGGAAAACACCCCGAAAAAACGGGCTGCGGTTGACAGATAAAGGCGAATAGATGTCGAAGACAGGTCCCGAGTGTTTCACGAGGAACAAATCTTAAGTCGATGATTTTAAGCGATTTATTTCTTCTCGGATTTCTCCTTGACACCCTCTTCCTCCGCCCCTACTATGCAGCCAGAAAGTTCTGATGGTTTTGCCTCCGTTGGAACTATTCTCCCTGAGGAAGGAGCTGCCCTGTTGCCGGGCGGCTCTTTCCGTTTTTGCACCGGTTTTTCTCACATGGGACAACTTGCCGGGCCCGTTCCCGGCCGCGGACTCTCAAAAAATCGCCTTGGACTGACGGAATGAGCGCCCGCAAAGGATTGGGACGCTGCATAGGGTTCCGGGGATTTCAGCGCGAAAACTTTACCTCCGGGGAGCGCAACGATACAATCTGAGAGCAGGCCGAAGTAGCTCAGTTGGTAGAGCAGCTGATTCGTAATCAGCAGGTCGCCGGTTCGAATCCGGCTTTCGGCTCCAGGTTTTGAGAGAACGGCGCATCCTAAAGGTTTGCGTCGACCCTGTAGTGGTTAAGGTCCAAAACAGGCGATGGAACGGCTGTCGATACGACAGCTGTTCTATCGCCTTTTGCATGTTGTCCAGCCAGTAGCTGTCCCCTCCGCCGGACCGAGTTCGCGGGAGACAGCCAACGCTTCTCCCATGTGCATAGCGAAGCCAGACCAAAGTAATCCGCTTTCTGCAGATTAGTAACGCATAAAAAGAAATCGAGGATACGCTTAGTTCAATGGGTAGGATTGGCAACCCTCCCCTGAGAAACAGGTTTCAACGTTCGGCTAAATGTCGAGCGCGGTTTTTTGCAAGCGTGTAAATCTTCAATCAGTGAGGTCTTCTCATCAAAGGAGATTCTCACCGCCGCATCAAACCCGGATGATCTGTTGAGGAATCCTAACTTGCGCTGCCTAAACGGGCTGCCTAGCGCCCATCCTCGTCTATTCGCTGAAGTTATTAGCGGAACTTCGGCTCGGAGAACACAAATTGAATTGGTTAAGGAACTTAAATGCTACGCCTCGGCTGATGGGCAGTTTCGGCGTCCTCCTGGTGCTGACCCTCGGGATCAGCTACCTCGCGATCATCAATCTCAGCAAGGCTAACGTTCGTGTACAAGGACTCTTTCAAGACGACCTGAAGGGGACCATCGCAATCGAAAACATCGCCATTGAGAAGCTTGACATTGCGCGTCAGGAGCGAGATGCCGCTCTCTACATTAGTCGATCCTGAAAAACGCATAACACGTTAAAGAATCAATGACATAGGGCGACATACGTGATAGAATAATCTCAGAAGTTGTTCGAAACAAAGCAA